>Ga0116228_10001378_pt1 | contig 20159 bp, 16 predicted proteins | sample S1TSphfallax_2_FD_89694 | JGI IMG/M metagenome (GOLD analysis project Ga0116228, IMG submission 89694) | Host-associated microbial communities from peat moss isolated from Minnesota, USA - S1T2_Fc - Sphagnum fallax MG | ecosystem: Host-associated > Plants > Peat moss > Unclassified | place... | reverse complement strand
CTTTGTTTCCATATGTTCCATAATTGTTAAAGTTCAATATTTCTTAACCCACTTTTGTTTAAATGTAATACTTGTATCATATTATGATAATTCATTAACCATGAAACATAAAAATATTTTTTAAATATTTGATTCCCCACCAATACATCATGAGATTCATGTTTTTAAAATTATTTGTTAACATTATAGTATGATTTAACATATGTAAAAATGAACATAATGAAAAATTGGTCACATTGATGGTATAAGGGGTTAGGGTTTGATGTAAAATTTACTAGTTAATGTTAGAATTATGGTTTAGGTTTAGAGTTTAGAACATATAAATTAATTAACATTTTTTTACAATTTTATAATAATTCAAATAAATTTGCAATGCATTTTGGGCGGAATTTTTAAGGCTTAAACATATGTAAAACAATGCAATGTCATTAAAAATTTATAAAAGGAAAGAACTCAACTTCGAGATATTACAAAATGGTAAGAGTAGGCCTCATAAAATTATAGATTTCCATAAATCAAATAAATTAATCTAAATTATGGAGATTGTTAGACTTGAATTATGGATCGGCTTGCACTATGTATTATTAGGCAATTTTAGGCAATTAATGCCTACATCATTGATCACTACTTATCTTGGAAGATACCTTCCAATGACAAATGCATCAAAGAGGTCCAATTTTTGTCCATCTCCCATTTAAGCCTAAATGGCAACGATAGTTGAAGGGAGCGAATGGCTTTGTGAAATATTTGATGGTTGAGGTCGCCTTTCGCTTGCCGCTCGAACTATCGCCGACCTCCACATTGTCCCGACCTTTGTGGACACAGAAAAGGCATCGCATGGTCACATCTCCTATGGCATCCTTGGAGACGACCTCCAAGTCGAACTCTAGGGCGTGTTTCATTTGGAATGGGGTCGACTTCATGTCGCATAGACGAACATAAATGCTAGACCTTATTGAGGAAACCCCACTGCCAGTTGCAATGTGTGTATAATGTTTTTCCTATTTTGTGGACAATTCCAAACTTATTTTATGAAAATCCGAGTGCTATTTTTAGAATTCCATAATTTTAAGAGGTTTGGGTTAGAGACATACCTTTTTGTGTTTTGTTACAAATTTTATTTAACTATTCAAAAACTAAAACCAAAATTATAGTTGGTGAAAACAAATACTTGTGCATGTATTGTAAAATTATATAAATACCTAGTCCTAAATGTAATACTTATATTCAAGTTCATTTCAATATAACCCATAGGTGATTTACTAAACCTTAAATGAGGGATTAACCTTAAATGCAATACCCACATGTAGAGTCACTTTAAAATAACCAATAAGTGGTTTGGGTACCCAAAATATGTCTCTTTATATACCTAAATTAATTTTATGACAATTAATTATCATGAATAATTATATAAAATAATGATATGAATAATTTATCAACATAAAAAATCTAATTAAGATAATAAATTAAATATCATATAATCAATTTGATTTTTGAATCTAAAATTTAATTATCTGAATAATTAAGGTTCAACAAAATAATTGATTAATTAATATTAAGAAATAAATGATTGTCTAAATATGATAATTAATCATTTACATTAGTTGAAATATTTTTTTAGTAACTCAATTGTGACATTATTTATTGATATTTAGACTAAACTATTTAATAATATGAATATTGTAAATATTGCAATGGAGACCTATATGTGAGTATTGTAATGGATGTAAAAAACCGGCAATTATTTACAATACCTATATGTAGATATTACATATTTGAAATGGCTTTATGGAAGTTAAAATAGAAAGGATGTAGTTATTGCATGTTTGGTTTCATGACAATGCTAATAAATTAATTAGAATTTGGGTATTATTTTAAAAATCTTTAAGTGATGTGAGTCTTCATACATTAAATGTAGGTATTACACTATGTTCATTTTGATTTTTGTAAACCTTACACAAATCAATTATAAAATGTGCATATGGGACTATTGAAATTTTGATTATTACATCTAAAGCACTAAGAGGATGATAAAAAAGAAAACATATATGATTAACTATATATTCGTCAAACAACTATGATTAGAAGTAAATGTTATATTGATAAAAAATGTACAAAAATGCGTGGATGAAAAAATGTTAAAAAATCCAATGAAAAAAATGGTTTTCTATAAATATCAAAGGACCAAAGTTCAAAAAGTGGGTAGTCCAAAAAACGAATTAATTAATTATATAAAATGGAAACCTAAAACCATATCATTATCTATAATGTCATGTTTAACGCGGTAAGCAGTTGTCACATTTGTAGCCCTTATTACATGACGATGAATGTATAGATGGCGACATTACATCTCAACATGAATTACATTTGTAACAAACTCCTCTTTTATTTTGCCCTAAACCCTATAAACACCCAAAAATCACCAAATTAAACCCTAACACACCTTGGATGAAACAAAATTATATTTAAAAAAAACCATTGATTATTATTATTTCTTACCTTTCATGAATCATTTTATATTCATTAGATTCATGGAAATTCAATACAACTATCAACTCTTGTGTTTGACTCACTTTAGTGGATTCTCGATCCCAATTTTTGATTTCCCATGCCATCTTTAATCGTCGTGCATATGCAAAACGAGTGGATTGAACCATGTTTTGTAAATCTTCGTTTTTCTCCATCTATGATGTTGCATTTTGAGGCACGTTTCCCATGATTTAGGCATTAAAACCCGACACTTGCAACAATTGCGTTGAAACCAATTTGACCAAAAAATTACCATTTTATCCCACTTGTGTTGGGCTTTGGCGCGAATGCAATTAACAACCTTTTGATCATTTCACCTTTACATGGCCATGGTATTTCCTAAGATGCAAGTGTTCATTTTAACACAATTTTGATGTCAAAGACTTCCTTAAGAAATTGAAGGTTTCTTAGGTTTGGCCTTTTCTACCATTAAGCCATGCACTTCCTTCAAATGCGTGGTCAACAACCATTTGGTAGAATATGTAATAATTTAAGGGCTAACTTTACACTTCCATTTCGACCCAGCCTTCATCCATTATTTGTCCTTTCGAGCCATATAAAATGGATAAAGAGGTGTTAGTGGCTAAGAGGCTTGGTTGGTTTCAAGCTCCGGATCTAAACTAAAAACTATATATAAAAAAACAGTCATTACTTTGTATTAAAAAAAATTTAACTTTAAAACCTTAAATATAAAAAAATCACACAATAGAATGTAAGTATTGTAAAACATAAGATCACATAATTAGATGAACTTACTACAAATTCTAACCTTTTCCAACTATTGTAATAAAAAAATTTTGAAATTTTTTTTTGACACCTTCCATGAAATGATAGAAGGTGTAGGTATAATTAAATTTAAATCCTTTTGTACAATTTTTTTTCTGCATTTGATCAATGTATGTAGATTCTAAAACAATTTAACCCACCACTTTTTGATTGAAATTCCCAATCTATATTGGAAAGGATTTCATCATTTGAATTGCGAACAACCACCATTGCCAAGTCTAAGCCACATGGATTGTTTGATTCACAACTCCTGGTTTTGATGGAGCAACAATTTGTTCCCCAATTGTCACTTATGATGAAATAACATTTTGTTTCTAAGTTTCCAAATCACCACCAACTCTTTTCAATCTCCTTTCTTTAGCCATTATAACCCTAAACACTTAAAAAAACCACTAGATCATTATTAATTGTCAATTCTAATGAACAATTAACAATTATTCACAGAAAAAGGACCATGAAAAAATAAGAAAGGTTTAAGGTTTAGCAAGCCATTATTTTCTTTGCAACAAAACATTTGAAAAAGGTGATGACAGTTGTTGTCACCTTCTTTGCAACAATGCGAACAAAAAAAAAGGTGACAACAACAAGCTTGTTGTTGTCACCCATTTTTGCTTCAAATTTTAAAAAATAAAAAATGGATGACTGTAGCAAGCTTGTTGCCATTGCTTTGTTCACAGTAACAACAACAAAAGAAAATAAAATGCAACAACAACAAGGTTGTTGCCAGCATCTCCTTCACTTCAAGTAGAAAGAAGGAAAAATTAGGCTTGTTGTTGTCGCCTTGTTTGCAACAAAAAAATAGAAGAAAAAAGAAAGGCAACGACATGCTTGTGCCATTACCTTCCATTTCAAACAGAAACATAAAAACAAAAGAAGAAGTGGATTGTGTCTTCTTCTTCTCAAGTAGAAGAAAAGGGAAAAAACAAAGAGAAAAAGAAAATGCAAAGAAGGGAGGGAGCTTACCTTTCTTCTCTCGTTTCTACATTTGGGATGAAGCACTTATCTTGCATCCTCCTCTCAACATTCCTTCAATGTTGAACTTTCCACCTTCCTCAGGCCTTATGTTTTGCATCTCCTCGAAGTTTTATGCTATTCAAGCTCGGGAGCTCTCTCGAGCTCTAGAGATGGAGTGAGTGGGAAATGAGGTGAGGGACGTAGGAGGGGGGAGCTAGGTAGGATGGGAAAATTTTGGGGGCTGAAGAATCCCTGGGCAGGGGAAGAGGATGTGTTTTTGGGTTCATCCCCAAAATGGCTTGAATGGCCTCATCCTGAACTGGTGCACTAGTGCCTGCTGGTTCATTCCAGCCCTATCACTAGTCTCAGTGACTAGATTAGATGAGCCAATTGTTTTTCTTTTCTTTTCTCTTTTGGTTTGTCAAATTTTTGATGTAGCCACAAGTGATCATCCATAGGAAGATTTAAGAAAAAATTGGGCTACAAATAAAGTACAAGGTAAATCATTGAAGCATCTTTCTATATTTTTAGTCATTGAATAGAAGCAAATATAGAAATATGGAAATTAAAAATAATAAAATTTGATGAAAATTCAGGATCAGAAAGCCCAAAAATCAATTTGCTTTTTGCATTTTTAATTTTAATTTTCGCTATTTGACATTTTGTCAGTACATAAAAGGCTGAGAGCCATAAAAGAAGAACAAGTCCCTAATAAAAACTGACTCACCTCCCAACACATTTCAACCTAGGAATATCGCCCGTGCAAGGCAGAGCTGAGCACAGGCCCAAATACGTTAATGCCCACTGTCGAGGGCTTTATGGACCGTAAATACCTGCTCATATATATATATAATTCTAGGGATACCTGTCAGGTACCCATTGGGTATCACAGGAAAATATTTAAAATCGAGGGTGGGCATTTCTAAAAATACAATACACCCATGTTCTGGAAGCATTGACATTTTTCAAAATGCCCGGCCGGCCTATGCAGGGGAGAGATTATACGACGCAGTAATGTGCCCTCCAGGTACAGTAACAAATTTCCGAGCAGGTCCTTACAAGAGGCTTCGATATTTGCGTCAAGTTCCAGATGGAACATGCGGACAGTTTCCAGATTCCCCTGGTCGGCCACAGTGAACCAGCACCCAACACCAGCGCACCATGACGGATGAATAGTAAGTGGTCAGGAAACAGTTATCTGTTGGCTTCCAGTTTCCTAGCTAACCATGGTGGTTAGCTCAGTTGCTTTTTTTCCCCCCCCTACTTACCTACTAACAACCCACAAGCACGTTGTTGTTAGTAGGTAGGTAATTAAAAAAAACAGCCCTTACCTATGTATAAACCATCTACTTACCTAACAATTACCTATTTTCTTACCTATCTACCTGAATATATGAGACCTATTCCTTATAGAATTGGTTACCAAGGTGAAACCAAGTATTAACTGGCCCCGCTGGTCTGATTTGGGCAAGCTGACCAACAAGCATGGTTGCTGAATAAAAAGAAAGGAAAGGCTGCTGAACCGTGCCCAGGAAATAGAGAGATTCTTCAAGAAAATCTTGTGAAATTTCTGGGCTGGCCTTTTTCCATAGGGTGGAATGCAAGCCTTGGGAGTGTGCTTGCTTGTTGACAAGAGAAACTGCGGACAGATCTTGAGAATCTAAGCCCAACCCCTTTACACTATGGTGAGGGAACATGACCGTGGGTCTGTTGAGAGCTGTGATAGATACATTGAGCAGCTTGTTGATATGACCAGAACCTATCATTATTTTTTTTGAAGATTCCTGTTTCTGGCCATACCCTTTACAAAAAGGAAGAAACCAAATGACAACAACAACCCAGGAAACAGGCAAACCGCCCACAGACATGGTGTGTTTTTTTTTGGGGGGGGGGGTGAGGTGGGTTTTTGGGGGCCGAAATTTCACTATTTTCCAACAAAGAAATTGGGGAATTTTGGTTTTCTTAATGCAAATTCAGCTTTTAAATTTTTTTTAACATCCAAAATTTTCTCTTCATGAAAATGGAGAGAAAAAAAAGCACTCATGGGACATGAATTTCTCAGCGGCACCCTGCTTGTGTACAATCATGTCACACTGTGGCCTTGCCATTTACATTAAAATGTATCTTAAGGCAAAAAAATAATTATACAAACTCAAATATTTCACCATGCAAAAATATAATCTTCGAAAAATCCTCTAAAAGAAATCAAAATCCTTCAAGATATTATAACTCTATAACTAATGTCAAGTTTCAACACAAGCCAAAATATCATCTTTCAAAAATCCTCATATAAAAATAGACCTGCTAGTACCTAAGGGCCAAAATCCCTTCAGCTACTATAGTCTATAATGAATCTAAACACAATATCCTTGCCTTGGTAGGCAAGGCCAGCAAACGTATTTAACCATGCAAATGATATTGGCTGCCAGCAACATCCTTCAATTCAAAAACCATCAAATTTGGATTCCCAATTTTGGCTGGTTGCAATGGCCAATCTTTTAGTTTCCTCTGCCTGAGAGCGAAGGGACTTGACATCTGTCCAATATTTGGGAATGAAATTTTGGCTAACAAATGTGGGAGTGGAGGCTACCTATCTAATATTGGCAGCCACATGATCCACATAGTGAACATATTATGCATCAGTGTACAAATTCGGGATACAAACTTCAACCACTGTGTAAGTGATAGATAGTTAGAGAAGCTCTCGATCAAGATCAAGCAATGGAAGGGAACTGGTTAATTTGAACTTATCAAAAGGGCAGAGTTGTTATGCTATGAGACCCTTGTTTTCAAGGATGTTATTGGAAGTTATCACATACTATCTGAGTTTTCAGAAACCTTCCTTGACAAAATTCTGATGTTATACTCTAGGGGTTTCACATTATTTTGTGTATGTATTCTTTAAGATTGATGGCAGTTTCAATACACAATTTCCATGAATCTTCAAACTTGTAATAAGCAACACAGATACAACCACACCTAATATGTGAGCCTTTGTTAGTGTTAACAACATCCAAAACATTGTGCACATTAAACAGGCCAAAGGAAACAAATGCAGTCAGTACAAAAGTGCTGCCAAATTTTTCCTCCAGTCTGGCCATTTGCCCTGTTTATTTTCACCTTGTCATCCCTAGGCATGTTTGATTCCATCTTATGCACGTTATGAACACACTAGCGGTATAAAGGGGTTATGTACAGGAGAAGGGTTTCAAAATAGGGCCTTCAGGGATTTATCAGCCTTGCGGGAGGGATTGAGAATCCCGAAAGGCCCTATTTTGAAACCCTTCTCTGACGTAAAGAATTGGTTGAATGTTTTCGCCTTTTTTTTTGTATGCCTTCTTTTGCTACTTTTTTTTTCTTTGCCCTAACTCTAGCTGTTACTTTCCATTACTTTCTTCTTGTGTGCACCTTTCTTCTTTCATTGAACACTATGAGATGTTTTCTATTCTTTCTTGCTGCATGTGCTTTTCTTCTTTCAACAGATTGTACAAGGCATCGCCTCTTTGCTTTCACTCAACAAGGCCAAGGTTGGATCATCACCATTGCCATCGCTCAAGTTCATTCGTGTCATTCAAGTTTTTTCTCTCTTGCTACCAACCTTTCTCTCTTTCATTTTCTTTTTCAATTCTTCTCCCTCATCTTTTCTTCTTGGTTTCAATTTTCTCAATTTGTTCTTCTTTATTTTCTTTTTTGTGTTTTAAAAAATAAAAAATCTTTCATTAATCTCCACATTTGTGCTTGCCTATTTTCTTTTTGAGCAGTTTTGCGGCTTTCTTCAACATTGATTTTCTTGATTTTTAATTTTTATGTGCTTTTCATCACCATCTTCTCTTTTGAGAGCCTTCTTGGCTCTATTGGGTTTTTATTCCTCCATTTGATTTTTCTGTAATTTAAGAAAAAATATTTCGATTTTTTTCTTCCCTTACATTCTATACTCATCTTGTATTTTTTTCCCTGAATTTTGTAGGTGTTTAGGCCAGTTTGTTTTTGTTTGCTTCTTTTCTTTGTTTCTGGCACTATTTCTTATAAGATGTGCTATTCTTTTTTATTTTAAAAATATTTTAATACCAATTTCCAATGGTTGGCATTTGTGGACCATCTTTTGAGAGAATTTGTCTTTGATTTCCACTTGAAAAAGTTGTGGTCAATTAACATTTTTCTTCATTCAACAATCCTAAACATCTTGAGCAAGAAGCTTCTAGATCATATTCTTTATCTCTTTCCACACCTTTTGTTATGTCATCTACACCTTATGTTAGTAGTGATGTTGATTTGTTGTGATTTGAGGACAAATTTGACATTTATCTTAAATTGTTTGATTTTTCTAATTCTCTTCAAGTTTATGTTGAAGCAAATCATGTTGATGACATTACAAATGTTAAACCTTCTAATGTTGCAAATGTTGAAGCTTTTGATGTTACTCATGATGAAGTTGGTGATGTTGTTGCTATTCTATTTTCACAATTCTATAACCTTACAATTTGTTTAGATATCAAGGACTTTGATGTATTTCGATCTTTCTAATGATCATGTTTCTTCTAATACTATTGTTTGCCATTAGTCTCCTTGTGATCCCAAGGATGATGTTTCTACATTTGTTTGTGATTCTATCCCTTGTTCTAATTTTCAACTTTTCAATTATCTTACTCCTTTTGAGGTATGTCAAAGATCCCACTTTCTAAAAGTTGATGATAGGGACTTGGAGAATGTGAGCATGGGTGGTCACAGATCCACCAAACATGCTGAGATCTAGGCCAAAAATGCATTTGATGAATGGCGATGGTTTTGTGGGTATGAAACAAACATGTCAATTGCAAATATGTTAGAGAAGGAAAAGAACGTAAAAGGTCTTGTGAACATGTTTTTCTTGTTTGTTCTTTAAGTTGTTAAAAAGGATGGCATCATGTACCTTTTGCCCAGGTATTTTTTCTTGATTTTACTTTTCTTTTTCAATTTTTTTTACTTATTTTCTTTCTCAAATTTCTTGTATTTCAGTTTGTTGTTTATGTTTTTATGTTTTTTTTTTCCTTTAAATTTTTTTTTTCTTTCATTCATGGTAGCATTCAAGCATTGATTAGAGGAATTGGCAAATTAATCAAACAAAGGTAGAACCAAAGGATTGTTGAAACCATTGTCACCCCAACAGTCCTTATCAACATTTTTACCGATGTCAAGTAAATCATGTGAAAGTTGTTGGTGACAAAACAATTTTGCGAGTGTCGAATTTAGGTCTTGCGAAGTCCATTAAATTTTTTGATATGTTTTCAATTGAGGAAGAGCATGCCATGCTTTCACAAGTGGTTTATCAGCCCACATCTCTTTATGGTCTTAATATTAGGTTTGGGTATTTTTGTATTCACAATATTTCATTCGTGGTTACTTTGAACTTCAAAATGTGGAGTTTGAGGAATTTTTTTTGGTTCAACTACCTACCAGTTTGGTACTAAGGTTTTTTTAAGAGGTTTAAAAAAACTAGCACGCCAATGTGACCAGATGTTCTATAGACTAACATTGACCTATTGTTGACTATCCCATTCTGAATGTCATTTCAACATGCAATGTCCTATTGTTTGGCCTAAGTTAGGTTTTCATCCTTTCTTTCTCTATTCGTGATTTAAATGGAAGAAAGATGATGACATTTAGTTTCCAACTTCTCCAATTGGTCGTAATCAACTTTAGTTGATTATCAACCATTTGACTTTTGATTTTCCCGTTCTAAAAAAAAACATTTTGTCTAACAAAACTAGGCAAGGTGTCAACATTACTCATATGGAAAAGGCATTCATTCCATGCAAGTACGAAATGGAAGTGCCAAATCACCATGATCCCATTTCATATGGGAAGTCAATTATTGCCTTTAAATTATTATTTTTGGTTTTTTTGTTTTCATATATATCATGCTACTTTTGATTTTTTAATTAATTTCCCTTTCTTTCATTTTTTTCTTTTTTGTTTATTTCCTTGTAGGTATAATCCAATTGATAAGCATTTGAGAGTCTAAGTTTTACAACACATAATCAACAGAGAACTCAAAAGCAATTGCTTGCTGCGTTATGATGAATTTTTAACAAGGAGAAAAGTGCCTTTCATAAGAAAAAGGGGGGTTTTTTTTTCTTTAAATCTTAAAAAAAAAAAAAAAAAAAACTTGCAAGAGCTTCATGAAAGTTTGATTGATTTGTTGTTGCCTTTAAAAGGCTATGTTGTTAACGATGTTTCTTCACATGTGGGAATTGGTGGTGAATTTTGTCATTTCAAAAATTTTGTTTCCATTTTTATCATTGTTTTCTAAATTGTTTTTATTTTGTAGGAGGTTCTTCTTGAAAATGTTGAAAATCTAGCTCCTTCTCATTCTATTGATGCTTTTGATGGGAATGATGTTCTTATTAATGGTGTTTTAATGAATGTTGGTCATGATGTTTCTACTATTTGAAAGTATCCTCTTAATAGTGCATTGATTCAAAGATTTACTTTATGGTTTTTTTTTGGGTGCTATGTCACATGTTATTGCTTTTGACGTTGTTTTTACACAACAAGTTTTGGTTTCTCATGCTTCTGTTGTCCCAGTCTTAAGTTCTCCTGTGAAGATTTATGACGATGAATTTTTTAATCACATGTTTGATCTTGAGCTCTTGAAGTTTAGAGTGGATTTGGAAAGGATCTATGGTCAACAACCACTTGAACCTATCAATGTCAAAACAACTTTTGGGAATGTTTTCAACAATTTACAAAATTGCCCAATAATAATCAATGTTGTTGATCCAAGGGCAATCCTTAGTTTGGTTGTAGATGTGGTAGTAGCAACATCAATCCCAAAAATATTTTTATTTGAACCTTTTTCTCCCCTTTTAATTTATATATATTCTTTTTTATCATATCCATTTCTATCCTTTTTTTTGTAATTTTTGTATTAGAGCTTTCAATTTCAATTTTTGATCATCATGGTTTGGTAGTTTGGTAGTAAACATAGCTCAATTCAACTTTGTATTTCATATCTTCAAGGTAATTATGTTGTTTCACTTACTTCATATTGTTTTTGTTTCGTACATTTATTTTCATGGATTAATAAGTCACTTGTTGCTTTTAATGTAGAGCCAACAAAATTTTGTTTTGGAAAGCTTTTGATTCATATTTTTTATTTTTTTTCAAGTGACAGATGCAACATAAAGGTATAATTGGTTTTCCATTTTTCTATTTTGTTAGAATTATGATTTTAGATTTCCAAGTTTTTTTTTGTTTCCCCTCCCTACTTTACAATTTTCTTTTAAATCCCGATGCAAGGCCTATGTTTTGTAGCTTGAATTCTACTTGCATGTTGCGTGGAGTTGTAGGGAACTTGAATTTGACTTGGATATTGCAATTCAAAATGCTGCGTGTTTTGTTGTTTGGAGTTGATTTGAGTTATATATTCAATTTTTGTACTTTTACAACATTTTCATTTACAAATGTTCTACTTGGATTTGTGTTTCATATTCATTTTCATTGTTCAAACATTTACATACTCAGATTTTTGCACCTTGAAATAATCTGGGATTTAATTCTTAATTTTTTTTTCACTTTCTTGGAATCTTTTGTTGGAATTTGTTGTTGGAATTGGAATATACTTTTGGAAACTTTTGTTGAGTTTGAATTTCAAATTCAAGAGATTTTGAAAATTTTATTTAATATGAATTAAAAGAAAATAAGAAAATGAAATGAAATGAAAAGAAAAAAATAAAGAAAAGAAATATGAAGTAAGTAAGATAAAAAGAAAATTAAATGAATTTTTAAAGAAAGTACCTTCTAGATTTCGAAAGGCCCAATACAGGTTGTATACTAGAGGGGCATAGAATATTTGCGAAGGGCTTAGAAGAGATAGAGTTTAAAGGTTCAAAAAAAGCTGAATCAATGCAAAAGATGTTGCAAGTTTGGTCATTATGCAAGGTGTTGCCTATGCCTCGTGCATGGGATGGCAAAAGTCCCGAGTTTAGCCGGCCCCAAACCTGGAGCAAAAGAGTTTCTTTCTTGGGCAAGTTTCCAAATCCAATATCAAGGAAAGAAGACATGTTGAACAACATCAAGGATCAAATGGCCAAGATGACGGAGGCATGATCCAGTGCCATCACAAAAGAAACAAATGGAATGCTTCAATTCCAAATCAATTTTCTAAACTCCATTTCAATAGGACCTATGAAGAAGAGCATAGGTCCTTTGACGATAGGGCTTCTGGATGGTGAAGATTGTGTCATCAAAGTTTAATGGGTTGATGACACAAACCCCACAACTCATGATTCACAATTGCATTCATTTCACATATTGGGAATAACAAGGAAAAGTTGTTAACTTAGTTTTCTATATTAAATAAATATTTAAGGTGTTTGAATATCATGCCTAAAGGCACAATAGTTGAAACGTGGGCTGAATGGATGAATGTTGACTTGAATGCATTTAAAAAAAATCCAAATATGCTTTTGGCTTGAACTTTATCAAAGAATTTGAACATGGCAACAAAGAATCCATAAAATGAAAAACATGTAAAGAAACAATGGTCTTTGAAGAGGTTAAGCTTGGGGTAAGGGGGGGCGAGGGCCCACTCAACATGAATGACGCACCCCCAAGTTCCTTGTTAGACCCAAAAAGGGTCCAATTATGTTAAAGAGCGGAAGTAGTTGGAACTTAGTGTCGTTCCCAGCTTCCAGCACTAAAGGGGGTGAGAGGGGCGTGTTGAAAGCTCTGGGATTAGACTAAGAAGAGGGACAACTATTTAGTTACTCGGTCTTGCATCAAAACTAACCACAAGTTGGTTAGTTCACCTTCGGAAACACCCTTGGTGTTGGGACAAGCCACGGGCAACACGGATTCATTTGACTCACCACGACCCAAATTCGGGGGAAGCCACCACCTCCCCCCATATAGTATTCTCTGTGTTGCTCCACCGCACCCGCATGCAAATGACTTTTATTCCCGAGACTCCCAAGGAGGAGTCTCGAAATTGTCTCGGTTTAAACTCCCGAGACTTTGGGAGCTCATAACTCCCAGCTCAGACCTCGAACTGGGATGAGGTCTAAAGCAAACTTGTAGTTCTCCTCAAGAGCTTTCCAACGGTGTCTCGCACTCCACCTCCACACACTGGGGTCGAGTCGATTCCCGACTTTTTTGTGGTCAGGAATTAAACTGCCAGTTTGACTCCTGGCCTTTCTTTCGACCATAACTTGTGCTGCAAATGTCCGAATGGCTCATGCGAGGCCATTTTTGACATTTACACTTCAAGGCCTTTCCAACAGTATAAAGAACACCTCAAGGCAAGGTGTTTTGACCTCTACAATTAAGCTCTGAAATTGCGGGAGTCCCGGAGGACTCTAAGTTCTCACTTTTGGGAGTGTAAGTCTCATCCTCACACTTGCCTCAAAGTAGGGTTGCGACAATGAACATACTCCCTTGTTCGCCCTAAAGCAAAACTTTCATGAAAATGATAGTGCCCTGAATGGGAGAAAATGGATGGGGGCTTTAGAAGAAAAGCACCATTCGAAAAGGGGGGGATTGAAGGTAAAGCAATTGTTAGGGTTTATGTGCACATGTTCAACTTGAAGTTCTTCCCATCGCGAGAAAAAATTTGCCATGACTAAGTTTTAATTTCCTTATGCCTAACATTCCCCCTTCAAATAAGCAAAAGAAGGCACCACTGGGGAAAAATAAAAAAAGATTCCATGTTTCAACATCATTTTGATCTTGCACTATGCAATCTAAGGGAAATCCAAAGGTGAGTTACACCTTTTGCTTCAAAACAACTAAAATGCCTTAATACAATCAAAATTTAAAGAATCTCAATGAAAAATTCCAAAGGGATCCAAACTTGATATCCACACCTAAGTTGCTGGAGGGGGTAAGGGGTTTCGAAAGATGGCGCACCATCATCATCACCCCAAAAACTAACATGAACAACCTAATATCGTTTTTGATGGTGCATTAAACCAATACACGTAAATAAAACACCATAATCGAAACATGGGGTATCTTGCTAAAAGGGGGCTTGACATGTACCCTCAACATGTAACAAAAAAAACAATCAACTCATAGGCTCAAGACACTTTCACCATATAAAACAAAATAAAAATTGAAATGACACAAGCAAAAGGAAAGAAAATTATAAAATGAAGACCTTTTGAAAGGGCAATAAGATGAGAAGCCTCTTCCATGGGCATGAGTAAGGGAAAGGAGCTAGGGGACATGTCTCCTACAAGGAAAGGAGCCTCCATCGACTAAGCCGACACTAACATGCCACACACTAAGAAAATAAAAAGGCTTAAAAGCGCTTACCACACAAGGGTGGACCATCAAATGAAAAACTGAAATTGGACCTTTCATCTCGCATCCTTAAACAATATCCAAAATGCAAGTTTTCAACACCACTAAAATCTATGAACAACCAAACGATGGTGCTTAATGATGTTTTAAAATGTTTTGTTGATGCTTTCACATGCTCCAGTAACGTTACTAAATTTTCCACCAACCCTCTTTAAGATGCACTAACATTTTATGACACTTCATTAACACATTCAGAAATTCCATTAATGCATGAAAATAAGAAAAAAAATCTTAAAATTTTTAAAAACTAATTCTCCCAAAGTAAAAATCTAAATGAAAACATAAATAAAATATAAATAACGAACCAAAAGAAAAATGACCAAAAACTTGAAAGAAAATCTAACCAACTAACTAGAAAAACCAACCAAATTTGAAATTCCAAAAAACCCCCCCAAAAATGGCTGATCTTAGACCCAAAGCCCCAAATAAGCATGCAAAAAAAAAATTTAAAAAAAAATCTATTCCAACTTCAAACAAGTTCACAAACTTCAAGTTCTACAAATCAATGTTTGAAATCCATTGAGTCAACACTAGTTCAAAGTGTTTAAGGTAAAGTAAAACCATCCATCATCACACATGCACTTATTATTGAACAATTTTCAATATTTTCCTCATTCCTTAAACAAATTGAACAATTTTTGTGTTATTGGACACACAAGCTGAAGGGTTAAAAAAAATTTGTGAGCATAAAAAGTAAAGTATCAATGCAAAAAACACATGAAGAGGATGAGTGATAATTTGCTTCAAAAACTTTGACAAAAAAAACCTCTAGACCTCTCTTTAGTTCTAGCCCCATATCATTTTCGTTCTGAGTGTGTTTTGAATGATTTAGAACTTCATGGGTACACCAACTAGGACTTTACAAAACTTCTTACATTCCAAAAACAAAGAGACAATGATCAAATATTTTAAACTCAAAATCTTAATATATTTGAATTCACACATCATCAAACACTAAACCCCGTTACACCAAACACCCCATATCTTCCCCTTTCTTTTTATCAAATTGAACAAATTTTCAAGTGTTGGAAGCACTAGGTGGAGGGTTACAAATGATTTGAGATTTACAAGTAGAGGAAGAATGTGTCAAGAATTGACCTCCTTTGCATTCTTAAATATTCATTCACTGGCCTATCTATCCTATTGGCCTAATATGAAATTTGAGCCTACCTAGCAAAGATGAAATCTAATTCAAATCAATGTGGATGTGATGTTGTGGACAAAAACATGCTTTATGTAAATGTTTAATGCAAAGTCAAAAACCATTGGAACATTATGGGTGCAATGTTGTCTTTGTGAACATAGTTTAAGTGTTGGTTTAATGCAAAGTCATTGCATATAGTTAAAGTGAATGTTCAGTGCAAAGTTAGAAACCACTTAAACAATGCAAGTGCATTGTTTTCACTAGCACATGGTTTTAATGAATGTTCAATGCAAAGTCAAAGACCAACAAATCAATGTGGTTACAACAATATTTTAACAAACATGGTGTACATGGTGTAGGTATTACAATTGTAATAGTTTAATATTGATGTCATATAGATTTTATGTCGATTTAATATTGATATGGTATATTTCAATTTAGTACTGAGCTAATATTCATTTAATTTATAACATAAATTGCATAGTCTCTGTTTTTGTTCTGTCAAAACTCCAGAAAAAAATCAATATAAGTATGAGCATGTTAAAAATTCCAGGAAATACATTTCCTGAAAAAAATAGGTTGCTTCAGAACAAAATGAAGATGCTAGTTTGGACCTCAAGGAGTTTTCAACCCTAGATTTGAGACTTATACCAATTCATTGTACACAATATAATGAGGAAATCTATCCCTCGATACTCTACATTTCATTTGCAGATAAATCTTTCGGTTAAGGCAATGAAACCTACAACTATGATCATACAAAATAAAGACTAACTATAGGAATGAGCAAAATGAGTATGGTGCTATGTCCATTGTATAAAGGATAATTCAAGTTGCTTCTCATTTGGGTAACTTTTCACATCTGCCTTGCCTTTGCTCACCCATCTTCCGAAGCCCACATCTCCATTAGTTACTGTGGATGCCCTTGGTTCAGTGTAATTCAGTTCAGTTTTTGCAAAATAAGTTGAATCAAGCTGGGCCAGTTAGCATCAATCTTTGTTATAAACTCCATAGGATGCAGAACACAGAAATTACAAGTCATGGAAAAGACAGATAACAGCAAGAGCTTGAGTGGACAAATGACATGTACTAGCTCCATTTGTTTTGCTAGCTTCATGGTTAACACCTCTTGCAAAAAAATCAATACCAGTCCATGAAGAGCTTACGGCTGTCAAGATTATATCAATGTCAATTCTCTGGGCAACATATGTTCTTGCAACTTCTATACACCTACAGAAGATATCCTTAGCATTGGAAAACATTTATAATACATATCAATGAAGCACAAGAGTTCTTGCACCTATTCGGAAATGCATCATCAGTTACTGCAAATGTAAGCATAATATGGGTATGCACTAATCCTCAAAATCCAGTACTTGTTTTCCAAGGCAAATCACATAAACTTACAAAAACTCTGGTCCTATGCTACCAGAATCAGATTCTTCCAAGTTTTGAATGGGAAGCATATTGTACAAGCAGCCAGCAGCTCTAACATCCATGCATATAAGGTTGGTATGGAGGAGAAGCTGCATTGCCAGATTCATTGGGATTCCTTGCATGAATCAAATAAAGTTGTGGAAGTAGGTAGTCCAGGATCCATGGATCCTGTATTAATATAAAGTAGTCAATACATGGTATTTATTATAAGTTGAACCGAGACTCATACTAGACAAAGGCAATGGAATGTAGACCCGCTTTGAAAGTTGCCTACAGGCTGCCTCAATGTTCTCATGCAGTTTGTTTATCACTCCTGCCAACAAACATTTAACAGAATCCAATTTAGTTATACTTGGACAAATATATGTAGCCTAATATTGTGCTTGGCTAACCCTAAGGCCATGGAATACATATGGATAGTTGTGATTCTTAGCTGAAATATGAATGCCATGGAAGAAGCTTTAAAGAATGGGAAAGAAGGGAGGGCCATGATGAAAGAACTTGATTGGCCTTATGGTCTTGCTCAAGGACATTTCATAGTGGCCAACCAAGCTGCCCTTTTCACACAGAAAGGTCTTGAATAATGACCTTTCATAGCATCCAGGCAATCTGCATTTTTCACACATAAATATGTAGTAGGATCGTTGACATGACCTAGGAATAGCAAGAGTTCAAAACATTCTCAACTTCCAAACTCTGTACCTAACATGTGAAAGAAGCTAAAGAGAGTTGAAAGTAGACAAGTTTGTGACAATCAGAGTTGCATAGTCTATGACACCAAAGAGACAAGCTATGGACATCCAACATAATTTATTTTGGGGAATCAAACTTGTAATGAAGTGCATAGGCCCCCATAAACTTGTCCCTTATAGTCTCGCCCATGGAAAATTTACAAAATGCAAGGTACTCAATAAGAATAACCCCCTGGCATCTCAAAAGTAGCATCACTCACTTCATGTTATCAGGTTGCTCCTAAGAACTAAGTCAATGATAGATTCTCTGTTTTCCAACAGATACAATAATGTGACAAAGCAGATTCAGTCAGTTCTGTCTTCATTGTTACGTCTGCCTCCTATCCCACAAAGTCTAACTTCCCTTCTTCATTCCTCATGCAGACTTCCTACTAACACAAATGATGAGCAAGCAAGCATCATGAACAGTTCACAAGTTTAAGTGCGATTGAAAAGTAGGTTACAAGGACATACCAGGAGCAAGCATGAATATCTCAACACACATTTCCCTATTTGAAGCTACTCTCTTCCAGGTTTTCTTACTCAGAACAAGCCTGACCATCACCACCAAAATCAAGGCACCATGGACAAATAATGTTTTAGGGGAAAAATCAGAACTAATGCAACAAAAGGACAGTTATGAATAATCTTAACTCTGCAAGAAGCTACTATGATATAATGACTGACTCAGAATCCCAAATAACTTATGTAATTGGTTTAGCATGCAAATGCGAGAAAATATTGCTTGCTTGACCTACCATGCCAAATTTTGGAGCATTCAATAATATGAAACCAGTCCATTTCTTCTCTTGAAAGTCAAATTCTGGTAGCATAGTGTTGCTCCTTCTTGTCAGATCCTAATCGATCAGTGATTTCATTTTCTCAAAATGAGGCATTACCACAGGCACATGAACAAGCACAAGATCAAAATGCACTCTTATAGGGCAGTACAGTTCTGGTAAAGAAGAATCATCAGATATATGACCTACAGATATACACCTGGATTAGTATTGAGAAGTTGATGGACTCAAATCATTGTTGTCATCAACAGTCATTGATGGATAATAGTAGTTTTCCATGGGGAGGACTGCACCACCTAGCACAGAGTCAATTTTTGCTGCAAGGCTGCATGCCACTAGTTGGCAACATTCAAGTCAGTCTTTTATGTTGCTGCAGTATGCAGTATATTTCATCTCGACTGCATTCAGCCAACTACACATGCAAAAGTAAGAACTACACATCACATTATTTCAAAATTCAGCACAGTTGCTACTTGACTTTGGAATGCCAAGCTTGTAACCCAATTATACTTTCTGAAATTTTCACATTTCAAGTTTCTAATTTAGAATTCAAAACCATTCCAGACAATAGCAACAAAAAGCATTTTTCCTCTTGCCAACCTTGTTGTGGCAACCAATTGTCTGTATGCCCAGATAAAGGAACCTGTGTTGACACTCAAAGCCCAAAACTCACTGTTTGTTATTATTATTCAATGTTGTCCATCAAGCTTTGGCCCATGATCACAGATCAAAATCAACACTCAGACATTTTCCAACCACATCATGAACATGTCTTATTCTTAGTTGCCAGATTGTTGTCAGTTGTTTCATATATAATTCAACCAATGTGCAAGGCTCAACCATAGCAACAAGACACAACAACCTGTTCAGGCACATCCAAAGATTCCATAGTGGTCCAAGCTATCACTCAATATATCAAGACATCCATCCTCAAATATCAAGAACCCTCCATTGTCCACTGCAATGACATTCAATTAGGCAATGTATATCCCTGTTGAATCCTCAAAGCAAAAATGACCTATGTGATAGAAATGGAAGGTTTGAACTGTACTGGAACACAAAATCAGGATGGACATACCTTTGACCCCAAATCTATTACTGGCTTTTGCACTATCATCCTCTTCAAGCCTGTATCACCACTTTTGGAGGATTTTTGATGCCTTCTTCATAGAAACTGCCAACTGTGTGAGTCCCAATTTCATTCCCTCCATGGTCTCAAATGTGCATTGCTACTTGTAACATGGCAGAGAACTTCTGCTGTGGAGGAAACATGATCCCAAGTATGTTAAACACTCAATTTAAGCCCAAACTCCTACAAAGGAGGTCCTAGCAATTCCCAAATATAATAGTTTCTTACATAATAATCAAACATGCAGAGGAGCAATAAATCATGCAATACCTATATGATGTTGCAGCATCATGACACCATCCATATGT
>Ga0116228_10001376_pt1 | contig 20170 bp, 18 predicted proteins | sample S1TSphfallax_2_FD_89694 | JGI IMG/M metagenome (GOLD analysis project Ga0116228, IMG submission 89694) | Host-associated microbial communities from peat moss isolated from Minnesota, USA - S1T2_Fc - Sphagnum fallax MG | ecosystem: Host-associated > Plants > Peat moss > Unclassified | place... | reverse complement strand
TGTCCGACAGCCAGTCTCGCATCGCTCTGTCAGAATGCCCACCGCAGCGCAGTAACATCGTGCGCTACTGCCGGAGGGATGACGCGACTATGGCCGACGACCTACACGAATTGAATCCGGCCGAGAGGATCCTCGCGACGCCGGATTTGGCGGGGGCCGTAAAGACCGAGTCATTCAAGCTGTTCCTCGATCAAATGCCGATTGCGATCGCGATCGCGGAGCTCAAGGACGCCGAGGTCATCATCTACGCGAACCCGGAATTCGAAAACGTTGCGGGTCAGTCGGTCGAGAGCGTGCTCGGGCAACCCTGGGAGGCGCTCGCCGGTCAAACCGCGCCACTCGCCGGCGCGACGCCACCGGTCGCCGCCAGCATCGATGCCGCGATCGTCGAATCCAAAGACTTCGTCGGGACGTTCAAGGTCGAACGCGAAAGTCCGGGAGCCGCGGTCATCGATGTCTATTCGCATGTGATCAGCGACAATGACGGCACGCCGTCCTACCGGCTTGCAGCCTTCGTCGATGTCGGCCGCCATCCGCTCCAGCGTCGCGAGGACTATGAGCAGCGTCTGCGCGAGAAAGACGTGTTGTTGTGCGAACTGCAGCATCGAGTCAAGAACAACCTGCAGTTGATCATGGCCTTGATGCGCATGGAAATCCGCAATGCCCAAGGCCGGGAAACCGCCGCGTCCTTCGAACGGCTGGCCGGACGCATCGAGGCCGTAAAGGTGCTTTACGCGCTGCTCTCGGAGCATCAAGGCCACGAAGAGGTGGATCTTGGCGCCTACTTGAGCGAAATCGCGGCCGCGGTGCTGCGTTCATACGCGGTGCCGGGCATCCGACTGAACTTGCAGGTCGATACCTACCCAGTGTCGGTCAATGTCGCGATGCCGGCAGGCCTCGTCGTCAATGAGTTGCTGACCAATGCGCTCAAGCATGCCTTCGTCGGTAGGTCTGATGGAACCATCCGCTTGCAGAGCTTGGCGGATGGGGAGGGCTGTCGGGTCGTGATCGCCGACGACGGTGTGGGGTTGCCGCCCGGGGTCATCTGGCCCGCGCATGGCCGGCTCAGCGCCCTGATCGTGCAGTCACTGCGCGAGAATGCCCGGGCTGATATCGAGACGCACTCAGAGCCGGGTCGCGGCTTCCAAGTGAAGATCACATTTCGCCGCGCGCACGCGGCGCCGTCACCGATCAACTGAAAGATCGCCGCGGACGGCGGCGCTGTTGTCGTCCCCCGCCGTCAACGCCGTCCCTGTCAGCGGTCTCTGGCGTGATTTCGGGAACGCAGCCGATGCCGCTGGTCGGGGAATCACGGCGACCATCGGAGCCATGAGCCATAAGCCCAGTTTTCTGCCGTCGGCCTTGAGCGGCGAGCGAGTCGAGTTCGACAGTCGCGCTGGCAGACTCAGTGCCTACGTCGCGGGCAGCGGGCCGCCGTTGCTGCTGATCCACAGCATCAATGCGGTCGCCTCGGCCGCCGAAGTTCGGCCGCTGTACGAGCATTACGCGGCCCGCCGCACGGTCGTCGCGCTCGATCTGCCGGGCTACGGATTCTCGGAGCGCAGCGACCGCCACTACAGCCCGCGACTCATGACCGATGCCGTGCATGCGATCGTGGATCGGATTCAGGCACGCGTCGCCTCGAGGCCCCTCGATGCCCTCGCGCTGTCCTTGTCGGCCGAGTATCTGGCACGTGCCGCTTGGGAAACGCCCACCGCGTTTCGCAGCCTCGCGTTCGTGAGCCCGACGGGTCTGAACGGCTCCAAGCCCTACCGCGGCAAGACCGGGAGTGCGCGCGCCGTGCCCGGTGCGCATGCCTTGTTAAGTGGTCCGGGTTGGGGCCGCGGGCTGTATAAGCTGTTGACGCGTCCCGCCGTGATACGCTACTTCTTGCAACGGACTTGGGGGCGAGCGCAAATCGACGAGCGCCTGCGTCGCTACAACGTGCTGACCGCGCGACAACCGGGCGCCGAATATGCGCCGCTCTATTTTCTCTCCGGGGGGCTCTTCAGCGGCGACATCGATCGGATTTATGAGCAGCTCACGCACCCGGTCTGGATGAGTCTCGGGACGCGCGGCGATTTCACCAAGTACAAGCAGGAAGAGCTCGTGCGTGCACGCCGCAACTGGCGTTTCAGCGTGTTCGCGACCGGCGCGCTGCCTTTTTTCGAACTGCCCACGGAATTCTCTGCGGCCTACGACGAATTCCTCGCGCAGCGGGCGGTGCACGCCGATCTCGCCCAGACTGCCCCGTGGCGATCAAGTCCGGGGTTTGCCGCCGATCGCGCCGACCGTCCGTCGCCGGGTATCCATGAGCTTCAAGATCAGCGGAGTCAAAATCAGCTGCATCGCTAGCTCCATCTTGCCGCCGGGGGCGACGATGATGTTGGGCCGCGACATGAACGAGTCGTGAATCATCGACAACAGATAGGGAAAATCGATGCCCTTGGGGTTCGCGAAGCGGATCACGACGAAGCTCTCGTCGGCAGCCGGAATGTAGCGCGCCGTGAACGGATTGGAGGTGTCGACCGTCGGCACGCGCTGGAAGTTGATGTGCGTCTCGGAGAACTGCGGGCAGATATAGTTCACGTAGTCCGGCATGCGTCGCAAGATCGTGTCGACGACCGCCTCGGTGGAGTAACCGCGGGTTTCCCTGTCGCGATGCAGCTTTTGGATCCATTCGAGATTGATGATCGGCACGACGCCAATGGTCAAATCCGCGTGCTTCGCGACGTTGACTTCCGGCGTCACGACCGCGCCGTGCAGGCCCTCGTAGAACAGTAAATCAGTGCCCTCGGGTATCGACTCCCACGCCGTGAACGTACCCGGCGGCTGCTTGTAGGGCTCCGCTTCTTTTTCGTTGTGCAAATAGTGCCGCACGCGACCCGTGCCCGTTTCGCCGTAGGCGCGAAACAGCTCCTCGAGTTCCTTGAACAAATTGTTCTCGGGGCCGAAGTGGCTGAAATGATTGTCGCCGCGTGCGGTCGCATCGGCGAGTTTGACCTTCATTTCGTTGCGATCATAGCGGTGGAAGGAGTCCCCTTCGACGAGTGCCGCATGAATCTTTTCGCGCCGGAAGATCCAGTTGAACGTGCGGGTTACGGAAGTCGTACCCGCGCCGGAGGAGCCGGTCACGGCGATGATGGGATGCTTGGCGGACATTGGGACCTCTGCTGAATCAGTTTTGTATGAACAACGAGCGCTCCTTGAACAGCGGCGAGCTGTAGGACCGATCGAGGCCCTGGTCATGTTCCAGGTGATATTGCTCGAGGCGTTCGACCTCGTTCTTCGCGCCGAGGATGACCGGCACCCGTTGATGCAGCGAGGTCGGCACGACGTCGAGCATGCGCATGCGACCCGTGGAGACAGCGCCTCCAGCCTGCTCCACGAGCATCGCCATCGGGTTCGCCTCGTACAACAGACGCAGGCGTCCGGGCTTGCTCGGGTCCTTCGTGTCCTTCGGATACATGAACAGGCCGCCGCGGATCAAAATGCGATGTACCTCGGCAACGAGCGAAGCGATCCAGCGCATGTTGAAGTCTTTGCCGCGCACGCTGTTGCGGCCCGCAAGGCATTCGACGACATAGCGCTTGACCGGCGGTTCCCAGAAGCGCTCGTTCGAGGCATTGATCGCGAACTCCGAGGCCTCCTCGGGAATGCGCAGATTCGGATGGGTCAAGATGAACTCGCCGAAGCCGCGATCGAGCGTGAATCCGTGGACACCGCGGCCGACGGTGAGCACGAGCATGGTCGTCGCCCCGTAAATCGCGTAGCCGGCACAGACCTGTTGTGCGCCCGGCTGCAGGAAACATTCGGCGGTCGGCGGTTCCGCGCCCAGGGGTGCGCGCAGCACCGAAAAAATACTGCCCACCGGAGCGTTTATGTCGATGTTGCTGGACCCGTCGAGCGGGTCGAAGGCGAGCAAATACCGGCCGCGCGGATATTCCGGCGGAATATGGTAAGGCTCGTCCAACTCCTCCGAGACCATGCCGGCGAGGTGACCGCCGTATTCGCTCGTGGAGAGGAAGATATCGTTGGAAATGACGTCGAGCTTCTGCTGCGTCTCGCCCTGCACGTTGGTTGCCTGCGCCGAGCCATGCGCGCCGGCGAGCGCACCGCGGCCGACGATGAAGCTGATGCGCTTGCAGGCGAGGCGGATATAATTGAGCAGGGCGGTGAAATCGCCGGTGGCAGCTGGAAAACGCCGCTGCTCCTCGATCATGAATTCGGTTATCGTCTTTTCTCGAGTGCCCATATTTCCCCCCGCAGAGCCCCTGAATGTTGATCGATCCCTAACAACGCGCCTCAGGCGCACATCCTCGCTTTGCTCAACTTATCTGCGATGTCCCCGATGTGCAATTCCGTCCCGCCATCCAGCATAGCAGGCCGATGCGCCAGCGGTCTCGCGCCGAGGCTGGGCAACAACAGGTCGGCGGCGGAAAAGTCCTCGCCGCTGGTCCAGTAGCTCGGCGTGACGATCGTGAACAGGCCGGCGGCTTTGGCCGCGCGCAGGCCGTTGGCGGAGTCCTCGAGCGCAACGCAATCGCACGGCGAGCACCCCAGCTTGCGCAACGCGTCCAAGTACACGTCGGGAGCCGGCTTCTTGCGCGGCACGTCGTCGCCGGCGCTGACGGCCTGGAACCAGCCGAGTGCATCCGGCCCGAGCGTCGTGTGCAGCAGCGCGACGATGTTCTGCAGGCTGGTCGTCGTCGCGATGCCGAGGGCGACGCCGCTCGTGCGTGCCTCGTGCAGCAGACGCTCGACGCCGTCACGCAGCGGGATGCCCCCCGCTTGAACGATCTGCATATAACGCTGGGTCTTCGCTGCATGCAAGGCGGGAATTTGCGCGAGGAGCTCCGCGTGCCGGGCTGCCGGCAGATCGAGCGTCTCTACGTAGGCCGCCATGCGCTCCTTGCCACCGGTCGTGAGCAGCAGTTCGGCGTACAGCGGCTTGCTCCAGTTCCAATCCAGGCCGTGCGCGGCGAAGGATTCATTGAAGGCGCAGCGGTGCGCCTCCTCGGTATCCGCGAGCGTGCCGTCGACGTCGAAAATGAGCGCCTTCAGACTCAAGTGAAGACGCGGCTTGCGCGGATGTCGTCCGCTTCGATCGTCATCAGGTCATCGCGCGAGAGCTGCATCCCCTTTTGTGCGAACAAGCGGTTCGCCTGACGAAGACGCGCACGGTCGAGCGCGTTGCGGACCGAGCGGGCATTGGCGAAATGCGCCTGCGTCATGCGCAGCGGGATGTATTCCCGCAGCGCCTCGGCTCCGGACGAACTCAGACGGTATTGCATCTGTTCGAGCATCGTGCCGGCAATCAGCTCCAACTCTTCGGCCGAGTAATCCGGGAAGTCGATGTGATGAGCAATGCGCGACGAAAGCCCGGGATTGGACTGGAAGAACGTGTCCATGCGGTCACGATAGCCGGCGACGATCACGACCAGATCGTCACGCTGATTTTCCATCACCTGTAGCAATATCTCGATGGCCTCCTGACCATAATCCCGCTCGTTCTCGGGGCGATAGAGGTAGTACGCCTCGTCGATGAACAATACACCGCCCATGGCCTTCTTGAGAACTTCTTTCGTTTTCGGCGCCGTATGACCGATATATTGACCGACCAGATCGTCGCGCGTGACCGAAACGAGATGGCCTTTGCGGACATAGCCCAGGCGGTGCAGGATCTGCGCCATGCGCAGCGCGACCGTGGTCTTGCCGGTGCCGGGATTGCCGGTGAAGGACATGTGCAAGGACGGGGAGCCCGACGCCAGCCCGACGAGTTTTCGGGCCCGCTCGATCAGCAGCAGTGCGGCGATGTCGCGCACGCGGGTCTTGACCGGCTGCAACCCGATCAAGGCCTGGTCGAGTTCGTCGAGTACCTCGTTGACCTGCGAGTCGGCGAGCAGGGAATTGAGGTCCACCCGCAGGGCGACGCCTTCAGCCGCTACGCCGGCCTGCTTGGTGTTCGGTTCGCTCAAGCGAGCGACCTACGTATAGCGGCGCCCTTCGGGCGCTTTGGCGGCGTAGCTCTCGATCGTGTACCGAATGTTGCGACCGTCGACTTCCTGGCGTACGAGACCATAGCCGGGCTCGTCCTTCGGACGATTGACGATGAAGGACAGGCGCGTCGTCTCGAATCCCAGGGTGGCGTCGAAGGCCATGACGCGGATGTAGTTGCTCGGATGCGCTTTGCGGGCTGCCAGCACTTCCGTGAGGGCACCGGCCGCATCCTTCAGGTCGAACATGGGGTTGCCCCACATTTCCCAGAAGTAATTACGCGGATGCGGGTCGTCGGTGTACTCGACACTGACCGCCCAGCCTTGATCGAGCGCGTACTGGATCTGCGCCGTGATTTCCTTGTCCGTGAGGTCGGGCAGAAACGAGAACGTTCCTTGGGTGATTTTCATGGCCAACTCCTGTAAGAAGCCGTTTTTAGGAAGCCGTTGCCGTCGGAACGAAGTCCGCCGTATCGGTCGAGGTGTAATCGAAGGTCACATCCTTCCAAGTCTGCAGTGCAGCGTTCAGCGGTGAACACCACTTCGCCGCCTCGGCGAGGATCTGCGGTCCTTCGTTCCAGATATCCCGGCCCTCGTTGCGCGCCTTGATCATGACTTCGAGTGCAACGCGGTTCGCGGTGGCGCCGGCCTGAATGCCCTGCGGGTGGCCGATCGTGCCGCCGCCGAATTGCAGAACGACGTCCTCGCCCAAGTAAGTGATCAACTGGTGCATCTGACCAGCGTGAATCCCGCCCGAGGCCACCGGCATGACCTTGCGCAGGCCCGCCCAGTCTTGATCGAAGAACACGCCTTGTTCGAGGTTCTTCTTCGTGAAGCTATCTCGACATATAGAATATATACCCTTGATAACGTTAGGGTCACCTTCGAGTTTTCCGACGATGGTTCCGGCATGGATATGGTCGACGCCGGCCATGCGCATCCACTTCGCAATGACGCGGAAGGACACACCGTGGCTCTTTTGACGCGTGTAGGTGCCATGACCGGCGCGGTGCAAGTGCAGGACCATGTCGTTGCGACGCGCCCACTTGGACATGGACTGAATCGCCGTGTAGCCGATCACGAGGTCGATCATGATGATGGCCGAACCCAGCTGCTTGGCGAAATCGGCCCGTTCGTACATGTCCTCCATCGTTCCCGCGGTCACGTTCAAGTAGTGGCCTTTGACCTCGCCCGTGGCGGCGGAGGCTTTGGCGACCGCCTCCATGCAGAACAAATAGCGGTCGCGCCAGTGCATGAACGGCTGCGAGTTGATGTTTTCATCGTCCTTGACGAAGTCGAGTCCGCCCTTCAAGGCCTCATAGACGACGCGGCCGTAGTTCTTGCCCGAGAGGCCGAGTTTCGGCTTCGTCGTTGCGCCCAACAGGGGGCGGCCGAACTTGTCGAGCCGCTCGCGCTCGACCACGATGCCGGTCGGCGGCCCTTGGAAAGTCTTCAGGTAGGCCACCGGAATGCGCATGTCCTCTAGGCGCAAAGCCTTCAGCGGCTTGAAGCCGAAGACGTTGCCGATGATCGAGGCCGTCAGATTGGCGATCGAGCCTTCTTCAAATAAAGCAAGATCATAGGCGATATAGCTAAAAAATTGTCCAGGATTGCCGGGGACCGGATCGACGCGGTAGGCCTTGGCGCGATAGAGGTCACAGGCGGTCAGGCGATCGGTCCAAACGACGGTCCAAGTGGCGGTCGAGGACTCGCCGGCGACTGCAGCCGCGGCCTCGATTTCATCGACGCCATCCTGCGGCGTGATCCGAAACACCGCGATGACGTCGGTGTCTTTGGGTTCGTAATCGGCATCCCAATAGCCCATCTTGGCATATGGCATGACACCGGATTTATATCGATCTGCGGGACTACCCATCATGGGCTCCTTGTGCTGGACGGTTGGGCCTGGACTCTATCGGGAGCGAGACTCTAGTCTCGTTTTCTCATAAGTGTTAATCAATAATTCTTCGCTCTTCCATAAGGTGTTACTGATTGATAAACTCCGGCTGCTGTGAAGAGCTAGGCTTGGGGCCATTCGCGAGGGCCGGTTTGTCATGACGATGCAACACGTATCCTTGAGGCAGTTGCGGGTGTTCGAGGCGGTCGCGACGAACCGCTCCTTTTCCCGTGCCGCCGAAGCCCTGCACCTGACGCAGCCCGGTGTCTCCATGCACATCAAGGAACTCGAAGGGCATGCCGGTCTGCCGCTGTTCGAGCGCATCGGCAAGAAGCTGTTCGTCACGGAAGCGGGCCAGGAGTTGCTGATCCGGGCGCGCGAGGTCATTCGCTCGCTCAAGGATGCCGACGATGCCTTCGACGGCATCAAGGGCCTGCGGCGCGGACGCATCCATCTCGCGATCGTGAGCACGGCGAAGTATTTCGCGCCGCGCCTGCTGGCGCGGTTTCGCGACCAGTTTCCGCGGCTCGAGATACGCCTCGCGGTCAGTAATCGGACCTCGGTCGTCGAGCAGATCGTCGGCAATGAGGTGGACCTGGCGATCATGGGCCGTTCGCCGGACACGGTCGACATCGAGGCGCATGCCTTTGCCGAGAACCCGCATGTGATCATTGCCGCTCCGGGCCACGCGCTCGCCGGCAAACAGGGCATCACCGAAGGAGCGATCGCGAAACAGACGTTTCTGGTGCGCGAATCCGGCTCCGGCACGCGCGTCGCCATGGAGGAGTTTTTCGAGCAGCACCGGTTGAGTTATGTGCTCGGCATGGAAATGGCGAGCAACGAGACCATCAAGCAGGCGGTCATGGCGGACATGGGCGTGAGTTTTCTGTCACGCCACACGATCGAGCTCGAATTGCAGATGGGAAGGCTGGTCGTGCTCGACGTGCGCGGCCTCCCCGTGATCAGGCACTGGCACGTTGCGCACCTGGCGAACAAGCGCCTGTCGCCGACCGCGAGCGCGTTCAAGGCGTTCGTGCTCGAGCGCGGCCGCGAACTGCTGCATGACCAGGCACCGGTAGCACCCGCTTGAGCGCCGGCCGGACCGCGTTCTGGGAGCGGGAGAAGCGCTCCTGGCCCCATCATGAGCTCAGCCGCTTCGTGAGCGCAGCCGGCATCCGCTGGCATGTGCAGCAAGCGGGCAGCGGGCCGCCGCTGCTGCTCGTGCATGGCACGGCTGCATCGGTGCACTCGTGGCGCGACCTGCTGCCGGCGTTCGCCGCGGACTACACGGTGCTCGCCGCCGATCTGCCCGGTCACGCGTTCACGGAGGCCGTACCGGCTGCACGCTATTCATTGCGCGGGATGAGCGAATCGCTCGCCGAGCTGCTGCAGCGGCTCGGTTTCGCGCCGACGTACTGCGTGGGTCATTCCGCGGGCGCGGCGATCCTCTGCCGGATGGCGCTCGATCGGCACATCGCTCCGCGGCGCATCGTCAGCTTGAACGGCGCCTTCTTGCCCCTGGGCGGAGCGCCCGGACTTTTCTTCGCGCCGATCGCGAAATTCTTCGCGGGCACCGCGCTCGTGCCGCGGCTGATCTCCTGGCGTGGCGGTGAGGCGGTCGCCGTCGACCGCGTGATCCAGGGGACCGGTTCGAAGCTCGATGCCCGGGGCGTCGATCTATACGCACGACTCGTGCGCGAACCGCAGCACATCGCCGGCGCACTCGGCATGATGGGCAATTGGAATCTACACAGTTTCGAGCGCGAGCTGGGCGGGCTCGAGACGCCGGTGACCTTGATCGCCGCGGCCAACGACCGGGCCGTGCCCCCGTCGCAGGCACGGCGCATCGAAGCGCGCCTGCCGCAGGCGACGCTCGTGCAGGTACCCGGGCTTGGGCATCTCGCGCACGAGGAGGCCCCACAGCGTTTCGTCGGCCTCGTCGGCGAGGCGCTTACCTCGCTTTGCGTGTGATCGTCTGTTTGATGCGATTGATGCCGAAACCGGCGAGACCCGCGATCAGCGGAATGCTCAGGGCCATGGCCAGTTCCGGGTTCACGGGGTAGCCGACGGCATGCAAGCCCTTCGTGGCATAACCGACCAAGCCGACGATGTAATAGGTCACCGCGGCCACCGACAAACCCTCGACGGTCTGTTGCAGCTTGAGCTGCGCCTTCGCGCGGCGGTTCATCGATTCGAGCAGGGCCTGATTCTGGCGCTCGCGCGTGATGTCCACGCGGGTCGCGAGCAGCTGGTTCGCGCGCGCGACGCGCTCGGACAGATGCTCCTGGCGCGCCGAGGTTGCCCGGCAGGTGTTCATCGCCGGTGCCAGCCGGCGCTCGGTGAACTCGCCGAAGGTCTGCAAGCCCGGGATGCGCTTCTCGCGCAGCTCTGCGATGCGGCGCTGAACCAGCTCGTAGTAAGCCGCCGCAGCCGCGAAACGGTAGTCGTTCAGCGATTCGCGGCTCTCGATCTGGGCTTCTAGACGCGTGAGCCGATCGAGCAACTGGGCCTCGTCCTCATCGTCCGCGGTTTCGAGCACGGTCGTCACTTGGGACAGTTCCCGTTCGCAGTCGCCGAGAAAGGGCGCGAGCTCGCGCGCCACCGGCAGGGCGAGCAGGGCCATCATGCGGTAGGTGTCGATCTCGAGGACCCGTTGCACCACCCGGCCGGCCTGGCGCGGACTGAGATGGTGATCGAGCACGAGAAAGCGGCTGAAGCCGTCGGCGCGCACGCGAAAATCGGTGAGCACGGTCGCGGCTTCGTCGCCGACCTGCGATCCCAACAGCACGTTGCCCGCGAACCAGCGCGCGGCGATCGCTTCGTAATCCACAGTCTCTGCCGCACCCGAGATCTCGGCCGCGTGCAGCAGCGCGCCGTGGCTCGCGACCATGATCTCACCCGGGATTTGCGCGAGCCAGTCGGCCGGGACCGCGGCGAGTGCCGGTTCGGCAAACGGATCGGTGCCATCGAACCCTGTCGCGATGACCCCAGTTGAGACAAACCCAGAAGAGACAAACCCAGGAGAGACGAACATATAGCGCGTGAATTCCGCGTGGCGCTCCCAGCGCAGCGAGAAAGCGCCGAAATCCAAGACCTGAAGATTGCCCGCGAGCGCCGGGGTTTCAATGCCGAATCTGGCGGCGAGGGCGCGCACATGCAGCCATTCGGTGCTGCGTTTTTCGAGATCCGAGAACAGCGCGAGATAACTGATACGCAGCGGCGCGCGCAGCGCATCTGAGGGGCGGGCGTGCACTTCGTCGTTGAGTTCGGCACGCAGGGCGTGGTCGGGCGGCAGAGTCGATTCGCGGGTCGGCATCGAAGCGCACGGTAGCGCGTCGTGCGGCGGGTGACAAATCCAGGGCGTGAGCCTGCTAGACTTCCCCCTCATGGCAGCGGACCCCGACATTCTAATACGGCCGGCTGACAAGCCGCATGCGGTCGTGATCGGCAGCGGTTTCGGCGGACTCGCCGCAGCGGTCCGGCTGGGCAGTCGCGGTTACCGGGTCACGGTGCTCGAACAACTCGATGCGCCGGGCGGCCGCGCCTACGTGTTTCGCCAGGACGGTTTCACTTTCGACGCGGGCCCCACGATCATCACCGTGCCATTCCTGCTCGAAGAACTCTGGCAGCTTTGCGGTCGCCGCCTCGCCGACGACGTCGAGTTGCGCGCCCTCGAACCGTTCTATCGGATCCGGTTCCACAACGGTGACATTCTCGATTGCTCGGGCGAGGCGCGGGTCATGCGCGAGCAGATCCTCGCGATGGCACCCGACGATCTGCCCGGCTACGAGCGCTTCATGACACTCGCCGAGGCGATCTACGAAGTCGCGTTCGTCCGTCTCGGAGCCGTGCCCTTCGACTCGATCACCGACATGTTGCCGCTGGTGCCGGAGATGGTCCGTCTCAAGAGCTACCGCAGTGTCCACGGGTTGGTCGCGTCTTATGTCAAAGATCCACGTCTGCGGTTCGCGCTGAGCTTCCATCCGCTGTTCGTCGGCGGCAATCCGTTCACGACGACTTCGATCTACGGCATGATCGCGCATCTCGAGCGGCGCTTCGGCGTGCACTATGCGATGGGCGGCACCGGCAGCGTCGTACGCGGACTCGTCAAGCTCATCGAGGGTCAGGGTAATACCCTCTGCTGCGGTGCCCGCGTCGCGAAGATCACGCTGCAAGGCCGGCGCGCGACCGGCGTCCAACTGGAATCGGGCGAGCGCCTCGCGGCGGACGTCGTCGTCTCCAACGTGGATTCCGCGACGACCTACCGCAACTTGCTGCCGGATGCGCCCAGTCTGCATTGGAGCGCCAAGAAAACCGCGTCCAAGCACTATTCGATGAGTCTGTTCGTCTGGTATTTCGGGACCAAACGGCGCTATCCCGAGGTGCCCCACCATCTGATCATGGTCGGCGAGCGTTACAAGGAATTGCTCGTCGACATATTCGATCGGAAGGTGCTCGCCGAGGATTTCAGCCTGTACCTACACCGGCCGACCGCGACCGATGCGTCGCTGGCGCCGGATGGCTGCGATACCTTCTACGTGCTCTCGCCCGTGCCCAATTTGCTCGGGGACACGGATTGGAATCAAAAGGCCGAGGGCTATCGGCGCGCGATCAGCGCGCATCTGTCGGCGACCGTGCTCCCGGACCTGGAAAACCAGATCGTGAGTTCGCGGCTCATGACACCGCTGGACTTCCGCGATCGCCTGTCCTCGTTCAACGGCGCAGCCTTTGGTCTCGAGCCGATCCTGATGCAGAGCGCGTGGTTCCGGCCGCACAATCGCAGCGAGGACATCGAGCGGCTTTATCTGGTCGGCGCGGGTACGCACCCCGGAGCCGGTGTGCCGGGCGTGCTATCTTCGGCGCGCGTTCTTGATAGAGTTGTGCCCGATGCAGACGCGCTCGACCGATAAGCCGACCGACAGAACCTACGCCACGATGGCCGACGTGGCGGCCTGCCGCGTGATGCTGCGCGGCGGTTCGCGCTCTTTCTTCGCCGCCTCGCTGGTCTTGCCGAGGAGTGTGCGTGAACCCGCAACCGGTCTGTACGCATTTTGCCGGATGGCGGACGACGCGATCGATCACGGCACGGATCGAGTTCGAGCCCTCGCCGGGCTGCGCGCGCGACTCGATCGCATCTATGCGGGCGACCCGATCGGCGAACCGCCGGACCGTGCCTTCGCCGATGCGGTCTCGCGCTTCGCCATTCCGAAGTCGTTTCCCGAAGCGCTGCTCGAGGGTTTCGAATGGGATTCCGGCAACCGTCGCTATCCGGACATCTCGACGTTGAAGGCGTACGGTGTGCGCGTCGCGGGCACGGTCGGGGCGATGATGGCCATGGTCATGGGCGTTCGTGATCCGGTGCTGCTCGCGCGCGCCTGCGATCTCGGCGTCGCCATGCAACTGACCAACATTGCGCGCGACGTCGGTGAGGACGCACGCGCAAACCGGCTGTATTTACCGCTCGATTGGCTGCAGGACGCCGGCATCGATGCGAGCGCGTGGTTGGCGCGCCCCCTGTTCGACGCGCGGCTCGGCGCCGTGATCGAGCGGCTGCTCGCCACCGCCGACGAGTTGTACGCGCGCGCCGATGCGGGCATCGCCCATCTGCCATCCTCATGTCGCGCGGGTATGCATGCGGCGCGCTTGCTCTACGCCGAGATCGGTCACGAGGTCCGGCGGCGCGGCCTGGATTCCGTCAAGCAGCGGGCGATCGTGCCCTGGCAGCGCAAGGCCCGTATACTCGCCGATGCGGTCGTCGCCGCGACGCGCGCCGGCGCCGCCCCCAGCGGTGACACGCTGGACGAGGCGAAATTTTTGCTCGACAACGGCACGGAAGCCGGCGAGTTCCTCGCGATGCTGCCGCTCGAAGCGCGCCGGGAGCGAGGCCGCTGGCCGCGGGTCGAGGACCGCGTGACCTTCCTCGTCGATCTGTTCGAGCGCTTGGAGCGCCGCGAGCGCGCGCAGGAGCCCGCGGCAAACGCAAGCTAGCGCCTAGCGAGCGGGCCGCGCACACGCTCACCACGGCGAGCGCGGCATGCGAAACGGCAGCAGGCACTGCACCCAGCGCGAGCGGAAGCGATCGAGCGAGATGGTCTCGTGGAATGCGGGTGCCGCAACGCCGAGCAAGTGGGTGTCGAGCAGGCTGCGGCCGTAGAACGGGCCGTCCTCGAGCGTCTGGCGCACGCTCACGCGAGCGCCCGCATCGGCGCGCGTGCGCCGCTGCACTCCCCAGGCCGTCGCGCGCAGTGGCGCATCCGGTGGCACATCGATTTCCTGCACGCCGCCGTTGCGGTCGAAGCGCAAGGCCAGCGAGCGCGCGGCGGCACCGCGCTCGAGGTAATCGTAGAGTACGACCGTGCTGTCCGGCAGATTCGCACGCGACCAAGTCCACGACTCGAAACCTTGCTCCAGCGGCTCGTCACCGAAATTGGCATCGAGATAGGCTTCGCCGTGCCAGCGCTGGGCTGGCTCCAGCAAGTCCACCTCGATACGCGCGCAGGGTGCGAACGGACACCAGCGATGGCGGCCGGAGGTGCCGAGCTCGAAGCGGTGATCGCAGAGCGTGCTGGGCATCAAGCGCAGCGAGCCACGCAGGCGCCGGGGCAGGGGAGCGCAGATCTCGTCGAGCTCGATCGCGAGCGAATCTCCTGTCCAAGAAATGCTGCTGGGACCGATAGTTAGCGACTCTTCCTCACGAATTACTTTGTTGGAGCCGCGTTCCGTCATGGCCCAGCGATCGTCCTTCGTGCCGTACAAGGCGATATTGAAGGCGCAGTGGTTCAGGGGGTCGGGCCGGCCGCGCCGCCGCGCCCAGGCATAATAGGGCGAGAACACACTGCCGATGAACACGATCAGCGTCAGCCCGCAGCGCCCATCGTCGCTGAGCGCGTCGATGTACCACCAGGCGTAGCCGCCCGGGGGAACTAGGCGATCGAAGAGTAATCCGCTGCGAGGCAGGCCGCCGCGAGGCGTCCCGAGAGCGCCGCCATCGGCACTCCCGGCCCCGGATGCGTGCTGCCGCCCGCCAGATACAAGCCCGGAATCCGACTGCGCGAACCCGGTCGAGTGAACGAGCTCAGCCAGCCATGGGAGGCCGGGCCGTACAAGGCACCCCCCGTCGCCGGGAACAGGCGGTTGAAGTCCGAGGGCGTGGTCACGCGACTCGTCTCCGGACTGCGCAGCACCCGCAGACCGCAGCGCTCGAGACGTTCGAAGGCGTTTTGCTCGCATTGCTGTATCTCCGCGGTCGTGAACTGATGCGTATCGCCGATCGCCGGCGCATTGACGAGACATAGGAGCCGCTCAGCCTCGCGCGGTGGCGCAGATGCGTCGCCGCGATCCTGGGCGCAGACATAAACAGTGGGCCGCGCCGGCAGGCGCCCGTGACGGAAAACGTCGTCGAATTCGCTCTGGTAATCATCGCCGAAAAACACTGAATGATGGACCAAGGGGAAACCCTCGGTGCGCGCGACCACGTTCCAGGTGACCGCGGACAGCGAACGGGCGGCCTGCGGCGTGGGGCGCACGGCCGAACTGACGTTCGTGCCGAACAGCCCGGTCGCGAGGGCATTGTTGTCGGCATTGCTGACGAGTGCATCGACTGCGAGCCGTTCGCCGGCCGCAGTCTGCACGGCCGCGACCCGGCCGTGTGCGAGTTCGACGCTCGTCACGGCGGTCGCGTAGCGCAGCTCGGCACCGAGGCTCGCGGCGAGATGCGCGAGGCTCTGCGCGAGTCGGTGCATGCCGCCTTCGATGGTCCAGACGCCGGCCTGTTCAACATGGGCAATGAGCATCAGCGTGGCTGGCGAGTCGAATGGCGAGGAGCCGCAATAGGTGGCGTAGCGCGCGAACAACTGCCGCAAGCGAGGATCCGCGAAGTATCGCGAGATACTTTTATACATATTCGTAAACGGCTGAATATTCAAGAGATCCGATATGTTGGCCAGGCCAATACGACGACTCAATTCGATCGGGTTCGGCCGCGCTGCCCGCATGAACGAGGTATTGAGCGTGCGATAAATGCGCTGCGCCTGCGCCGCGAAGGCGAGAAATCCCCGCGCTTCAGCGGCGCCGGCAAACGTGCCGATCGCGGCCGCTGAGTCGGCGAGATTCGCGTGCAAATCCAAATACTCAGACTCATTCCACGCATGTCGCGCCAAGACACTGACTGGCAACAACTTTAGCTGCGCGTTCAGCGAGCTGCCGGCGTCCGCATAGAGCTGTTCGAACACGTCGCGCAACGTGAAAACGGTCGGGCCCGCATCGAGTTGCACGCCGGCTACGGCGACTTCGCGCATCTTGCCGCCCGGCGTGCCGGCGCGTTCGAGCACGGTCACGGCGAAACCCTTCCGGGCCAGGTCGATCGCCGCCGTCAGCCCCCCGATGCCCGCACCGATCACGGCAATTCGCCCCGTACGCATTTCTATCTCGCAGCAATAGTCGTTGACCGGTTCAAGAGCAATGTCTATATTACCTTACAGTTGCTGGTGACAAGTGGCATTTACACACAACGGTGGTAGCGACGATGGACTCCATGACGCGAATCGAGCGATCTTTGGGCCAGGCATTGACGCTGGCCAAATCCCCGAAAGGTCCCCCGAAGTTGTATGCCGCGATGCGCTACACGGTTTTTCCCGGCGGTGCGCGCATCCGTCCGCGCCTTTGCCTGGCAGTTGCCCGCGCCTGTGGCGATGATCAACCTGCGCTGTCGGGCGCTGTCGCCGCAGCGATCGAGTTGCTGCATTGTGCCTCCTTGGTCCACGACGATCTACCCTGTTTCGACGACGCCGCGACACGCAGGGGGCGCCCGTCCGTGCACAAGGCCTTCGGAGAACAGATCGCCGTGCTCACCGGCGATGCCCTGATCGTGCTGGCGTTCGAGGCCCTTGCGCATGCGAGCCTCGCGGCGCCGTTGCGCCTGCCGAGCATGATCGGGATCATTGCCCGCTCGGTCGGCGCGCCGCACGGCATCACGGCGGGCCAAGCCTGGGAGTGCGAACCCGAGATCGTGCTGAGCCAGTATCAGTGCGCCAAGACCGGCGCCTTGTTCGCCGCCGCGACCGCCGGCGGCGCCGCCGCTGCGGGTTACGACGCGGGTCCCTGGCATTTGCTCGGCGAACGTATCGGTGAGGCGTATCAGATCGCCGACGACATCCGCGACGTCGTCGCGAACGAAGGCGAACTCGGCAAGCCGACCGGACGCGATCAGGCTTTGGGGCGTCCGAATGCCGTCAATCGGCTCGGTGTCGGCTCGGCGGTTGCGCGTCTCGAGGACCTCGTCCGTTCCGCGATCGAAGCCATTCCGCCGTGCCCCGGTGCGGCCGACCTGCGCACCCACATCCTCGCCGAAGCAAGCCGCTTGCTGCCGCGCGAATTGGCCCGCCCGGCTGCATGAGCAAGATGGCGGCGTGACACGGCGAAGAACCTTCCGCCGTGTCGTGGTCTGACCGCTATCTCGCTTTGCGTGATCGCTGGCTGTCGAGCCCGCGTTTCCAACGCTGGGCGGCGGCTTTTCCATTGACACGCCCGACGGCGCGCAATCGCGCCCGCGCCTTGTTCGATGTTTGCGCGGGCTTCGTTTATTCGCAAATTCTGTTTGCTTGCGTGCGTCTGAAGTTGTTCGACCTGCTCGCGGAGGGGCCAGAGACTGCGGCCAACATCGCCGCGAAGCTGCAGGTGCCCGTGGATTCCACGGAGCGCTTACTCGACGCCGCGGTCTCGCTGCGCCTGATCGAGAAGCGCGGCGCGGGCCGCTTCGGGCTTGGTGCCTTGGGAGCCGCATTGGTCGGCAATCCTGGGGTCGGCGCGATGATCGAGCATCACAGTTTGCTCTATGCCGACTTGCACGACCCCGTCGGCTTGCTGCGCGGGCAGCGCGGCCAGACCGAACTCGCCAAGTATTGGGCCTATGCCAAATCCGATGCGCCGGCCGGTCTCGCCGGCGCGCAAATCGCCGACTACACGACCTTGATGTCCAATTCCCAACCGCTCGTCGCCGGCGAGATCCTGGACGCCTATCCCCTGCACAAGCACCGCTGCCTGCTCGACGTCGGCGGCGGCGAGGGGACTTTTCTGATCGAAGCGGCCAAGCAATCGGCGGATCTGCAATTGCGCTTGTTCGACTTGCCGCCCGTGGCCGAGCGCGCCGCGCGGCGCTTCGAGCAACTTGGCCTCGCCACGCGCGCCCAGGCGCATGGCGGGGATTTTCTGCAAGACCAGCTGCCGATGGGCGCGGACGTCGTCTCGCTCGTGCGCGTCGTCCACGACCATGACGATGCCTCGGTCGCCACGCTGTTGCAGGCCGTTTACCGCGCGTTGCCCAAGGACGGCGTATTGCTGCTCGCCGAGCCGATGATGGGGACGCCAGGGGCCGCGCCCGTGGGCGACGCCTATTTCGGCTTCTATTTATTGGCGATGGGGCGCGGGCGCCCGCGGACGCCGGGCGATCTGCGCCAGATGTTGCTCAGAGCGGGCTTTGCGAGTGCCCAGATGGTGCGTACGCACCAACCGATCCAGAGCCGCCTGATTGTCGCGCGCAAGGGCGGCTAGGTGAACCAGACTGTCGCAAAAAAGTGTGAAGATGAGTTGACATGTAGGATAGTCAGCGTATCGTTACACCCAGCCAAATCGGCCCGAATGAAGGTAGCTACCGGCGCATGAGTTCCCTGCCAAACAGCACGGCCTTTTCCCTGAGCACGCTCGCCGTGGTTATGGAGAAGCCTGAGCATTTGCGCTTGAGTCGTCTCGATCTGACGGCGCCCGGTGACGCTGACATCGTCGTCGACATGGAGTGGACCGGGATCAGCACCGGCACCGAAAAACTGCTCTGGTTCGGACGCATGCCGCCGTTCCCCGGTTTGGGGTATCCGCTCGTGCCGGGTTATGAATCGGTGGGGCGTATTTCCCATGCGGGTGCCACTTGCGGTCGCCAGGTAGGCGAGCGTGTGTTCGTACCCGGCGCACGTTGCTACGGCGAAGTGCGTGGCCTGTTTGGCGGTGCGTCATCCAAAGTCGTCGTGCCCGGCGCGCGCGTCACACCGATCGACGAAAAACTCGGCGAGCAGGGCGTCTTGCTGGCGCTCGCGGCCACGGCCTATCACGCGGTTGCCGCCAAGAATGCGATCCACCCGGATCTGATCATCGGCCATGGCGTGCTCGGTCGCTTGATCGCACGCATCGCGGCGCTCAATCACAGCGAGCCGGCGCCGGTCGTCTGGGAGCGCAATCCAACGCGTGCCCAGGGTGCAGTCGGCTACTCGGTCATCGATCCTAAGAGCGATACGCGCAAAGACTATCGCTCGATCTACGACGTCAGCGGCGACAGCTCGCTGCTCGACACGCTGATCTCCCGGCTCGGGCCGGGCGGCGAGGTCGTACTGGCCGGCTTCTACGACACGCTGACGTTTTCGTTTCCGGCCGCCTTCATGAAGGAGGCCCGTATCCGTATCGCAGCCGAATGGCGCGAGTCCGACTTGCACGCAATCAAGCAACTGGTCGAGTCGGGACGCCTGAATCTCGATGGCTTGATCACGCATCGCCACGAAGCCACGGAGGCGCAATCCGCCTACGCCACGGCTTTCAACGATCCGAATTGCCTGAAAATGATATTGGACTGGAGAGCACACTCTTGAGCACTTCCCTCGCGAATACCGCGGCGCTGCGCGCCGAACAGGCCCGCCTGCAGACTCTACGCGACGAAGCGGCGATCGAGCCTGATCCGGTCGCGACCGGCGCGCCCAAGAAGGAAACGCAAGTCATCGCGATCTACGGCAAGGGCGGAATCGGCAAGAGCTTCGCGCTCGCCAACCTCTCTTATATGATGGCGCAGCAGGGCAAGAAGGTCTTGTTGATCGGCTGCGACCCGAAGAGCGACACGACATCCTTGCTGTTCGGCGGCCGCGCCTGTCCGACGATCATCGAAACCTCCGCGAGGAAAAAGCTCGCCGGTGAGCCGGTGCGCATCGAGGACGTATGCTTCAAGCGCGACGGCGTGTTCGCGATGGAGCTCGGTGGCCCTGAGGTGGGCCGCGGTTGCGGCGGCCGCGGGATCATCCACGGCTTCGAACTGCTCGAAAAACTCGGCTTTCACGAGTGGGGCTTCGACTACGTACTGCTCGATTTCCTCGGCGACGTCGTTTGTGGCGGTTTCGGTCTGCCGATCGCGCGCGACATGTGCCAGAAGGTCATCGTGGTCGGCTCGAACGACCTGCAGTCCCTCTATGTCGCCAACAATGTCTGCTCGGCCGTCGAATATTTCCGCAAGCTCGGCGGCAACGTC
>Ga0116228_10001375_pt1 | contig 20175 bp, 15 predicted proteins | sample S1TSphfallax_2_FD_89694 | JGI IMG/M metagenome (GOLD analysis project Ga0116228, IMG submission 89694) | Host-associated microbial communities from peat moss isolated from Minnesota, USA - S1T2_Fc - Sphagnum fallax MG | ecosystem: Host-associated > Plants > Peat moss > Unclassified | place... | reverse complement strand
GGCCACTGCTTCTTTATTATGGCACTGGAAAAACCAGGGCATGGCTGGGTTGCCACGCTATGGCAACGGTTTGGCCGACGACGAGGCCCCTGGTGCCGGCGGCGGCGGGGCGTTTGACGACAAGTTCCGCACCCGAACCTAGCAGCAACCGCAGACGGATCTGCTCGCCCAGGTGCAGCACTTCGAGCAAGGTCGCGTCCAGAGCGTCGCCACCCATGTCGGCGGCGCGGATGGGGGCGACGGCAACACGCTCCGGGCGTAACGCGAACAGGCAGGCGTGGCGGGGGAGCAGTCCGGGGGTGGCCTGCGCTTCGACGACCGGGCCGCAGTCTAAGCCGATGCTGGCGACGCCGTCCTCGTCGATGGCGCGGACGTGGCCGGGGAGCAGATTGGTTTCGCCGGCGGCCAGCGCCGAGATGGCGGAGGTTGGGCGGTCGTAGAGCGACGCGGGGGGCGCGATCTGCTCGAGCTTGCCCTTGTTGAGCACGGCGATCTGGTCGGCGAGTACCAGAGAGTCGGCGGCGACGCGGGTGGCGAGCACGGTGGTGGTCCCGAGCATGAGGTGGAGCCGGCGGAGCGCTGCGATGATGGCGGGCCTCGTTTCGGCCGGTTGGTCGCTTAAGGGTTCGTCGAGTAGCAGCAGACGCGGCCCGAACACGGTGGCGCGGGCGATGGCGGCGCGCTGGCGTTCGGCGGCACTCGCCTGGTGCGGACGGCGGCCTGGATTTTCCAGCAGCACGCTATCGAGCGCGCTGTCCACCAGGCGGGCGCGGTCGCGCCGTGACACGCCGCGGAGGCGCAGCGGATACGCAACGTTTTCCGCCAGCGACAGGCTGGGGAACAGCGCGTCGGTTTGTTGCACCAGGCCGAAACCGCGGCGGTGGGTGGGGACGCGGCGCAGCGACGCGCCGTCGAACGTTACGTATCCGCTATGCCTGGCAACCACGCCGGCCAGCAGCGCGATCAGCGCGGATTTGCCGCTGCCGGGGGCGCCGATGACGGCCAGCAACGTTCCCGCGGCGACATCGAGCGAAATGTCGTCCAGCCTTGCGCCGCGTCGCGTCCGGGACGTGACATTGGTGAGCCGAAGTCCTCCCTCAGCCACGCGTGCTTTGCCTGCCGTGTCGTTGGGTCCCCACCATGCCGCAAGCACTGCCTGCCCCGGCGTGTTGTGGCAAGGCTTTGCGGCGGGACATGGAGGGGCTACGCAGCGGCTGGTTGGTAAGGGACGCGCATGACCGAGAGTGTGATCGCTGAAGTGCGTGGGCGCGTTGGGCACCTGACCCTGAACCGGCCGGCGGCATTGAATGCGCTGGACCTGCCGATGATCCGGGCACTGGCGGCGGCGCTGACCGCGTGGCGCGACAGGCCGGAAATTCATGCCGTGGTCATTGCGGGAGAGGGCCGGGCGTTTTGTGCGGGCGGCGACATACGGGCCATCCGCGACGCGGCATTGGCGGGCGACGCGGCCAGCATCGAGGCGTTCTTTGGCGAGGAATATGCGGTGAACCGTCAGATCGCGACGTATCCGAAACCCTATGTGGCGCTGATCGACGGCATCTGCATGGGCGGCGGGGTCGGCGTGTCGGTGCATGGCGCTTGCCGTGTCGTCACGGAGGCGGCGATGTTCGCCATGCCGGAAACCGGCATTGCCCTGTTTCCGGATGTGGGGACAAGCTATGTCCTGCCGCGGCTGCCGGGCGCACTCGGCCTGTATCTCGGGCTGACCGGCACCAGGCTGTCCGGGGCGGACGCGGTGCATGCGGGACTTGCCACGCATTTCGTGCCGCGGGACCGGCTCGGCGGCTTGTCCGCTGCCCTGGCGAAGGACGGGGTTGCGGCGCTCGCCGGATTCACGGCCGCCTTGCCGCCGTTTTCGCTCGGCACCCACATGCCGGCCATCGAGCGCTGCTTTTCGGCGCCCACCGTGCCGGAACTCCTCGAACGGCTGGGCCACGAAGCGGAATGGGGCGACAAGACGCGCGCGACCCTGCGGGCGATGTCGCCGAGCTCGATACTCTGGTCGTTCGGCCTGGTGCGCCGCGGCGCTCACCGTGACCTGGCAGCCTGCCTGGACGCGGAATTGCGGCTGACCCGCTTCGTGACGCGCCACCCCGACTTCGCCGAAGGCGTGCGCGCCATGATCATCGACAAAGATCGCGCCCCGAAATGGACCCCCTCCGCGATCGAGGATGTGGACACCGCCGCAATCGAGACGGCGCTGTCCTAGGGCGAAATGATTTGACAGGGCAGGAAGGAAGGCCGGGGGCTCTGCCCCCTGGACCCCCGCTGAGGACAGGTCCTTAGAACCTGCTTGTTGAAGAGGTCAGGGTATGAGGAGGGGGGGCATGCGTGACGTGGGTCCGCAACGTGTGCCCCCCTCCTCATACCCTGACTTTCTTACCAAAATGGGGTCTGGGGACTTGTCCCCAGCGGGGTCCAGGGGCGGAGCCCTCCTGGCCTTCCACCATCTCGCCCCAGGCAGCGCATTCGGTTGCGTCAGGGGTATTCCCACACCATTTTGTTGGCGCCGGCGAGGATTTGCACGCGGTTGGCGCCGAGTTGGGCGCCGCGCGTCCTGAGGAGATCGAGGCTGCGTTGCTGCATCTCCTCCAGGTTGGAGCCGAGCGCTTTTTGCACTTCGATCGATTTGAATCCGTCGGCCCCGGCTTTGCCCAGGTGTATTGCATACATGTCCATCGCGCCAAGAACCTCCGTGTATGGGCATGTATATGGTCTTTTGGCCCGGCGAACCAAAGAATTTTCAATTTGAATTCGATGGAACTACAAGAAATCGCGCAGCAGCGGGACGAGCGGCTTGTCGGCGGGGGGCATTTCGTATTCGGAAAGTTTCTGCGGGCGGACCCATGCGAGCGCCTGGCCTTCGAGGGGGCGTACGAAGCCTTCCCACCGGCGGCAGAGATAGAGTGGCATAAGGAGGTGGAACGTTTCGTAGGCGTGGCTGGCGAAGGTGAACGGCGCCAGGCAGGTTTCGGTGACGTCGATGCCGAGTTCCTCGCGCAATTCGCGGATCAGCGCGGCTTCGGGTGTTTCGCCGGGTTTTACCTTGCCGCCGGGAAATTCCCATAGGCCGGCCATTTTCTTGCCCTCAGGGCGGCGGGCCAGTAATACGCGCGTGTCGGTGTCGATGAGCGCGCACGCGGCGACCAGCAGAAGCTTCTTGCCTCCAGCCATGCCGTGCGCCAGGCTTTCGGTTTCCACGGTGCCGAAAATGTCCGCCCGCGAGGCTTGGAAAATCAATACGGGATGCAATCCGCCACGCGCAAGGAAATCATCCGTGCCAGTACCGATTTCGCGAAACCCGAGGCGCCGCAATACCGCGACGCTCGCGGGATTGTCCACGGCGACGCGCGCGCGCACCGTATCGATTTGCAGGTTTGCCAGCGCCCAACTTGTGGCACGGAGGGCGGCTTCGGAGGCGACGCCGTGGCCCCAATAGCGGCGGCCGACCCAGTAGCCCAGCTCGGCGACGCGCGGCGTTTCGTCCAATCGAAGGCCGATACAGCCGATAACCATTTCGCGACCGTTTTCCTCGCCGGCGATCGCGAGATGATAGGCGGTGCCGTCGGCCATTTGCTGCGCGGTGGAGGCGATCCATTCGTCGGTGAGCTCGCGCGGATAGGGAAATGGCAGGCGGCTCAACATGCGCACCACTTCCCATTCATTGACCAGGCGATGAATGGTGTCCGCGTCCTCGGGGCGCGGGGGGCGCAGCGTTAGGCGCTCGGTGCGTAGCGGGAAATCGGGCAACGCGACCTGCAACATGAGCCCAATCCGGAAGGAAGGAAGCACTTCTTTCTTTTAGAAAAAGAAGCAAAAAACTTTTGCAAATTAGCTACGGTAGTTTCCGTTGATGTCTATGTAACCGTGAGTCAGGTCGCAGGTCCAGGCGATACCCCTTCCCTCGCCTAGTCCCAGGTCGATTTCTAATTTGATGTCGCGGCTCTGCATATGGGCTACGACGGGGGCCTCGTCGTACCCAGGGACGACGCTGCCTTGGCGGGCCATCCAGATGCCGCCAACCGCGACCGACAAAAGGTCACGGTCTGCGGGTTCGCCGGCCTTGCCGACCGCCATGACGATGCGGCCCCAATTGGCGTCCTCGCCGGCAATGGCGGTTTTTACCAACGGGGAATTGGCCACCGCGAGTGCCACGCGGCGGGCCGAGGCGTCATCGACCGCACCGGTGACATCGATACGGATGAATTTTTGCGCGCCCTCGCCGTCACGCACGACTTGCAAAGCCAGGTCAAGAAGCAATGAATTCAATGCGGTAGCAAAATCAGCCGTGTCGGCACCGGGGGGATTGCCGGCTTGTCCGGTGGCGAACAGCAGCACCGTGTCGCTGGTGGACGTATCGGAATCGACAGTGGTGCAGTTGAAACTTGCTTGCACGCCGGTGCGCAGCATGGCTTGCAACGACGCGGCCGGGAGCGCCGCGTCGGTGAAGACAAAGCATAGCATAGTTGCCATGTCGGGTGCGATCATGCCCGAACCTTTGGCAAAGCCGCTGATCCGGACAGGGACGCCGCCGACGGAGGCAATGCGGGTGGCGCCTTTGGCGAAGGTGTCGGTGGTCATGATGCCGTGCGCGGCGTCGGGCCATGCATCGGGGGCAAGCTTTGCATGCAGCGCCGGGAGGGCGGCGGTGATGCGGGCGTACGGCAAGACTTCGCCGATGACGCCGGTGCTGGCGAGGAAGATTTCCTGGTCGGCGCATCCGACGAGCGCGGCGGTGGCTCTGGCTGTGGCGGCGGTGGCTTCGCGTCCGGCGGCGCCGGTGAAGACATTGGCGTTGCCGGCGTTTACCACCAGCGCGCGGGCGTGGCCTCCGGACAGGGCTGCGCGGCACCAGTCGATAGGGGCCCCGGGGCAACGGTTTTGGGTGAAGACGCCGGCGACATGAGTGCCGGGGGCGAATTCCGCCATGACGAGATCGACGCGGTTCTGGTAGCGGATGCCGGCGGCGATGGCGCCGAGGCGGACGCCGGCGATTGGCGGGAGATCCGGAAGAGGTACAGCCAGCGGGCTCATGAAACAGCTCTAAGAACAAAAGTCTTTTGGTTCTTTTCTTCAGAAAAGAACTGCTTCCTTGGCCTTTGCTGAGGGCGTCGCGCGAATTGCTTCGTGCGACGACCTTGGCCTTTCTTAAACCTAACGCGCCGCGGGCGCGCCCGGAGGAGCGGCCGGCAATGCAGGGGCACCGCCCGGCTTTACCGCCGTTCCGTTTGCGTTGAAAAGTTGCACTTTCACCTGGGCGCGGGCCTGCGCAATGAAGGCCTTGGCATCGGTTCTGATCAGCTCCTGTTTGATTTCGTCGTGCACCTGATCGTAGGTGGGCGGCTGCGACACCTTGGTTTCCAGCACCTGGATGACGTGCCAGCCGTAGCGGGTATGGACCGGGGTTTTGGTATACTCGTTAGGCTTGAGCGAGAAGGCGACGTTGGAGAATTCCGGCAGCATGTCGCCTTTCTTGAAGAAGCCGAGATCGCCGCCCTGCTGCGACGAGGGGTCCTTCGGGTCGCCGAACTTCTTCGACAAATCCTCGAACTTCGCGCCGGCGTCGAGCTGCTTGATGATGTCCTGCGCCTTGGCCTGGGTATCGACCAGGATGTGGCGGGCGTGCACTTCGGTTTCGCCGGGCTTGCCGGCGTATTCCTTGTCGTACTGGGTCTTGATGGCGTCCTCGGTCACCAGCGGGAAGACCGCGGCCTGCAGGGCGGCGCTTTGCAGCACCTGGTCGGCGGCGGCCTGCATCTGGTGGGCAATCTTGGGGTCGCGGTCGAGGCCCTGTTTGCGGGCCTGGATTTGCACGGCGCGGCCGTTCACCAGCTGCTCGATGAGCAGGGGAAACAGCTTTTCCGGCGGGATCTGGCCCTGCATTTGCTGCGGGATCTGCTGGGCCGCGGCCGCCACGTCGGCCATGCGGATAGGGTCACCGTTCACGGTGGCGACCACCGTGCTGGCGGTTGGGGTGCCGCTCGGCGCCGGCGTGGGCGCCGGCTTTGGGCCCGCCGCCCAGACAGGTCCGGTCAGGGCGGCACTGGAAAGCGTGGCCACCGTGACGGCCGTTGTGAGGAGCGGAGAGCGCATTTGTACCTCTGTAGGCGTTTCTGGCGGGCCTTATGACCGAGCCGGCAGGGGGCGGCAACCACGGCGGCGCATGAAATTATGGAAGGCTGGGGCAGTTTTCGGTTGCCAGTCATCAGTTGTCAGGCGGTGTACGCATCTGCGACGGCGGCTTAGCGTTGACCCGGGGGCTGGTGCCCCCTATTTCCCAGCCTTCTTCCCGGATACAGAAAAATGTTTGGCAGCCTGGCCCGTGCCGTGTTCGGCACCTCCAACGACCGTGCGCTCAAGGCGTATCAGCGGCGCGTGCCCAAGATCAATGCGCATGAAGCGGCTGTCTCGGCGCTGACGGACGAGGCGTTGCGCGCCAAGACGGACGAGTTCCGCGCACGCCTGGCGGCCGGCGCCACGCTGGCCGACATCCTGCCCGAGGCCTTCGCCGTGGTGCGCGAGGCGGCCCGCCGCGTGCTGGGGCTGCGCCATTTCGACGTGCAGCTGGTGGGCGGCATGGTGCTGCATGAAGGCATTATCGCTGAAATGAAGACCGGCGAGGGCAAGACGCTGGTGGCCACCCTGCCCGTCTATTTGAATGCGCTGGAGGGCAAAGGCGTTCACGTGGTGACGGTGAACGACTACCTGGCGCGGCGCGACGCGGCCGATATGGGCCGGGTGTATGGCTTTCTGGGGCTGACCACCGGCGTGATCGTGCATGGGTTGACCGATGAGGAGCGCCGCGCGGCTTATGCTTGCGACGTCACGTACGGCACAAATAACGAATTCGGCTTCGACTTTCTGCGCGACAACATGAAGTATCGCCTGGAGGACATGGTCCAGCGGCCGTTCAATTACGGCATCGTGGACGAGGTGGACTCCATTCTGATCGACGAGGCGCGCACGCCGCTGATTATCAGCGGGCCGGCCGAGGACAGTTCGGACCTGTATCGCAGCGTCAATATCGTGGTGGCCGAGCTGGTTAAGGACCCCAGCACCTACGAGAAAGACGAGAAGATGAAGACCGTTCATCTGACCGAGCCGGGGTCGGAGACGGTGGAGGATATGCTGCGGAACGCCGGGATTATCACCGAGGGCAATCTGTACGACATTTTCAATGTCGCGGTGGTGCATCACACGCAGCAGAGCCTGCGCGCACATACGCTGTTCACGCGTGACGTGGACTACATTGTTCGCGACGACAAGGTTGTGATTATCGACGAATTCACCGGCCGCATGATGGAGGGGCGCCGTTACTCCGAGGGCCTGCACCAGGCGCTGGAGGCCAAGGAACACGTCACGGTTCAGCAGGAAAACCAGACGCTGGCCACCATTACGTTCCAGAACTATTTCCGCCAGTTCCCGAAATTGGCCGGCATGACCGGCACGGCGATGACCGAGGCCGACGAGTTCATGGAAATCTATAAGCTGGGCGTGGTGGAGGTTCCGACCAACGTGCCGGTGATCCGCGACGATGGCGATGATGAGGTTTATCGGACCGGAACCGAAAAGTTTGCCGCGTTGGCCGTGCTGATCGAGGACGCCCGCAAGCGCGGGCAGCCGGTGCTGGTGGGTACCGTGAGCATCGAGAAGAGCGAGTTGCTGAGCGGTATTCTGAACGCGCGGGGCGTGCCGCACAATGTGCTGAACGCGCGCTTCCATGAACAGGAAGCGCATATTATTGCGCAGGCCGGGGGGCCGGGCGCCATTACGATTGCCACAAACATGGCGGGCCGTGGCACAGACATCAAACTCGGCGGCAACCTCGATGTGCGGTTGCGCGACGAGGTCGAGCCGATTGCCGACCCTGCCGCGCGGGCCGCGAAGGAAGCCGAAATTCGGGCGGAGATTGCCGCGGCGCATGAGCGGGTGAAGCAGGCCGGCGGGCTGTTGGTGGTGGGTACCGAACGGCATGAGAGCCGGCGGATTGATAATCAGTTGCGCGGCCGGTCGGGCCGGCAGGGCGATCCGGGGGCTTCACGGTTTTTCCTGAGCCTGGAAGACGATCTGATGCGTATTTTCGGGTCGGATCGGATGGGTCCGATGCTGCAGCGCCTTGGGTTGAAGGACAACGAGGCGATTGTTCATCCGTGGATCAACAAGGCGCTGGAGAAGGCGCAGAAGAAGGTGGAGGCGCGGAATTTCGATACGCGCAAGAACCTGCTGAAATACGACGACGTGATGAACGACCAGCGGCGCGAGGTCTACGCGCAGCGCCGCGAATACATGAACGCCACCGATTTGTCGGAAACCATTCGCGACATGCGGCGCGAACTGGTGGATGAGCTGGTGGCGAAGCGGATTCCGGAACGTGCGTTTGCCGAACAGTGGCAATCGGCCGAGCTTGCGGCGGATGTGAAACGCATCTTCGCGCTGGATTTGCCGATCGTGGACTGGGCGCGCGAGGAGGGCATCGACGAGACCGCGATCCGGGAGCGGCTGGAGGCGGCCGTGGAGGGCGCGGCGGCGGCGAAGGCGACGGCATTCGGGCCCGAAATCATCCGGTTTATCGAAAAGAGCCTGTTACTGCAGGTGTTCGATACGGTGTGGAAGGAACATTTGCTGGCGCTGGACCATCTGCGGCAGGGAATTGGTCTGCGCGCGTATGGCCAGCGCGATCCGCTGAACGAATACAAGAGCGAGGCGTTCGCGTTGTTCAACGCCATGCTGGACGATATGCGCGAGCGGGTGTGCAGCATGTTGTCACGGGTGGAGCTGTCGGCTGAGCCGCCGCGTCCATTGGCTGAACCGGCTTTCGATCGGATGCTGGCGAGCCATCCGTCGGCGGCGCCTGATGGCGCGGCGGTGGCGGAGATGGAGCCGGTGACGTTGGCAATGGGCGCGGCGGTGGTGGTGGATCCGAACGATCCGTCGACGTGGCCGGCCGCGTCGCGCAATGCCCCGTGCCCGTGCGGGAGCGGCAAGAAGTACAAACATTGCCACGGAAAACTAGGTTCGGCTTAGGTCTGATAGCAGCAAAAGTTTTTTGGTTCTTTTTTTCAAAAAAGAACTACTTCCTCCCTTTTCCTAATGGTCGGCCCGCCAGCATCGTAGATCTGTTTTCCGGTCTATCGTGCTGGCGACTGGCGCTTCCCAGCCGCGCCAGCCGATGCCTGGTCCTAGAAAGGCGTTACACGCGAAGATCGTGTTGTAAAATCCGCGGGGGACCGTTGCGAGGTTGGCGGGGCCGGCGGCGCGCGGGACAATGCGGTAAAGCTGGCCTTGGCCGATGATGAGGTCGTGCGCTTGGGTAATGTAGCCTGGCATGTAGGTGTCGTAGGTCAAGGACGCCGGGGCGGGGAGACGGGCGGCGACCAAGGCCGCGATGTTTGGCCGGGCCATGGATGTTGCGAAGCGGCGAGCGGCCCAATCCTGTGGCTCGGCGCCCCATTGCGGGGAAATCGTTACATATAACGCGCCGGTTTCGGGATCGCGGGCGAATACGGAAATCGTTATGAAGGCGGGGAGTGCGCTGAGGACGGCGCAGGCGGTGGCGGTGCGCCATGGCAGCGCGCAGACGGCGAGAAGGAGGGAGAACGTTACGGGCAGGATCAGATAGTCGGCCTGGTCTGGCAGGGCTATGAAACGGGGGACGTAGAACAGCCAGGCGAGGCATGCGATGCGTCGAAGCAGGGTGGTTTGGGGGGTGGGTTGGTTGCTGCCGCGGGCGAGCATGATGAGGGCCAGGATACCGCCTGGGCCGAGGGCGGCGCTGGCGAAAATTGTTGCGCGAGCGGCGCGGGCCCAGAGAGGGCGGGTGGTGGAGACGCCGGTGAGCAGCAGGTGCGTGCCGTTCAGTGCCAGGAAAATGCCGGCGGCGAGAAGGCCGGAGGCGGCGGCGGCGAGGACGATGCGGACCTGAACGGGTGGGCGCGTGCGCCACAGCAGCGCCAATGTTACGGCGGCGACGAGCAGGACGTTATCGGGGCGGAGCAGCATGGCGGCTAGGGCGGCGGCGGCGAGGGCAGCGAGGGCGCGTGTGGTGAGGCTTTGCTGCACCCGTAAGGCGGCGAGAACCAGGGCCATTCCGGCGGCGAAACTCCAGCCGAAATCTATGGCGGAGCTGGCGTTCACCAGCAGCAAGGGCGCGGTGCAGAGGGTTATGGCGGCGAGGGGAACGCGCGCCGGTGCTATGCGATGGGCGATGCGCAAAGCCGCGATGATGCCTGTTATTGTCACGATGAGGGACGCCAGGTTTGCGGCGAGCAGGCCGCCGCAGGCGTAAAAAAGCGCCGTGATGGCTTCGTGGAGCGGGAAGCCTAGGGAGCGGCTGGGCTGATAATGGCCGGCTAGAATGGCACGGGCGGAGTCGATAACGCGGATTGAGTCGCGGTCTGTGCCCCAGCCTAGATTGGTGCCGATAAGGCCAAGCGCGATGAAGAGAGTGATGGATATCAGAACGATTATGTTACGCATTGGGGACATAGAGGAAGTAGTTCATTTTTGAAAGAAAGAACCAAAAAACTTTTGTCTATTAGGAAAAGTTTTTTGTTTCTCATTTACAAAAAAGAAATACTTCCTTCCTAATCTGACTTCACTAGATCACCGTCCCGAGCCTGCCAGAACGACGCCTTGCCCGCTAGTGGCGCAAATATTTCCGCGTCGGTTCCGGTCAGCAGCGCCGGGCCTGGGAGTGCCGCGAGCCCGGCGAACAGCGCTTCGCGGCGGGGGGGGTCGAGGTGCACGGCGGGTTCGTCGAGCAGCAGCATGGGCGCGGTGGCGCGGGCTTCGGCGATGAGGGCGGCATGGGCGAGGACGATGCCGAGGAGGAGGGCTTTTTGCTGGCCGGTGCTGGCTTGGGTGGCGGGCAATCCCGTGGCGGCGTCGGCCATGGCGAGGTCCGCGCGGTGGGCGCCCAGGCTGGTGGCGCCGGCGGCGGTGTCGGCGGCGCGGGTTTCGGCCAGGGCTTCGCGGAGCCAGCCTTCGACGGCGAGCGCGGGTTGGGTGGCGAGGCGGTCGGCGATGGGGTCGATCAAGGCGAGGTGCGCACGGGGAAATGAGGAAGACGGCAGGGGCGCCGTGTTGAGGTGGGCGATGAAGCCGAGGCGGGCGGCGGCGAGGGCGACGGCGTGGCGGGCGATGCTTTCTTCCAGGCCGGCGATCCAGGTTACGTCGTTGGGGCGGGTGGCGAGCAGGCGGTTGCGGCTGGCGACGGCGGTGTCGTGGGCGGCGGATTCGCGGGCGTGGCCGGGTTCGAGGGCCCAGACGAGGCGATCGAGAAAGCGGCGGCGGCCGGAAGCGCTTTCCTGAAAGAGGCCGTCCATTTGGGGGGTGAGCCAGACGACGGCGACGCGGGCCGCGATGTCGGCCTGGGTGCGGGGCTCGGCGCCGTCGAGACGAAACAGGCGCCGGTCGGCGGGGCCGTCGCCTGCGGTGCCGGTGCCTAGGTCGAAAGGTGGGACGTCGCCTTGGCGGAGGCGCGCGGCGACGGCCCAGCGGCCGGCGCCCTTATGGCGGGCGAGGTCGGCGGTGCGGGCGCCGCGCAGGCCGCGACCGGGGGCGAGCAGGCTGATGGCCTCCAGAAGGTTGGTCTTGCCGGACCCGTTTGGGCCTGTGATGACGGCGAGGCGCGATTCGGGGCGCCAGGTCAGCGCGGGGTAATTGCGGAAATCGGTGAGCGTGAGGCGCAAGAGGGTCAGCATGTGGCGCCCTTCCTTGCCGAAGCGGCAGGTTCAGGCAACTCGGCGGCGAGTGGGCTTTGGATATGAGGATTTGCGTTTTTTCATTGCTAATTCGGAGCTAAAGACCTCTATCGAGGGCCTGTCTGGACGTGGAATGCGAAACCCGCACGTTTTTGCAGGTGGCCGAGAACACCGAACAGGTTGCGGGCCTGAGGATTGCCACGCGGTCCGAACATGCGAATGAGGCTCTTGGGCTGGGTTCCGGTTTCAGCGCCGAGCCGCTCGAACCCGATCGTCGCCTTGATGTAATCGCGCAGGATCGATTTGCCGGTCTCCACATCGCCGCCAAGCATCGCGTCGATGCTTTCCCGCAGCAATGCTTCGGCGAACGCCGGATCGGCCGCGACCCGTTCCTGAACCAGTTCCTTGAAGCTTCTTGTCAACGCCATGTCCGCCTCCGTCATCGCCGGCGATACGCCGCCCACATCGCCTTCGCCGCGTCGACGTCCTTGTGCTGCCGCTTTTCGTGCCGCCCGTCAGCAGAATCACCAGCACATCGCCATCCCGCCCAAGATAGACGCGATACAGAGGGCCGAAATCGATCCGGCAGTCCAACACCCCTACCCCTTTGAGGTTGAAGGTGTTGCCTTGTTCCAGCCGCCGAAGCGCGACCGCCACGCGCGCGGCTGCTGCCGCATCGAGATCAGAAAACCACCCCTCGAAAGGGCGTTCGTCGTTGGCCGAGATGAAACAGCGACGCTCGATCACCCCTAGAGGTAACACTTATGTTCCCTTAATTCAAGTGTGCGCGGGAGGGTTTCGGGCCTCTGCCTCGCACACCGGAAAGCTCAAACTATTTTTGAACTAAACCTTGTTAAGTGAACGCCGATCATATATAACTCGATCAGACGATCACGCACAGAGGTGCTCCGATGATGACCTTGACGCATACATTCCGGCCTTTCCTGGCGCCGCGGTGCGCAAGCCTCCCTGCCTTGACGCTCACCGAGGCGCAGGAACGGCGTATTGTGTTTGGCGTTGCGGCCTTCTTCCTCGCCGGTGGGATGTTCCTGGTGCTGCACGCGCTCAGCGTGGTTACCGCTTTTAGTTAACGCCGGGGGGCCGGTAGGCCCCTTGCCTGGCGGCGGACCGTGCGTTTGGTTTGCGCATGGAGAAGATGTCGCAGGCAGCGGCGCGGCGGGTGGCGATTGCGGCGCAGGGGCTGAGCCGGCGGCGCGTCGGGGCGACACCGGGGAAACGGCAGCTCGATGCGGTTATGGACCGGATCGGGCTGTTGCAGATCGATTCCGTTTCGGTGGTCGCGCGGGCGCACTATTTGCCGATGTTCTCCAGATTGGGGGCATATGACAGGGCGCTTCTTGATGACGCGGCCTGGGGCAGGACTCGGCGCTGGTTCGAATATTGGGGGCATGAGGCATCGTTGATGCCGGTGGCGATGCAGCCGCTGATGCGGTGGCGCATGGCGGCGGCGGCGAACGGGGAGGCGTTGTGGCCAGGTCTTCGTTCATTTCAGCTTGAGCATCGGGATTATATTCGGGGCGTGCGTGCGCGGGTTGAAGCTGAGGGGGCGACGGTGGCCTCCGACCTTGATGGGGCCAAGGGCGTTGCGGGTTGGTGGGGCTGGGGACAGGCCAAGCGGGCGCTGGAAATTCTGTGCTGGACCGGCGAGGTGACGGCTTCCGGGCGGCGCGGATTTGAGCGGGTTTATGATTTGCCCGAGCGCGTGCTGCCGGCGGCGATCTTGGCGGAGACGACACCGACGCCGCGCGATGCGCAGCGCACATTGCTGCTGTTGTCGGCGCGAGCGCATGGCATTGGCAACGTTGACGATCTTGCTGATTATTTTCGGATTTCTCCGGTTATGGCGCGGCCGTTGCTGGCGGAGCTTGCGGAGGACGGGTATTTGCTGCCGGTGGCGGTTGAGGGGATGCGCGGCACGTGGTTCTTGCACAAGGATGCGCTGGTGCCGCGGAAAGTGGTGGCGCAGATGTTGCTGGCGCCGTTTGATCCGCTGGTTTGGCAGCGCGACCGGGTGGCGCGGCTGTTTTCATTTCATTATCGGCTGGAGATTTATACGCCGGCGCATAAGCGCGTGCATGGATATTATGTGCTGCCGTTTCTGTTTGGTGACAGGTTGGTGGCGCGGGTTGATTTGAAGGCTGATCGGGCGGCTGGGTGCTTGCGCGTTTTGGCGGCATTTGCGGAGGACCATGCGCCGGCCGCGACGGCGGCGGCGTTGTGGGAAGAGTTGCGGCGGTTGGCGGATTGGTTGGGGCTTGAAAGGATCGAGGTTTTCAGCAGGGGTGATTTGGCTCGCGAACTAGCCGCGGTTGGCAAGTAGGAAGAAAGAAGTTTTTGCCACAGATTAACACAGATAAGAGTGATAAGAAGGGATGAATTAGGGACCCAAGAGTAAGCATTCATTTTAATGCGCAGCTCGGCAAAATATTCAAAAGTTTTTTGGTGCTTTTCTTCAAAAAAAGAACTGCTTTCTTACTCTAAAACTTGAGCTCGACATTCCCCAAATCCGATAGATACGGCGCCGTCGGCCAGGGCGTGGGCCCGGAACATTATTTCGTCGCCGTTTTCGAGGAAGCGGCGGATTTCGCCGTTGGGCAGAGTGATGTGATTGCGGCCGTTGTCGGTCAGTTCCAGCAGGCTGCCGTAACCGGTTTTTGTGGGGGCGGAGATTGTGCCGGAGCCGAACAGGTCGCCGGGGCGGAGGTGGCAACCGTTGCTGGTGTGGTGGGTGACCATTTGGGCGACGGTCCAGTAGGCGTGGGCGGTGTTGCTGAGGGCGAGGCGGAAGGGTGGGGTGGAGTTGTCTCGCATGGTGGAGGTTAGCAGGTAGGCTTCGAGGGCGATGTTGAAGGCACCGGTGGCTTGATCGGACTCGTTCCATAGATACGGGAGCGGGCGCGGATCTCCTTTGGCGCGGGGTGGTTGGGGGATGCGGAACGGTGCGAGGGCCTCGGGGGTGACGATCCAGGGCGAGATTGTGGTGGCGAAACTTTTGGCCAGGAATGGGCCGAGTGGTTGGTATTCCCAGGCTTGGATGTCGCGGGCGGACCAGTCGTTGAGCAGGCAGAAGCCGGCGATGTGGGCGGTGGCGTCGGCGATGGCAATTGGTTCGCCGGACGCGTTGCCGGGACCGATCCAGATGCCGAATTCGAGTTCGAAATCGAGGTTGCGGCAGGGGGTAAAGGTGGGTTCGGGCTGGTCGGCTTGCTTGCGTTGACCGTTGGGGCGACGGAACGGCGTGCCGGAGACGGCGATGCTGGAGGCGCGGCCGTGGTAGCCGATCGGCACGTATTTGTAATTCGGCAGCAACGGTGCGTCGGGGCGGAATAATTTGCCGACGGTGAGCGCGTGGTGAATGCCGGCGTAGAAATCGGTGTAGTCGCCGATCGCGGCGGGCAAATGCAGCGTGCAGGCGGCGGCTTCGTGCAACAGCGATGTTGCGAGGGATTCGGCCGCGTGGCCGCTTGTGAGGAGCGCGGAGACTTCCTTGCGCAGGGTGGTGCGCGGGCCGGCGCCCAGGGCGAGAAAATCGTTCAGTGTGGCGCCGGCGGGGAATTGGGTGATCAAGCCGTGGGTGTGGCAGGCTTGCAGATCGAGGATGTGGTTGCCGATGGCGATACCGGCGCGGGGAGCACCGTTGCGCGGAGCGAAAATGCCCAGGGGCAGATTCTGGATGGGGAATTCGGGGTGGTTGTTGGCGTCGGAAACCCAGCTTTGCAGGGCTGGGTTGTGGGTGGGATCGGGCATTTGATGCTCCTTGCCGGCGGCTCGCCCTCACCTTCCCACCGCTTCGCGGCGAGCGCCGTCTCGCCGGAGCTAAAGCAGCCGGCAAGCCCGGAAGAGCGGGCGAGGAGATTAAGGTCATGAGGCGTGCCGGGGTTTTGTTATGGCTTCGTCGGATCGAACCGGCGCGCCAGGCCACGCCAACAATCAGCGTAATCATGTTGCAATTCCGCTAATCCGGCAGCCCATGAGCTGACGCGTTGCGGTAGATATGTCTCGAACATGAAGGCCATGGTGCCTTCCAGTTTGTGCGGCTTCAACGTGGCGGTACTGGCGGCGTTGAAGGCGTCGGCGTCGGGGCCGTGCGGGAGCATGCAGTTGTGTAACGAAAATCCGCCGGGGAGAAAACCTTGCGGCTTGGCGTCGTAGGCGCCGTAGATCAGGCCCATGAATTCGCTCATGATATTCATGTGATACCAGGGCGGGCGGAAGGTATTTTCGGCAACCGCCCAGCGATCGGGGAAGATGACGAAATCGACGTTGGCGGTGCCTGGCGTCCCTGTCGGCGCGGTGAGGACGGTGAAGATGGAAGGGTCGGCGTGGTCGAACAGCAAGGGCCCGACGGGGGAGAAATGGCGCAAATCGTATTTATAGGGAGCGTAATTGCCGTGCCAGGCGACGACGTCGAGCGGGGAATATGCGAGCTCGGTTTGCCATAAGGCGCCGCCCCATTTGACCGTGAGGGTGCAGGGGGCGGCGCGATCTTCGTAGCAGGCGACAGGGGTTTTGAAATCGCGCGGGTTGGCCAGGCAATTGGCGCCGATGGGGCCGCGTTCGGGAAGTGTAAAACCGCTGCCGTAATTTTCGCACACATAGCCGCGGGCTGGCCCGGATAATAGGTCGGCGGCGAATTTTATGCCGCGCGGAATGATGACCACTTCGCCAGGGCCGGCGTCGATTGCGCCGAATTCGGTGCGAAAACGGAGCGCGCCGTGCTGGGGCAGGAAAATCATTTCGCCGTCGGCGTTATAGAAATAGGAATCCTTCATATCTCGGGTGGCGAGATAGATGTGGGCGGCCATACCGGTGCGGCCGTCCGCGTCGCCGGCGGTGGTGACGGTGTGCATGCCCTCGATGAGGGTGAGTGGCGCGTCCGGCAACGGGACCGGGCTCCAGCGGAGCGGGGCGATGGGCAGGTCAAAGTGCTTGCATGGCGCGGTGCGCCAGAAGCGCGCGTCCGTGCGGCGAAAGCGGCCGAGATGCTGAACGCTCGGCTGGATGCGGTACAGCCAACTGCGTTCGTTGCGGGCGCGCGGGGCGGTGAACGGCGAGCCGCTGAGCTGCTCAGCATAAAGGCCATACGCGCAACGCTGCGGCGAATTCCGCCCAACCGGCAAAGCACCAGGAAGCGCCTCGGTCTCAAAGCCGTTGCCAAATCCGGTCTGATAAACCAGCTCGCCCAAACGGGCAGCCCCCAAGCTAAACGGCGCATTCATGGCGTCACCTCCTGTGCGGTATTGATAGCAGCCGGTGTTGAGGTTGGACGTAGGAAAGAAGGCCGGGGCTCTGCCCCTGGAGCAGGCTGGGGACAAGTTCCCAGACCCCATTTGTTTAAGAAAAGTCAGAGGATAAGGAGGGGGCATCGCGGACGTACGAACTGAGCGTGTGACCTCACTTGAGTAACAGGTTCTAAGGACGTGTCCTTAGCGGTGGTCCAGGGGGCTGAGCCCCCGGCCTTCTTCCTTAGGTTCAACCGCAACGACGGCTCCTATCAATACTGCACATGTAGGCGGAGAGCCATGATGGAGATGGGGCCGCGGAGGCGGTTGTAGGCGGGGTTGTTGACGAATTCATAGTCGGCGCTGATGTGGAAGTATGATGTGAGGGCGTAATTGTAATAGGTTTCCGCGACTTGCTCGGGTGCGGAGAGTGGCAGGGCGCCATCGCCGATCAGGATGCCGAGGCCGCCGGCGGCGAAGTAGTTTTTGGCGCGGCGGGAGATGTCGTCGAGGACGGTGGCGAGGCCGACCGTGTCGTCGGGGCGGGCCCAGACGGTGCCTTTGAGCGACAGGCCGATGGCGAAGGTTTTGTCGATGTCGGTGAATTCGTAGGCTTCGCGGCCGCCTTCGGCGATGCCGGCGCGGGCGAACAGGCCGAATTGGGCGGTGATGGCTTGTTCCAGGTTGGCGCTGATGCCGGTGCGGCTTTTGTATTCGCGCACCAGAGCGGTGCTGGCGGGCTGGCCGGTTTGTTCCCCAAGGAGGACGGCGTCGGTGTAATCGCCCATGCGGCCGCGGGTGAGAAAGCCTGTGAGTTTCAGTTTGCCTGGCTGGCCCCAGAGCGTGTGCCGACCCTCGGCCTCGGCGATGAATTGAACCTGATCGCCGCTCGTATCGAGTTGCGGACTGTTGGGGACCTTCGAGAGGGCGAAGCCGCCGGCGCGGAGGGTCCACCAATTTTGATACCATTCGGCGGCGAGGCCGTAGCTGTAGCCCCAGGCGTCGGCGGCGTAGTCGAAGCTGCCGGCGTTGACGATGGCCCAGTCGAGGAAGTCCTGCTTGGGGTTGTTGGCGTAGTCGTTGGTGTCGAAGATATCGGTGACGCTGAATTTGCCGATGGTGAAGACCGCGCGGTCGGCGGTTTGCTGGTCGCCGAGGACGTTGATGTCGGGATCGATTTCGGTGGGGGCGCCGCCGAGGTTGAGGGTTTGGCGGAGGAACAGGCGGGGGATGCGGACGTAGGGGTCGGCGGCGCCGACCTTGTAGGCTTCGGCGCTGGAGAATGCGGCGATGCCGAGCGTGTCATTGAGGCCAAAGCCCTGGTCGATTTCCGGATTGATCCAGAATTCGGCGCCATGCCAGGGGCGGATCCCGGCGTAGAGGGTGACGTCGACAGTTTCATCGGCGCGGCTGCCGGGGTTGAGGCTGTTGGGGCCGGAAAACGCGGAGGCGAAGGCAGGGTGGTATTGGTCCACGAAGGTGGCCTGGCCGTGCAGCGCCCAGATTTCGGGTGGTGCATCGCTGGGAGCGGTGGGCGGTTGTCCGGGAGTGACTTGGGCGGCGGCGGCGGCGGGCAGGAGCAGCATGGCGGTCGCGAGAAGGCGGGTCATGGTTCGCTCCGGAAGTGGCTGCGGAATGCAACGTCCGGAGGAAAAAGGCCAGGGGTGGGGGAGCGCGCCTTGGGGTTCGGTTAGTGGACCCCGATTACTGCCAGCGGATCGTCGCCGTGGATGTCCTTCACCTGCACGTCGGCACGGTTCCACCAGCCGCCGCCGAGCGCCTGAAACAGCGCGGCGGTGTCGGCGAGGCGGCCGGCTTTGGCCTGGATGAGCGCCAGTTCCGCCTGCAGGTCGGTCTGCTGGGCGTTGAGGATACCGAGATAGGCCACCTGCCCTAGCGAGACCTGAAGGCGGACAATACGCAATGTTTCGGCGGCGGCCTGTTGCGCGCTGGCGGCCGCGGCGAGCGCGTCGGCATCGGCTTGCAGGGCGGCCAACTGGTCGGCGACGTTCTGGAAGGCGGCGAGCGTTGTGCTGCGATATTGCGCCTTTGCCTGATCGAGCTCCGCCCAGGCGGCGCGGGCGCGGTGCAGGAGCGTGCCGCCATCGAACACCGGTTGGGTGAGCGATGCGGCGATGGTCCAGAAGCCGTTGCCGGAGGCGAACATGTCGACGAAGTAGTTGGCTTGGGTGCCGCCTTGCGCCGTGAGGTTCAGCACGGGTAGGCGGTTGGCGATGGCGACGCCGACCTGCGCGCTGGCGGCATGCAGGTTTGCCTCGGCCTGGCGCACGTCTGGCCGCTGATCGACCAGCACCGCGGGGAGGCTGACGGGAATTTGCGGCGGCAACTGAATGTCATCGAGGTGGAATGTTTCTGGAATCGCCTGATCGGGTGGGACACCGAGCAAGGCGGCCAGCGCGTCGCGTTGCTGGTCGAGCTGCTTTTGCAACGGCGGCAGGGTTGCCTGGGCCTGTGCCAGCGCCGCCCGTTGCGCCAGCACATCGACCTGGGCGATCTGGCCGAGGTCATATTGGCGGTTCAGCACGCCGAGCAGATCGGATTCCAGCGCAATGATTTGGTGGGTGGCTTCGATCTGGCCGCGGAGCGAGGCTTCGTTGATGCAGGCGGTGACGAGGTTCGTTGTGAGGGTGAGGTAGGTTGCCTCGAGCTGGAAGTGCTGCTGGTCGGCCTGTGCGACGAGCGCTTCGACCTGGCGGCGGTTGGCGCCGAAGATGTCGGGCGTGTAGGAAGCGGAAAGCTGGGCGGTGAACAGATTGAAGTAAGGCGAACCATTCGCGGAGGCGATCGAAACGCTGCCTGTTGCCGTCTTGGTACGGCTGGGGGTGAAATTTGCGTCCAGGGCGGGCAGGAAGCTGCCTTCCTGGGCATACACATTCTCGCGCGCCTGGCGGAGTGCGGCCTGGGCCGATTGCAGATTAGGATTAGCCGCGAGCGCGCGTTGCACGAGAACGTCGAGCGCATGGGCGTGGAACAGCGTCCACCATTGGCCGGGAATATCGAGTCCCTGCACGTAGGTTTGCGCCGCGTCGCGCGCGACGAGCTTGGACGGCGCGTAGGACGTGGCGGCGGGCGGCGCAGGTTTGTGGAAATCGGGACCGAGGGCGCAGCCACAAGCAAGCAGCGCCGCGGCGGTCCCGCGACAGAGTCCAAGGAAAGCCTCAAACAGAGCAACAGTTTTTTGGTTCTTT
>Ga0116228_10001373_pt1 | contig 20179 bp, 10 predicted proteins | sample S1TSphfallax_2_FD_89694 | JGI IMG/M metagenome (GOLD analysis project Ga0116228, IMG submission 89694) | Host-associated microbial communities from peat moss isolated from Minnesota, USA - S1T2_Fc - Sphagnum fallax MG | ecosystem: Host-associated > Plants > Peat moss > Unclassified | place... | reverse complement strand
TTGGCTATTTGTATATGGCCATCAGGGGATAAAACAAAATATATGGCTTGTTGGAAAAAGCTGGGTAAATGACTAATTTAGTCCACAAACCACATTTCCACTAAATTCAAGGAATTTAATTTTTATTTATCATATGAATATTATGAATATGTACAAATTTTTATTTTACACCTTTGTATAACACTTTCACTAAAAAACCATACAATACGATATTTTACATATAAACATATGCCAACTATGACTAAGCACCATTTCGCTTACGACTAAATGGGACTTTAAATGACTACTCTTGGATGATAAATCCAACCCATATATAGATGGAAATAAAATTAGTCACAAACTAGTCGCAAGTTAGTCGAAGATGACTTGACTGATGTCAACACGATGTCACAATAGTCGTAGATAACAAAAATTTAATTGCAAAGACCAAATAGTTGCAGGTAGTTGTAAATGTGATGGTCACATATTGCCCTTTTTCTTCTAGTGAATTCATCCCCTCACATTTTCCCACACTCCCAGGTTGCATTATTGGCTTGCACCTTTCCATGCCCTTACCTTGGTCACGAGCCCAAGGTTAAGGTCATGACACCAATGGAGCAAATGACGAAGGTTTTGAAAGGCTATGTTTTTTCCATCGCACAACTTGAAGGGTCAATGGTTAAAGGTTACATGTTGGAAGAAACATTGGGATTTGTGATTGAATATTTGCATGAATTTGAACATGTGTCCAAAAGAGTCTAGGATGTAAAGGAAGGAGTTTCTAGAGAAGTATTAGAAGGTCTTCCTACAAAAGTTGTGTTTAATTCCATTTTTCAAGATCTTACACATGAATATGTGCTAACAGACACTACAATCATGGGCCCATGGATATAATGAGTTCCCTAATTTCAACCATTGATATCTATGACTTAAGGGGTCTATTGTTAGTTCAATTATGCACCCTAAAATGGTAGATGTGGATTAGGTTAAATTGGGGTTTGTTATTGTGTGTTATCTAATTACTAAAACCTTAAACCTCAACATGCATTATCAATGGATTAGGTTAGATTGAGATCTGTTATTGTGTGTTTATCTAAACCTTAAACCTCAATATGCATTATCAATGGATTAGGTTAAATTGAGGTTCGTTATTATGTGTTTATCTAAACCTTAAACCTCAATATGCATTATCAATGGATTAGGTTAGTTTGAGGTTTGTTATTGTGTGTTATTTAGTTGTTGAAACCCTAAACCTCAATATGCATTATCAAGTGCTTAGATTGTGTCTTAGTTGCTTATTAGGTAAAAATACTAATTAGATTTTTAGTTTTTTAGCTCTAAGTATCCAAAATTTCCACACATGCCTCTATTATTTTGTATTTATTTAACTCCTAACCCTAAGCATTTCTAGTAAACTTGAGGCATTTTAAACCCACAAAAGGTATATATTTGATTAGTCTATTGAATTCTATTCAACTTGCACATTGTCAATTAAGTTTCAAACACCTTAATGTACTTGATGGATTCCATGTACTTAATGATACCTTAATTCCATATGTGGATTATCATGCTTATTGATTTTATTCTTAATGTAAACAAGTTTAACCTATGCTTAGCTGATTGGTACAACTTTAATTGTTAGGTACTTCATCAAGTAATCCCTATCTTGTGGGTTTTGTAGGAAATATAGGGATGAAAAGGCTCGCATTGAGGTTGGGAGAGTTAAATTTGAAGTCCTAGTTGTTAAACCTTACTACAAATGTCCAACCTGTGATATTTTTGCCACACTTGAAGGAAATTGATGTGATGGTTAAGTGGGTGAAAGATGCCATTCAAACCCATTAAGGTGTTAGTACTTCCCCTATAGACACAAATCCTAATGCTTTCAACCCTTCCAAGTTTCACTACATTAAGTTACAAAAAAATGAAGGCATACAAGAACCACTTCAGAGTGGATGATGAATAGACTAATTTATTAATTACATATGGCTTTGGTGTTGCATGTATTTTCCAACAATAACAAGGCAATGAGGACAATGTGCTAGGTCAAATCCAATATGTTGGGACCTTGAACCAGATTTTGCAACTAGATTATGGCCCCATGTCTTCATGAATTGTGTTATTTCGATGTAACTAGGTGAAGAATGGGACTGACAAGAAAGGCAACCCCACTTATAAATAAGATGAAACATGTTTTCTACTTGCAAATTTTTGTCACTTTTTGCATGAATTTGATGAACCTTTTGTTTTCTTTTCACAAGTTCAACATGTATTTTTTTTGGAATGAGCTAAATACACGTTGGTGGAAGATTGTACTTGGGAAAAAGCCTAGAAGTCAATGGGTTGTTGTAGACACGTATGAAGACTGAGATGTGTAGTGTTGTGTCTAAGCTAAAAGCTCTGTTGGACTTTCCAAATTTAAAAAAGTAATAGGACATTGGTAAGTGCAATAAAATTGAATAAAGAAGACATTTTCTTGGTTGTTCGGGCCTTACACAAAGGCTTAACGGTGGACAATGTGACATGATTTAAAATCTAGACATTTGCAAAAATCATTTAAATTTTTTTTATTACATTCTTCATTTTTAATTATTGTATTTGGACAATTCAATTTAAATTATAATGAATTTTTTTTGTTGCAACTATGTGGATATTATAGCTCTTTTTGTGGTTTGTAGTTTTGTAATGTAAGTTTCCAATATTTGTGAGGCAACTTTTTGTCCCTCTACTCCCGGTTCTATGAAGTGACTATACTTGAAAGTACATATGTTACCGCTGGAAGAAAAATGTAAATGTATTTCTAGATGTTAAATTGTGTTTGTAGTTGAAACCAAGTAGCTTGCCTCCTATGCATCAATCATGATTTATAATTGATACATACATTTTCCAAGCTCAACATGCCAAATCTTAGAATTTTATGTTAAATTGTCATTCATTTAAACCAACTTTTAAAAGTTCAACACCATGTTCAACTTGGCTATAGACCACCAATCACTTAAAATATTATTCCTAACACATATGTTATTCAAATTTGTCTTGCCTTAACTTTTAAAAAAGTTAATTACGAGGTGCACCATTCTACCAAATCTTAAGCTCTACAACTAAATTAATAATAAGTTATGTTACCAAACTCGAGAAAGCTTTACGAAGGTAGGAAGTTTAATTTGACTATAGACCACCAGTCACTTAAAATATTATTCCTAACACATATGTTATTCAAATCTAACTTACTTTAGCTCTTTAGAAAGCTAAATATGAGGCACACCCTTCTACCAAATCCTAAGCTCTGCAGCTAAACTAGTAGTAAGTTATGATACCAAACTCGAAATGGTTTGTAAAGTTTTTCTAGGATTTCAAGCTCCCAACACTATCCCTACTTATTTCCATTCTTTCAAAACTACTACGACCCTCTAATTTACTTTCCTTCTTTCTACCATCTATTGAAAACTACTCATTATTCTCCTACCCAAAAAGGTTATGGGAGCAAGTCTTTTCAATATTTGAGTTGAAAATTATTTCTAGAAAAAAAACCCCAAATGATCCAATTTCATCTTTTTAAAAAGAAAGAAGGAGGTGAAGGAAGATCCCCATTTAGTGGCCAATGGAAGGAGAAGGAAAAGGTTCCCATGCTTGGTGGCCAATGGAAGGAGAAGGAGAAGGTTATTTTTCACCTTTTCCCACTTTGCCCCCAAGCAACTTTACTTAGACCTTCATTTTTTTCCTTTAATATTAAGGTTTTACTTTATCATGGTTCTAAGCTGTTATTTTATGCATTTCCCCCCTTTTCTTTGGCCTTTAAATTATGATCACACATTTTGATGTTACAAGTCCCCCACACATTCATTGTCGATTCGATTTGGTTAAAGTATCTTTTCTTTTCTTTGAAATTATGGCATTGCGTATGCCACGTCTTATGAGCCTTAAGCTACGTAAGTGAATGAAAAATCGACCCCAAAATCATCTTTAGATTTGATGTTGATACAACATCTTTGTGATGAAAACCTTGAACCACAAGAGGTGCGCATTCGTCTTGAAGTCGATCCCCTTTAAGCTTTGTACTATCACATTTCTCTGAACTTTCGCACCTTAGTGATTTTGTTGCAAGTTGACCCTGCTTCTGGCAATGAATCTAAAATTGTTTATGAAGGTTGTAATGAGACTAGAGACACTTCCATTTTCGCATGGTCTTCAATTCCCGGCATTGGACACTATCATTGGTCGCGTAGTCCAATTCGCCTACTATTTCTTAATAATAAGGTAGACTACCTAGTTCGCACCATTCGACGCATCTTAGATTTCCTACAGTTATGAACTATCATTGTAACATAGACCAAGACTCCGCATGTAATTGTAGCTCCTTGTTGAGTTTAACCATAATTTAAATAAATCTTCCATTCATCATGGAACTCATGTTGCCATTACCACCCTATCCCCCCTATTTATTTAATCGTTAAGTTGTTTCGAATTAATCATATACTTATAAGGCTTAAAGATTGTTCTATCTCTATTTGACCTTTCATTGGCCCCTTCTCACCTACTTCTTAAATCCCAAACATCCTTGTTACTCACTAAATATTAAAATAAGATCAATGTTTTGTTGAACACCATGAATTTTGGTGTCTGTTCTACCTCCAACCCTCTAGAGATTTCTCACCCCTAATTATGCCACATAGGTCCTAAAACTATGGTTTACCAACTTTTTGTTGAAGAAAAAAACTAATCCAACCAATATCGTATTTTAGAAAAGAAAACAACCCCCGCACACAATCATGTGCATTCATCATCCCCTATTCCAACACGAAGTTGTTAAAAACCTTTAATAACTTCACCACACTTCAATATCCCTAACATAACTTTTAAAAATTGAGACTATCATTCATGGTTATGTCGGTATGGCTCACAATATTCAATATTATCAAACCTTTTATTTAAAATGCAATTTCTTTTGTTTCTAGATCTTCTTGAAACATGAGTTCTTAAGTCTTAATTAATCAAAACCTTATTATAATTAAAGCTTGTGATTGTTTGCAGCAATCCATGGCTAGTTGTCCACTTAACGGATAATTATGTGGCAACCAAGACACAAATATATGGTCAATCATATGTCATTGTCAAACCCTCCAAATTGTAAGAATTATTTAATGGACTCATGTCAAGTAGTTAGTTTTTATCCATGGTCTGGCATATGTAAAAATACCCATAGTCAATAATAACATGGTTCAAGAACCATGAATTGTAATAAATAAAACCCATGGATAAATCTATTTAATTAATAATACTTCATTTAAAAAAGTAATGTGTTCTAGGTGGTTTAAATATATGGTCAATCATATGTCATTGTCAAACCTTCCAAATGATAAGAATTTTTTAATGGAATCATGTCAAGTAGCTAGTTTTTATCCATGGTCCAACATATGCAAAAAATACCCATAGTCAATAATAACATGGTTCAAGAACCATGAATTGTAGTAAATAAAACCCATGGAGAAATCTATTTAATTAATAATACTTCACTTAAAAAAGTAATGTGTTCTAGGTGGTTTAACATGGTTCTTTGTATATGTGGCTAAGTATACTATTATAGTTATAAAAAATAAGATAGTAGTTATAAAAAAAATTATGATATCATCCATGTATGGGTGTAATTAATATTGGATGACATATGATTCCTTTCCATTTACATTTTCAACTAAAACCTAGGTAGTTGTAACCTATAATCACATATATGACTATCCATTAGTTTAACCCCCACTTGTAACTACACATGCAACTATACTAACTTGTAACGCCATGGACATGTAGAATTACAATATTTGTAGTTGCAAAATCAATTTATTTAGACAATTGTCACATAACAATCACAAACTTTTGGTTGAAATGGATTAGATTTCATCTTGTGATTGGAAAAATAATCTAGTGGAGTATCCATTTTCAATGTCTCCCTTACCGAAATCTCTTCTCCTTCTAATTAACAATATAATTGACTAGAGAAAGTTGTAGGGGTTTCGATACCTTTTGACATATTAGGATTCAACTCTAGGGGAAGTTTTGCACAGGAAGCCTGTGCAAGTTAAACCATACTTGGATTTCGTGTTTTCCCTTTCTTCTTCAAGTTTGACACTTCTAAGGATCAATTATTGGAATTCACTTTCCCAATGATGGTATCTGATTCTTGGGATGCAATCGCCCCAAGTTCTACAACCACAAAGTTAGGAGATGAGTTGGTGGCATTTTTTATTTCAATCGTTGTGAGGTTTTTAATTGGTTGTTTGTCCCATTGAATTCTTCAACATTATCCATCTCCTTATCCAAAGCAATTGGTGCACACCAAAAATGCACTCTTGAAACTCTAGTGGTTCATGTGGTCCAAGTTTCTAGTGGAGACTTGGTAGCACCTTCATCCTCTTCTTTGGAATCTTGTATTATGAATGTTGGGTCTACTAGAAACCAATTTTGGAGTAGGATGTCTACTACTTGAAAAACATTGAATTTGGTGTTGTCTCTATTCACCCTAAGTTTTGTCAGTGTAAACAAATCTAAGAACTTGTTGTATAGGTTATTGAACACCATAGCAACCCAATTCACTTAAACTCCCTACTTGGCCAAGACCACTAATAATTAATTTTTTTTGGCTACCCAGGTAAGTTTATTACCATTTAGCTAGATCACATGAGTTAAAGCTAATAACTTGGCTACATACATCCCCTTCAAAAGAAAAACCTTCCATCCCTCCTGATTTAACAAGGTGTTTAATGGAGCGATTTTCTAATAGATGATAACCTCTTTTTCATTTTCTCTTTCCTTCTCCTTTTCCTTGGCCGACTTGGCTAGTATTTTGGTAATATCGGATTGGGGTAAATAAAACATTTTTGCCATTATCTTTTTGGTGATGAACAACAAAATGCCTTAGACAACCCATTCAATGATGTATGGGTTGAAAGGAGTGATGACTTGCACAAACTCTTTCGTCAATAATTGAATCGAATTAAGTTGAATGTTAAGCAAACCAAAAATTCCAATGTGCTTCATCCATTCCACATCCTTTTTGGTGATCCACCGCTAAAACTTATACATCTCTAAAAAAATAATCTTTCTTTTATTGAAAATAGTTACTACCATTTTTTTTTTCTATTTTTTCCTTTTTGCCATCTCCTTGTTGATGCTTCCTCCTTCATGGTAAAGCAAAATCAATCCAAATTTTGGCAAACTAATAATGTGCAAAAAATAGAGACAAGATTGGATGAATAATTTTTTCTTTTATACTAAATAAGTCTTCAAGAGGTACCTTAAACCCAGTGTTGGTTCATAAAACCAGTTCATGGATGAACCTTTTTTCTCCTTCCTTAATCAATCCAAGACTTTATTTTTTAACCTAAATTTTTTTTCAAAGACTCATAATGAATGTTTAAAAAAACATTTGGCCCAAAATTTTTACCACAAACACTTTACATGTATTAATGTATATAAATTGTATGAGTGGCAAAAACCAAGTGCCCAATTATAATGTAAAAAGTTTTTAAAAATGAAATTTTTGGGAATTTTGGGCCATTGATAGAACATGGTTCACATTGGATAAATTATGTTCTTTTTATTTTCGTAAATGAAAAAAAAAGATATTCTAGATGCTTATATAAAATTTGGAACAAAATTATTTCATTTGGCACGAGGAAAAAAAAGGAAATTTGAAATAGGTCATAGGAAAAATGAAGAAAAGGTGATTTTGAGTCCTTAGGAATGAGTCCTTAGTGGTTCCTAAGGAGGTATGGGTGTATGCACTTTGTGGCTCATTTTTGACAAACATTCCACCACCTAAAAGTCCATACGGTAGTGTTAAAATGATAGTCTATTTTGATATCATTAATTTAGTGGGGAGTTACATGGTGGTTAATGAAATAAAATGCCCATATGAACAATAGCCATTCTAAATAATTATTTAATTTACATGTTAAGAAAATTTAAATTAAAATCCACCCAAAAATGATTATGATATGGATTTATGACAATATTATTCATTTCAGTACGAAAAAATCATGTTTGTTACAACCTATCTATCTAGTTGTAATTTAGTTCTATCAAACATATTTTTAGTTGAAATCTAGTTCTACTAAACACCTTCTAGTTGCATCACATGAATTGCAACAAACATAGTTTTTTATAATGTTTTAGGCCAGTCAAAAAGTCCATAATTTTTTTGAGTTAAATTTTTTCTAGCAATTTTTTTGCACATGTCTTCTTTTTGTTTCAACATATCATATATTAAGTCCACATAATATATCCCAAATAAAATACATACACAAAAATGCATGTATATAAAAGCAGAAACAATAAATCTGTCCATATTTTTCAACTTCAAAAATTCATTACTATTTGGTGTATATATGTTGCAATTTTTTGTTATAGAGGTCTTTTTCTTCAAGTTGAAAATTTAAATCTAATCACAAATTTGGAAAATCACTATTTTTACACCATGTTAATAACATGAAAATGCACACCACTCTACAAAAAATTTAGATTGTGATGCAAAAAGTGAGCCATCCAATCTTGCAACCACTTGTCCTCAATCGTGCTTTGGAAAAATTAATTAAATTAAATAATGATATTAAAAAAACACATGTGTAAAAAATTTCATTATAAAATTATCTAATTAAATATGCAATAAAACTATGATGTGTTATATTGAAAAAAAAGTGTTTGTATATTTTGTGATAAAAATTTATATCTTTGCATGAGGTGATGATGGAATGGTAAAGGCCTTGGGTTGTGCCCATGGGGGTGAGGTTTTAAACCCCACTTTAGACATGTTGTGTTTGTGACATCATGACAATAAGAGTCAAACCAAAAAAGAAAAAGAAAACCTTGTTTTCTAACAATTTAATCTTGAGTCTAATACAAATTTCAATTTATCCATAATTCAATTTGGACAAAAAAAATAAAATAAAATATTCATTCAATAGTCTATTAGTAAATTTTTAATTAAATTAATATTGCCACATCAATTACTAGTTTTAATCATCTTAGTCACTTTAGACAATTGAAAAATAGTTAAGTTATTAGCATAAAATGATTAGTTTGATCTCATTGAAAACAATTTCTTCTGTTATATTTTTTGATGAAAATTTTAATAATAAAAACTGATATGAAAATACACATTTGTAATAATGTACTTAAGGGGTTAGCTAGGGATTTCTTAAGTTAAGGGATACCAATGGATTACTATGTTCTAAGGGATACCCATGGCATTAGGAACTGCAAGAAAGTGTCTAGTGACGCTGCCCCAATTTAAACTTCAGGAAAACATGTTTTGAACAGTTAAAAGTAGGAATTGTTTGACATAGGGCCCTGTGTCAGGATCCATGTAGGACAGGGTTCTGAAGTTACCCAAAATTGATGGACTCACAGTTCACATCGACACCTGGTGGAAAATCCTCGAAACGTTGGACCAAATGAAAACTACGTACACTGTACAAATGTCCCTAGCCAGCTCTCCCTTAGAGGCGGGCAGTTCCACAACTAAAAACGAGATTCTTTTGGGTTCTTGCTGGGACCCCGTGCCTGTGCGTGCCACAAGAAATTAGCGGGAAAAAATTATACCTGAACTGGTATTTATGTTCTATCAATTCCATGTCCACGTGCACTTTTTCATCCCAAATCAACGAGCACTGGGAGCACTGAGCAAGTTCACCTGCGAGCAGTTCACGTGTGCATGTTGTGGGCTGCTGTTGGTGTATTGGTCAAATCATGACCTCTGTAGCAGAGAGTTCCAGTGTTTTCTTTTGCCTGGCACAAATTTTGTCTTTTTCATACAAAAACAGGGAAAGTTTTTAGATTTTCTGTTTTCCTTTCTAGTTAAAAATTTGGTTAATTTCTTTTTCTTGGAGAAAACCGGAATAAAGAATTAGACATCAAAATTTTAAAAACAAAACCCTGTCTACAACTGTAAATAAATAATTACATGCAACAGTTGATTTTTTCTCAGAAAAATGCCACAACAGGGATCCCATGCAGTGTACGTGTACATCAGCATTAGTGATATAAAATTAGGGAGTGCCCTCCTTAATTAGCAACAAAGCAGTACAAATTAGTTTGATACCAGAATTCGGTTCCTGATAAAAGGCTGGAGGTGTCAAATCTGGCGATTCTCATGAAGTCATGCGCCCAAAGCCAGTACTGTTGGCGTCGGTAAGGCAACAAATTTAATAAAGACGTACACGTACGAGGGTAGTCACTTTTGGAGGAAGCCAGCCAGCCACGCGTGAAACCAGCGGCTGTTATCACAAATGATTGATTATCTAAAAATTATGCCGCTAATTAATCTTTGCGAATTTACCTCTAGATTGAGCACTGCCGACAAATGTACTGAGAGAGAATCCTTTGAGTAGCATGATCTACTTCATAATTAGAGGATATATGTACGACGCCGTATTTGATCATAATTAACTCCGTGTACGGCGCCAATCGTTGATTGGCGGCAGTAATGGAGCTGTCCATTTCTCATGTAGTACCCGCTCGCTTTTGAACTCCGTATTAGAGGACTTCATCACGAGGCCACATTTGGACGTAATCCACTGCATCTCGTAAGTAAAACTTGCGTTTCAATAAAACTTTTTCAAATCTAGTAAGAAAAGTATTTCAAAAATGTTCTTGAGCCCCTTCGATTTTATAAATTACAAAGCCCTCTGCCAATATATGTGCTCCTCCAAAATTATTTGCGCTCATCATGCATAGTGTCAACCGCAACAACGCAGTTAGTTAATATTTTCGCGATGACAGAGTTTAGTATCGAATAAATGACCATATAATCCGTTTTTGCCTTTTCGAATCACATGCATAAACTTAAAGGTAAACAACTTGCCAACTGTCTAAAAATCAGCTGTCTGGAGTAATCACTAATTTGCGCGTAGTTAACTTCTTTTTAGTGACTTATGAAGCGATCATTTTAGTAGTCCACTAAAAGTTGTTTTTTAAAGATCATCAGTCAAAATTTGTTGATGATTGCAGCGCTCACGTTGGTCGTACGTGCCCTTATAAATCTACAGCTAAGACATGCAGCTAAGGCATGCAGGAAATGAACGTCGCTCGTGGATTTTGAGCAGTAGTACGTACACTAAGTCTATCGTCTTCGTCTGGAACGTCAGCAACACTAGTTGACACTCTAATCTTACTTTGATTAACTAGTGTCTAATTCATCGCTCTTCTAGATCTCACATGACAGAAGTCCAGGAGCAATGAAATCTGTGTACTTCATCTTTATAGATCTCATTTGATAAGAGTCCCAGTGCAACGAAATCAGGCCGTAAGAGTGCAATTCCTTGAAGCGGTAAATTTTGCGTGATAAAATCTGCTTCGTAATTTCCGCACAAGAACAATATCTTGTAAAGAAGTTGTATATCAAGTCAAAGACATCTACACATCCTACGCTAGTCATAAAACATGCTCTTAGCTGTTCCCAGGAGTTATACAGATTAATAGAAGCGTTTTTTATTTCTGAATACCATCTAGTGTGCATTACAAAATTTTAGCAAGCTAGTGCAACGCAACCACATTAATCCAGAATAAACCTTATTATAATCCATCTTAGCGTCTTCCTATAAAGGAGTTTCATGAGCATGTATCAGGTCAATCCACGTATAATGAACGTCTTAGACTGATACTCACATCAAAATGGTTCAGCCTACATGGTGAACTAGCATATATCATTAGCGCTAATTGGACTACTTCCAAGCCGGCTTTGAAGATTATATGTAGAAGAGTTTTTCAAAACTCCAGCATCTCGCTACATTCGAGAGAAGCTGCTGTATTGATCATCTGTCTTGAAAAGACAGCTGATTATAGAACACGTGCTGTGATTGTCAGGAGTTTTTTTTTCTTGGTTCTGGAATGTTTTCAATCTATCTTCGGAGAGAATCTTTGAATGTGGCGATCTGTCATCCTATTCTGAAACAATAGAAACTGTAGCTGATCCAGAATAGAAACAGATTGACCCACTAGAGCAGGAATAGAACTTGGAACTGAGCAATACTTTCAAGGTGCAGTCCGATCCTGCAGTTGCACCCTACAGTATGTGAGACATTTTGAAATTGTTGTCAGTTATTGACAACCAGGATTTTCTTGTCGGCACCATGACGAGCTACTCACGGTCTAATACTTCGGACGAAGGTATGGACGAAACGCACTGGAGACTCGAGCTCCAATGAACACACTACCAGAAGCTTGGTCAGCGCGTGCAGTTGCTGCCGGGTTAATTGGCAGTTCATCAGCAACCGGTGCAGCAGCAATGTTTCCAGCAGCAACAATTACTGGACGAGAGGGGAGCACTGGATCATCGGCCTGGTCATACGATGGCAGGATTATGGGCGCTGGATTGAAAAGCACACAGTCTGGAGTCGGCTCCACATCCTGTACATCGACTTCCTGCTGCTCCCAGCTCATGGTTACTGAGGTTTCATGTTGGTCATCACCATCATCAGCTCCCGGGAGCTGGACATACTGATCAGTTGCAGTACCTCCCGGAGCTGCTGCAACCTCTGTGTTGTTGGTGCCAGTCTCCAACATAGTGGCATCATCCTGAATGCATAAACCAAACAATTACCTTTCTAAAACCTCTCCTGGACTTACATAGGGTTCAATTACAAACTGAACCCACAATGTAAGCCTGCCAGAAAGCGATCAGTCCTCTTGGGATCAATATTGTCTTGAAGAAATTGTTTTAGATGAACCAAGGAGCATCCTTTTGAAGTTTGGAGGCTAGAAGAGAATGACACAAAGCATGAATTACCACCGGCTGCAATGTCTGGTCAGTTTCTGCTGCAGCAGTGGCTCCTGCAGGAACGACGTCCTTCTTCTTGCGAGGAGTATAGGGCTTTCTGGGGCGTTTAGCGGCAGCTCCTGCAGCGGCGGCCTTCTTCTTGCGAGGAGTATATGGCTTCTTGGGGGCCTTCTGTTTGCCCCGTCTTCTGGTCACGGGTTTCTGAGCGGAAGGTACTGGAAGTCCAGCATCTGGCACATATCAAGACAAAGATAAATCTTTCTGATACTGTGTTTTGATGGGGAATTAGGGAAAGTTGAAAGAACTGGAGCTGCTATACTTAACCCGAAGAATCATAGCTGTATCAGTGTTCGACGGTGTTGGAGGTCAGTCAGGCTGCAGACAATTGGTGGATCATATATGTGGTGCAAGGCACTTACCAATGGCAGCTTGCTGTGCAGTGGTTGGCAGAGATCGTACAACAGATGTGTCTTTGATCAATTGAGCCATGTCCTTGTTGTTTTCTTGCACAGCTTTGTCGTAGACGGCTCTGCAATCAACCATCACTTAGGGCAATAATCAGTGATCTACATGTATGCAATTTCTCTTGGATAATTCTAGGCTTATGTGTAAGTGTTTTTGATTGTTGTTCGTATCTCTCTGCAGTTTTAAACACAGGCTTGCAGGATTCATACAGGCTGCAATGATCACAGCACATGATAAGAAGGTCGAGAAGAGGACCCGAAGCAGCTAGGGTTCCAGCTGTACTAAGCTAGGGATTCGATGAGAACAAAGATGAAAAGAAAGGAAAAACAGAACTTGATTGATCAAGCTGTATGTAAAGAGCTGCACGAACTCATGCATGATTTCGGTACCTGGCCGCTTCTTCCTCGGTATTGTATGAGCCCAAGAGTTCACCCACCGGGCTGCCAAAACAAACATTAATGGAGATCAGCGACAAGAAGTAGTTCTAGTCAATGCTTATCATATTCAGTTTGTTAGGATTTACTTGTGGTCATGGATCTTCTCTCCATCAGAGGCAGCTAGGTCACAGAGATTGAACAGTTCTAAGTTTCTGGCATGCAACCTAGAGTTATTCCAGACACAACTATATGTTTATTTCTTCGACTAGTCATGTGTTCAGTTGCACTAGATTGATCACCATTGCACAATGCAGATTGCAGCTGTCTACTAACAAGAGTTCATGATATTCATGATCATCTACAGCAATGTCGATGGGGGAGATAAGGTGTGTGTAGCATGTGGTGACAGATAGATTCATTGATGCATATTGCATGGCATGTGTGTACCTCCTCCTCTTCCAGTTCTCCCTGTAGGTAGCCTCAAATTTGCCGCCTTTGATCTTCCTCACACAAGGGTATGTGGAGACAGCACCAGGTCCCTTGCTGTCTCGGCGTAGGAAAAGAGCCATTTGGTCCTTGGTGAGTAGCTTCAGCTGCACAATACAAATCCCACGCAATGAATGAATGAATTCAATCTGTGCTTTGCTGATGGATCCCTCCACACAACATCATATCATTCATGTTGTAGCTCAGATGTCACATCCCATGATCCAACAACATAGGTATAAGCCAGTACTCAAATATCAAAGGATTGAGACTTCTAGCTAGGGCCCTGCAAGCAGGATAGAAAGATATCAAGGAAGAACTCTCATGAAGAACATCAGAAACTGCCAGGTGCAAGCTTTCTGTAGTACCAAACCTGCATTGCAGCTTACCCTTCTGACATCATCTTGGTATTGTTGAGAAGGCTTGAAGTTGATCCGATCCTGGAACCCCTCGCCTCTCAGCACAAGGGCTGCTTTGTCGTAAGCCCTACAATAAAATATTACAACACCACAGATGATCCATGAGCTGTGCTGCAATCCAATGAATTTGCAATGCTAGCAACTTCTTCAACATTCTTAGTGTTGTTCATGTATGGTGCAGCAGGGCAATTCACAATCCAGCAGCTGCAGCTGGTTACTACTGCATGAATTTCTGTTTGAATGTATGGAAAAGTAGCTAGCTCAAGAAGTAAAATAACACTCCAGCGATTAGGTTTCGAAGATAGATCTCGATTATCTAGATCTGTTGTACCTTGCAGCTTCTTCCTTAGTGGATGATGCACCTGCATCCAAGATCAACAAGCAAATGCAAACAGAATCAGATGGACACATAATGAGGAGCAGCGAAATGACATCGTCTACCATCAAAAGAGCAGCAGCAGCTGGTAATGCGAGCTTCCTGATCGATCTTGGCATGAAGTAAGAGCAACGTACCGAGATAGAGTTGTTTATGCGGCTCGACATCATCAGCCCTGCACAGCATGCCACAAAAAACCATACATGTCGCATCATGAGCACAGAAGAAGATCCAGACCTTGTCGCATGAAACAAATGTGAAGAGCAGAGAGAACCAGCAGGAGCTCGGAGGTACTTACCAGATGTGGGCTTCCCATCGACCAGTGCGTCGGTAATGCGTTACACCCAGAAACTCAGAGCTCTTGGAAGGTGGTCCACGACGATATGAAGCTCTTTGCTTTTTTTTCGCGGGTGGAGCTGATGCAGGGTCGTCGACAACATCCGTCGTGATGCCAGCAGCAGCAGCTGAGGGTACTACTAATGTCGGGTCATGATCAGCGATCTCTGGATTGCACGGAACAGCGTTGCAGGGATCAGTCACAGCTGCTGCAGCTTTGGACTTTCTATGCTTCCTCTTCTTCTTCTCAACAGCGGCATTAGGATGCTGGACATCTGCAACGGTCATTGCAGCTGCTGCTGCATCGTGAGGAGGAGCCGTGGTGATGGCAGCTGCTGCATCAATGACTACCTTGGACTTTCGCTTCGCGCGAGTCTTCTTCTCAGCGGGAACAGACTGCTGCAGGACTGCTGCAACATTGGTTGAGGCTGCTGCTGGTGATTCAACCTCTGCAGCTTGCGCGTCAACGACGTCGTCGTTGGCGGGGGTATCACTTTCACTGCCATGCTCATGCAACTGCAGCTGCTGAAAAAAGGCAGCTACACTACCGTCGTGACCACCATCGCTCCGTTCTTCCACGACACTCGACAGGGGGGGCTCATGATGAGCGATATCTTCAATATCCTGGCGACCTCCATCCCCCGTCTCTAGCACCATCGACAGCTGGTTAGGGTACTCACGATTGTAGCTGCGGACTCGACACCCATCATCGTGGACAAGCATCATCGATCTCTTTTGGGAACAGTCTTCGCACATGCATAAACACATCCCCTCCTGAGCACAAATCTCACACATGCATCTTCTTGGAGCGTGGACATGATCAGCGTCTTCCAGTGCTGTGGTACCCATATGGACGTCGCTACCTTCGTCATCATCGTCACTGTTTGTCACTTCGGTTGACTGCATCGCATCGACGTCGTCAGTAACACATTCGCTGGCGTTCACGTCTTCCGAAGATGGCTGCTGGACAGTCTCATAAGAGATCATGATGCCATCTCCGGAAGCAGCAACGCCTGCTGGCTGCCCATGATAATGAGGGACTGGACAGGCGAAGCCGGGGTTGTTGGGACTCCAACCATATGCTGGCCATGATGTTACCTCGGACATCATGATGTCTGTCTGGAACGGAGCTGGAGAACTGGCATTCTCATGAGTTGCAGCTGCAGGATGTTCTTGCAGCTGAATTCCTCGCAGATCCATTGTCGAGCCAGGGGAGGAGCCGAAAGCACTTTGAAAGCGTTCAGCAGTCTCAACATAGACGGGTATCTGCCCGAAGTAGAGCAAAACCGGCACTACGTAGACTGGGACGGTCGTCCACCCATGAGCTTGATCAGGGGCTGCAGCAGCTGCAGAGGCTGCCTGCTGCTGCACCCGACTCTGGTCCTCGACCACTCGGTCTTGCTGCATCCCACTGTCGACGTTCGGAACCATGTTGAGATCTAAGTTCGTCATTGCTCTCCTTCCACCTGCAAGGCAACAAAGTCCGGGGTGCAGCTTCGTGAGATCACCAAAACAATTGTTCCCACACTGCAGACGACTTCTATAGAATTCAGAACTACTCCATGCGATCTCGAAGGAAAGAACAAGACACATACCTGTACGAGGATCAAGGCAACGAAGACGATCTGAAAACAAACAGAAACTCTAGAGCTTTTCAAGAGGTTGTTGCAACGAAAAGCTGTAAGTGTAAGCCACCTCCAACAACCCTGTACACAAACAGACAGAAGAGAGTTGATCACTGCACATGTAGTGCGATGTCTGAAAAATTACAGATCTGCATCATGCAGTAGGAGGAAAGTTCTTCAAACATCGGCCTCCTGCAGTTGTTCTCCCAAAAACTTGAGACCTGTGCTAAGAGCAATATTGCAAACGACCTATATATATGTGTGTGTGAGCCCAGTTACTTACCTCTGTTTCCACGCAGGGAGATCGGCTACAACCCCTGCAAACGCAAGACACTCCGTGTAGATACTACAGTAATCGGAAAATGCAGCAGCAGCAAGAGGAGGGAAAGCTTTACTACTGCGTTCGAAAAACTATCTTTGAAACCAAAAAAACAGTAGTAAAACTCATATCACCGTGAAGAGCTTGAACTGCACCTCAGAGTCTGAAAGAAAATGCGGCCAAGAAACGACAGATCGCGAGAAGAGCGAGAACGAGAGAGAGAGAGGGGGGGGGGCAGGGGGGGGGGAAGAGAGCGAGAGAGAGAACGAGAGCGAGAGAGCGAGGGAAGACACAGAATGACCGAACTTTGGGTGCGAGCTAGGTAGGGAGGACACCCGGGACTTCTTCGTGTCGGGCTTGTCTTTTTCTTTTTCTTCGGGTCGATGGACTTGGGAACCGTTGGTTCCAAGTCAACGAAGGTATTCAACCGGTCAACGCACCGGCTACATCCCCAGTTGAAGTCCACAACAATGTTGGGCCGGTACTAAGAAGTGCTGGTCCAGTTAGTAAATGAACTGGAACTAGGTCTGATTTTTGGAACTGGAACAGTTCATTGGAACCTGATTTTATTTCTTAAAGAACCAGATGTGGAACTCCATTTCAGGGTTTTCTTTAGGTGGGGAGCATGAACTAGAACCAAGAATTTCGAAAAAAACAGTGTTTTTAAAGCAAGTGACTAGAAGGTAGGGTTAATCAGCAGTTCTGGTCTGGGTTAGTAAAACTGGGTCTAATTTTCAAAATGGAAACAAGTCAGCATCCTAGTTCCATTTATGTGTGGAACTGGAACTGGAACTGGAGTTCCTTCATAAAAGTAAAGAACCACCCAACACTGGTCCACAACTGCTGTGCAAAGTAAATATGGGCAATTTTGGGACAAACACAAACGGTTAGAAACTTAGAACCAGAAGTGAATAGATAACAAACTTTACATTTGGTTCTCTCTTCACCTTGCGTGCATAATATGGTGATTATGTACTAGAGAACAGGCCACTAACAGTAGATTCTACCAGGTATGCCGTCGCAGGTAGAGCCCCTTGTAGGGTGCACCTGGTAGAATCCACCATTGAAGGCCCATTCTCTACACACGCTAAAAAGCCAGGGAACACTTTCAGACATCTAGGGAACAATGGCTGAATTATCCAGTGGTAAAACATTGTCAATTTGGCATGCTAAGTCAGTTGCAAGTGGAGCCTGAATAGAACCTCCCTTGGTTGCAACAAGATGGGTGGAGATGAGGGGGTTTAGGGAACTTTAGGCCACAAAGTTGATAGGAGCCTGAGTAGACACGTTTGTAGAGATTGAACTAATTATGATGTTTTTGAGTCTGCAATCCAATGCATGTTAAAGATTTTATTGAGAGTTTATTAATAGCCCCAATTGCAATACCTTAAAATTGGGTGGGATGTTGACTAGTGGGCATGATGTTCAATTCATATGTTGTTTGGTTGTTTTTGCTAAGCATTTTGTTCTTTTCTTTTTAATCATGGAATTTGCAATGGGACATATCACTTTTACTCCATTGGCAAGGTTCAGATTTGCTTTGAAATAATTTGATTTTTCTTACTCCCTATTTAATTACACTTGCTCTTAGAGGTTCCTTTTTGTGTTCATATATATGACAAGAAGTAATCCATCCAGATCTAAGATGATCTTTTGTGTACTCATCAAAATTGAGCTTCATTTTGCAATTAAACCAATGTTACAAGTTTTTCAAATAATTGTTGATTGTTGGGTTTTGGAAATTTGTTAACACAAATATCCAAGATGAAATGTTTCTTGGCATCACAAATGCCCTCACAAGTTTGATTTTTGTGCATCAAATTATAATGCAAAAGTTGTTTGTTACAAATTATATGTATTGGGTTTGGTCAATTTGTCCTCTGTTGTTTGGACAAAGCAAACAAAATAATTTTTCAAATGCATTTGAATATTTAAGAATATAACAATGTCAAGTAACAACTTTTTGACACCAAATTAGCAGCATCATAGTAATATGTTGAGATTCTGTTATGTCTTGTTACTTGGCATTCCAATATATTTCTTCTTGCAAACATATGATTTTGGCAAGTAGCAAAGCCAGTTACCACCATGATGCCTTACTAGACTCTTTACAGAGAACAATGTCAAATGACCAAGTTATCATAACATTATTGTTGTCCACAGGGTTCAACTTTGTTTCACAAGTCATTAGCACCCATCTTGTTCCTTAATTGTAATTAATTTGGGCAACTGCCCAATACTAGATGGTGCACTTTTTATCATTTATTAAGTGATAGTCATATTACAATTTATAAGTGTGAGAAAATATGTTGTTATAAATTACATTTCTGAGAATTTAATGTAATATCTAAATGATAAATTCATAATGTTTGGCAAGTTAATAGGCTTGTATTTTGTGTAACTATTTTATCATTTTCCCTTTTTATTTTATGTATGAAATTGTAATTTTTTTAGTTGAAATTCCATGTTCTTGTACATTTTATTAAGCATTCAAAAACCAACTAGATTTGTGGACTCTTGAATTATAATTTTTCTTAAAGTAAATGACCAAATATTGCAGTAAAAAATGGGTGGATGAGTTGAAAAGACCTTGAATGGTTGCCTTTTATGATGAAAGGAAATCTTATTGGCAAGGATAATGTGATTTGAATTATGCTTCTTTTCAAGCACTCACCCTATATCTTGTGTTTTCACCCACAAAGTAATTCAAATTCTATTTTCATTTAATCATGAAAATTTGCTAGGAATCAAAACAAGTATATTTGAAAACTTTTTCCTATCCCATGGTAATATATATTATCCTTTGAAAGTGTGCAATTGTCATGGCATTGATCCCATTATAACTACAAATTATTAATATGAAATTTCGAGGTGGATATACATATGAACTTTTGCAAGGAAGAAATGAACTTCAAGACATTTGAGTAGGAATGACTTAAATGAGTATTTTAGGCTTGAGAAGAATGAAGCTTGATTTTGCAAAGAGACATTCAACCTGGATTTTTCTGCACAGGAAGTTTTAGGTGAAGTG
>Ga0116228_10001372_pt1 | contig 20181 bp, 19 predicted proteins | sample S1TSphfallax_2_FD_89694 | JGI IMG/M metagenome (GOLD analysis project Ga0116228, IMG submission 89694) | Host-associated microbial communities from peat moss isolated from Minnesota, USA - S1T2_Fc - Sphagnum fallax MG | ecosystem: Host-associated > Plants > Peat moss > Unclassified | place... | reverse complement strand
GCATCCATCGCCGGCAGCACCTCGGTCAACACCGGACTGATGTTGCGCTGAGTCGCGGCCTTGGCGTCATACGGGGTACGCGACAACAAGATCGGTGCCTTCGTGGTGCCCTTCTTGAATAAGATGACCGTATACAGTTTCACCCCATCACGCATCGGCACCATCTCCACCCGCTTCACGTAGTCCGCATGCGCGAGATCGAAGGCATCGAAGCTCGGCACCACGTCCGGCGTCATCGGCGTAACCGGAGCAACCGCTGCAGCGGGAGCAACCACCGGGTCGGCGGCGAGGCTCATTCTTAAGGCAAGCGGACTTACGCACAGCAACAGCGCGGCAAGCGCGCGACAAACTTTGGATGACATCCTGGAGCAGCCTCGGCGGGTGACGTGTAAGGGATACGTATAAGGATAGCGAATGGGGCGAGATTGATTTTAGCCGCTCAAGTCTCGGTTCGTAGTTCGCCCATGTCAAATCCGTAAATCGCGCATTGCGGCGAAATTCGGCGATGTATGCTCGGCGGACAACGGTTTGTAAGACGACGGTAGGAGACGCGGCGTGTCGTGGTATGGATTGGTGACTTTTTGCGCAGTTTATTGTCTGGCGGTTGCAACGCCCGGGCCGGGAGTCGCCGCCGTGATCGCGCGCGGACTCGCCCACGGTCCACGCGGTGCCACGCCGTTCATCGCAGGCTTCGTCGTCGGCGATTTGATCTGGTTCTTCGGCGCCGCGTTGGGGCTCGCGACGCTCGCGCAAACCGCGCACACCGCATTCGCCGTAGTCAAATACGCAGGCGCCGCGTATCTCCTCTATCTGGCGTACAGATTGTGGACCGCGCCCGCGCGAAGCCTCGACTCGATCGACGCACCTGATGCACCTAATGCGCGCGACGCACCCGACGCGCTCACCGCCTTGCAACGACCCTGGGCTTCGTTTCTCGGCAGCCTGTCACTCACGCTGGGCAATCCAAAGCCTATGATCTTCTTTGTCGCGCTGCTGCCCACGGTTGTGAAATTGGAGAATCTGCCGCCACTCGGCTACGTCGAGATTGCCGCGGCGATCGCCGTCATCCTGCCAGCCATCCTTGGAACCTATGTGCTCGCCGCCGCCCGGGCGCGCACCTGGTTTCGCAATCCCAGGTCGACCCAACTCATCAATCGCGGCAGCGGCACACTGATGGCAGCCGCGGCGGTCGCGGTGGCGGCCCGATAACCTGCCGCCACTGCCGCCGACCATTCCCTCACACCGTGAGCACCGTCGATCCCGTCGTCTTGCGCGCCTCGAGGTCCGCGTGCGCTCGCGCGGCATCCTTGAGCGCATAGGTTTGGTTGACCGTGATCTTCACCGCCCCGGACTTCACGACGTCGAACAACTCCTCGGCCATCGCGACCAAATTCTTGCGTTCTGCGGCGTAAGTGTAGAGTGTCGGCCGGGTCACATACAGCGAGCCCTTCGCCGCGAGGTCGCCGAGATTCAGCGGCGCCACCAACCCCGATGACTGCCCGAACAGGGCGACCAGCCCACGCGGCGCACAGCAGTCGAGCGACTTCATGAAAGTGTCTTTGCCAACGGAATCATAAACCACCGGGACTTTCAATCCGCCCGTGATCTCCTCCACCCGTTTCACGAAATCCTCACGCGTATAGACGACCACATGCGCGCAGCCATTGGCCAACGCCAGCCCGGCTTTCTCGTCGCTGCCGACGGTGCCAATCACAGTCGCACCCAGATGTTTCGCCCATTGCGACAGTATCGTGCCGACGCCGCCGGCGGCGGCGTGCAGCAGGATCGTATCGCCTTGTTTCACGCGATAGGTCTGACGGATCAGGTACTGCGCGGTCAGCCCCTTGAGCATCATCGACGCGGCAGCCCGGTCGTCGATGCCGTCCGGCAGCTTGAGCAACCGATCCGCGGGAATGAGTCGCACCTCCGCATACGAACCCAGAGGAGCGCTGCCATACGCCACGCGGTCCCCCGGTTTCAGATCCGTGACGCCCGCGCCGATTTCCTCGACGATTCCCGCGCCTTCACCACCGAGGCCGCTCGGCAACGGCTGCGGATACAGCCCCATGCGATGATAGACGTCGATATAATTGAGACCAACCGCGGTTTGCCGGAGGCGCACCTCCCCCGGTCCGGGCTGACCCACGGGGATGTCTTCCCAGACCAAGACCTCCGGTCCGCCGGGTTTGTGAAATCGAATGGCATGCGGCATCGCGCAGACTCCTAAAGTACCCGCCGCCGGGCGATGCCGCATTTTAGGCCATTTTCCGCCCGCCACGGGGACGGTATTTGCGTGACTCGCTTGCTGGAGAGCCTTGGACCTGTTCGCGTAGAAACGCCTCGTTCCCATCCAGTTTTGGTTATCATCAGTCGATCTCATGGTGTATGGAATAACCGATCTGCCGACCTTCGTCCTGGGCGCCATGCTGATCGTGCTGCTGCCCGGTCCGAATTCCATGTACGTCATGGCCGTCGCATCACGCTCAGGCGTTGCGGCAGCCTATCGTGCCGCGGGTGGGGTCTTCTTGGGGGACACGGTACTGATGTTCGCCTCGGTTATGGGCATAGCGTCGCTACTCCGGACGGTTCCGGCGGTCTTTCTGGTGGTCAAGTTTGTCGGCGCGGCCTATCTCGCATGGATGGGTATCGGCATGCTGCGCGCCGCATGGCACCTATGGCGTGATCGGGGAAGCGCTGATAAGGAACGGCCGGTCACCGCCAACGATCGGGCGCCGTTTCGCACCGCCCTCATCGTCAGTCTCATGAATCCCAAGGCGATCCTTTTTTTCCTGTCTTTTTTCATCCAGTTCGTGGATTCCGGATATGCACATCCCGGCCTGTCATTCCTGATTCTGGGCGCGATCGTGCAAACGTGTAGCATGGTGTATCTCACCGCATTGATCTTCGGCGGAGCCCACCTGGCCGCGGCGTTCCGACGTCGGCGCCGAATGCAAGTGGTGGGCACCGGGGCGATCGGCATGCTGTTCATCGGCTTCAGCGCGAAACTCGCCGACGCCACCCTCCGCTGACGCCAACAGCTACTGTTGCGGCCTCATCTCCTGCCAGTTGCCTCGTTGGGTGGCATTCGGATCATACGTAGCCGAATCGGAGTAGATGTACTCCCCCTGGCCGTTTGAATAGACGTGATTATATTGGTTGGAACCCAATACGGTCTGTCCGGTGGCGGCATCGTGGTATTCCTGCGTGTCGTTCATGGACAGCGCGAACGCGTGTGCGCTGCTGTCGATGCCGCGCTGCGAATTGTGTTGGGCACCGCGAATCACGTTGTAGGCATAATCGTTTGCGCCCTGCTGAATGCGCGCAATGTTGCGGGCGGTGTTGGCATCGTCGGCATTGATGTTCTGTTGAATTCGTTGCAAGCCGCTTTGGAATGCATCGACTCGCCGCTGCCAATCTGGATTCACGCTGACGTTGTTTGCGATGGCGGACAGAAGTTTGTCGGTTTGCTTCAGTGTGCCGATGGGCGCAAATTTGTTGACCACGATGGGAATGGACACCTGGACGATGAGCCCCAGGGGAGTCTGATTTGTGGTGGTGATCACCGCGGTTTCCATGTAGCCCTCGGTGGGAACGCCCTCCGAGGTGCCGTGCAGATACAGGCGCCCGGTATCAACTGAAACGCGCCCTTGTCCGTTCCCACTGCCGATCATGCGAGCCAGTTTGTCGCCATCCGGCATCGGCCCGGAGGATATGAGCTCGATCGACTTCTCCCGTGTAATGAGCGTCTTGAGATAGTCCACCGCGCTGACCAGCGGCCGCACCTCGCAATGCGTGACCACGTGCGTGCTGTTCTGCTGAATTTGCAACTGCTGGGCGAACTGCGGGTTGGGACTCGAGAGCCAGGTCTCTCCTGCGAACACCTGAACGCCGGAGGTTTTCTCGGGACTGATGGCCTGAAAGATCATGGTGGGCGTCGGTTTACAGGGCACGATTTTCTTGCCCGGCCACGCGGCGAATCCCTGCGCAGTCCAGCCAACGGGTGCCATGAAACGGCCAGCGATGAGCCGTTGCCCGAAACCTTGATTGTCGATGATGTCGACGCTGCGCATGCGGATGCCCTGAGCGGCGGGCGTATCCGCCGCTGCGGTAAAAGAGCTGAGCAGCAGTATTTGTAAAATCAATAATTTATTTAGCACGTAACGCAAGGATAAGGGCCGGCGACACTCCGCACAAGCGTTGAAATTCGTGCCAAAGTACGGACATGACGTGGACCAAGAGCCAACGCAACGTGGTGATCGCCGCCTACCTGGGCTGGACCCTCGACGCGTTTGATTTTTTCCTCATGGTATTCATGTTCAAGGACATCGCCAAGGACCTGCACTCGAGCATGCAGCTCGTGGCTTCGGCCGTATTCCTCACCTTGGCGGCGCGGCCGGTGGGCGCGTTTCTGTTCGGGCGTATCGCCGACCGGTTCGGTCGAAAGCCGGCGCTGATGTGGAACATCCTTGCGTACTCGGTGCTGGAATTGGCCTCAGGGTTCGCACCGAGCATGACGGCACTGCTGGCCATTCGTGCGCTGTTCGGCGTCGCCATGGGCGGGGAATGGGGCATCGGCTCGGCGCTCACCATGGAGACGATTCCGGCCTCGGCGCGCGGGTGGGTGTCGGGGTTATTGCAGATCGGGTATCCCTCGGGTTTCTTGCTGGCGACACTCGCCAACGATTTTCTCTACGACCGGCTGGGTTGGCGCTATATGTTCATGCTGGGCGCAGCACCGGCGGTGCTCTTGTTCTTCATCCGCCGCGGTATCGACGAATCGCCCGCGTGGCGCAAGCTCGACGGCGAACCGCGTGTGGGATTGGGTGAGGTACTGAGGCGCAACTGGAAGCTCGCCATCTACACCGTCGTGCTGATGACCGCCTTCAATTTCTTCAGCCACGGCTCACAGGACGCCTACCCGGGTTTGTTCCTCAAGGGGCAGCACGGCTTCGACACCAGTCTCACCTCACACATCACGATCGTGGCGAATCTTGGCGCAATCGTTGGCGGTCTCCTGTTCGGCTCCCTATCGCAAAAATTCGGCCGTCGGCGCGCGATGATGGCGGGCGCACTGATCGCCCTTCCCGTACTGCCATTTTGGGCATTCGGCTCATCGCCGCTCATCCTCGGCATCGGTGCATTTCTCATGCAGCTCTCGGTCCAAGGTACGTGGGGCGTGATCCCGGTGCACCTCAATGAGCTCTCACCCCCGGAGGCACGCGGCACCTTTCCGGGCTTCGTTTACCAACTCGGCAACTTGCTGGCCGCGGTCAACCTCAATTTGCAGGTGGCGATCGCCGAGGCGAACGGCAACAACTATGGCTTGGCTATGACGAGCGTGATCGGCGTCGTCGCCATCGTGATCACACTGCTGGTGTACTTCGGCCCCGAGCGGCGCGGCGTCGCGATGGACCGTACTATCGTCGATGCGTGACATGCCCCGCCTGACACGGAAAGTTGGATTGTTAATCTTCGTCGTAATGGCGGCCGTGAGCCTCGTGCCGGCCGGTCGCGTGGCCCACGCGGCGGAGAAGAAGTGCCAGATTGGCCGGGTGCTCGAGCTGCCCATCACCATGAACAGTCTGCGGCCGACGGTGACTGTCAAAATCAACGGCCGGGACGCGACGTTCTTGTTGGACAGCGGCGCCTTCTTCAGCATGATGAGTTCCGCGACCGCCGCCCAGTACGGTCTCAGGCTTGAGCCCACGCCGTTCGGCTTCCGGGTCGAGGGCGTCGGCGGATCCACGGCCGCGGACATCGCCACGGTGAAGGAATTCAGCATCGCCGGAGTGACGCTCAAGAACCTGCAATTCTTGGTGGGCGGCAGCGAAGTTAACGCCGATGGCCTGCTAGGACAAAATTTTCTCGAGAAATTCGACGTGGAATACGATTTCGCGAAAGGCGCCATCCGCTTGTTTCACACCGAAAGCTGCGACAACACCCTGTTGGCCTATTGGCTCAAACCCGGCGACGCCTTTTCCAAGATGCATATCGATCCGATCGAGCCCCGGCAACCCCAGGCGGTCGGCGAGGGCTACATCAACGGCCAACGCATCCGCGTAGCCTTCGACACCGGCGCCTTCAACTCGGTGCTGTCCGCGCGCGCCGCGGCGCGCGCCGGCGTCACACCCGACTCCCCCGGAGTGGTCGAGGCGGGCTATTCGTCGGGTTTGGGGCGTGGGCAGGTCAAGACCTATATCGCCCGGTTCGCGAGCTTCAAGATCGGCGACTCGGAAGAAATCAAGAACGCGCAGCTGCGCATTGCGGACTTCGATCTCGGATTCGCCGATATGCTGCTCGGGGCGGATTTCTTCGTCTCGCATCACGTCTTCGTGGCCAACCGTGAGCATCGACTGTTCCTATCCTACAACGGCGGCCCGGTGTTCAACCTGACGAAAAATGCGGGCGCAGCGAATGCCGCCGCAAGCGCCGAGCCGCCGGCCGCTCCGGACGCGCCAGCCCAAGCGCAGGCCGCCGCCCCGCCCGCTGCAGCTGCTGCCGCCGACGCCGCAGCCATCGCACGGCGCGGCGCGGCCTCGGCGGCGCGCCGCGACTTTGCGGCCGCGCTGGCGGACCTCACCAGGGCCATCGAACTCGCGCCCGATGAACCAGAATTTTATTTCGAGCGGGGCAATGCCTACTGGGGTAACGGTCGGCCGGATCTCGCGCTCGCGGACTTTGACCACGCGATCGACCTCAAGACCGATTTCCTGCCCGCCTACCTCTCGCGGGCGGAGATTCATCTGCGGAACGAAGACAAGTCGGCGGCCATGACCGATCTTGCGTTGCTCGATCGGCTGGCTGCGCCGCAGGCGGATCTACGCTTCTCGCTCGCCGACCTGTACGGTCGCGTGCAGGAGTATTCGCTGGTCATCGCGCAGTACGATCTTTGGATAAAAAACCATCCGGACGATTCACGGATGGTGAGCGCACTGGGCGGACGATGCCTCGCCAGCGCTTTGCAAAACCAAGACCTCGGCGTTGGCCTGAAAGACTGTGACCGGGCCATCCACCTTGCCGACAAGCATAATCCCGACAATGCGCATCTCTACGTCAATCGCGGCATGCTTCTGCTGCGGCAGGGTGACTATAAAAAGGCCTTGGAAGACTTCGATGCCAATCTCAAAATCCAGCCGCGAAACGCGCGAGCGCTGTACGGCCGTGGAGTCGCCGAGGCGCGCCTGAACAAACCCATCGACAGTGGCCGGGACCTCACCGCGGCCGAGGCGTTGACGCCGCACATCGGCGATCAGTTCGGGCATTTGGGCATCGTTCCCTAGCTGGCCGCCGCCTTTCAGCCCGACGCCGCGATCCGCGTCAGATGCACGAGCTCGGCGTGCACGCGCTCGTTGTAATGCATGCCGCCGCCGCTGCCCAAATAACGGCTGAGCGCATTTTCGAGGTTGCCATCCTCCGCATCGAGGTACTCGGCGAGGATGGCGGTCCCCACCGTGATGTTCGGCTGGATCAGCAATAGCGCCGGATCGCCGCCGACCCGCACGATCTTGTCCTGATGCCATTGCGGCACCACCTGCATGAGACCGGTGGCGCCGGTCACGGGATTGACCGCGCGACTCTTGAATTTCGATTCGACGGCGGCGACCGCGAGGACGAGCACCGGATCGACCCCGTGCATTCGCCCGGCGCTGAACGCGGCATGAGTGATGCCCACCGCCGCGCTTTGCGCGAGGTGAAAACGCCGCGCAATATCTTTCGCGAGCGCGCCGATCGCCGGCGACAGCGCCTGCATCGGCATGGGACAACTGCGCGCCGGCGCCGCGACCGCGGCAATCACCGGCGGTGTCGCCTCCGCCACCAGGCCTGATTGCACGCCCGCCGGCCGAGCGAGCAGTGCCACAGCTACGAGGGCGCAGACGAACGGCCCTTTCACGACAACTTTCATCGAAATTTTCTCCTTGATATTCGCAGGCCCGCAGGCGCCACGCGCAATCTTACGTTCTGGGACGCAGATAACGGTTTGCCCGCGAGACTGGCGGCATGGTTCGACTTAACTCAATCAGGAGCGCGCCATGTCCGGTCTAGAAATCTTCATTTTTTCCTTCGCCATTGCCTTCATCGTCCAAAGCGATCGCTTCCGGCGCGGCGTCACGCTGCTGCGCGCGCGCAACAATCGCATTTCGCGAACCCAGCGCTCGCGAACTCACCGCTAGAGTGATGTCTTACACGCATCGCGGGAAGTCTGCCGCTGTCGGCGTTTAACGACGGCAGTATGACGATGCTTTCATCTAAGGGTTTTTTACACATTGCTTGACTAGACTCGGGGACATGTTAAATGAACTCAACGACTGAAATGCCACGCTGGCTCCGCTTACCCAAGCAGCTCTGGGGTCAACTGGCGAGCGAGGAATTCTCCCGCGCCGTCGAAGAGCTGATCGAGCGACAGGGCACCGTGACTGGTGTGGTCAGGCGCATGGAAGAAATGGGCCTCGGATCGGTCGCCCGCTCCTGGCTCAGCAGCAATGTCAATGAACCGATTTTCAGTGAACAATTGCACGCCCTGTTCGGCACCGGGGTACTGCGCGCGCTCGCCGCCAAGCTCGACCTCCAACCGCGCGATCTCGTCCGCCGCCTCTCGCAGGTACTGCCCCGCGAAGTGTACCGCCTGTCCGATGCGCGGCCTCATCAATCGCGCACCCTGATGTGGAGCGGCTGGCGCTAGGAACCTTTCACGGGCCATTCCGGTCTATGGTGTCACGATGGGTGCACCACAGGCTTCGGATCAACGCCGTTACGTGATCCTCGCATTGGTTCTTTCCGCCCACCTGGCGCTGCTCGCCGCGTTGCTCTCCCTGCCGCATCCCGCTCCCGCCCCCGGATCGGCAGCGAACCCTTTGAAATTGCTCTACTTGCCGCCTACGCCCGCCGCGAAGATCCGCCCCACCAACTTCCGGCCGCAGCGGCTCGGCCTCGACACCCTCGTGTCGATTGCACCGCCGGTCCCGGGCTCGCTCGACATGGCTCCGGCAAGTTCGGGCGCCGAGGGCAACGGCCTCGGCGTCGATTGGCGTGCGGAAGCCCGCCGTGCGGTACAAGCCTTCGAGATCCGCAACAACAAGGATCCCAACAGCCCGGCGCCGTCGCGCGTGACCATCGCGGACGAGTGGTGGCCCTGGGCACAGCATCACGCCGGCGAGGAATACAAGACCGCCGGCGGCGATTGGATCGTCTGGATCAATTCGAGCTGCTACCAGATTGCCCGCGCCAAATCACCCGACGCCGGCTTGAGCACCGTGTTGCCCGAAACGGTCTGTCCCGACAAGTCCGCCAAACCGCGCACCACCGCCTCGCCTGCCGGGTGAGAGCACCGGCCTCCGCCGAGTTCAAGAGAGGTCGGACAGCGGCGCGCGCGTCACCGCCGGCCGCAGTTTCATGACCGCCCACGAGGCCACCACCCACAAGATCGCCACGTACGGCCACAGGTTGTTGGGAAACTCCGGCAGCGGATACACGTTGCGGTACAGCACCCAGAGCAAGAGCACCGGCCCCAGCGAACATGCGAGCCACCACGCCCGCCGCCGCTCGCGCCACGCTTCGCGCATTTCCGCACCGCTTACGCCGATGTACACCAGGATCAACGCCAGCACGCCGATCGTGCTCGTATAGCTGTAGTAATTACCGGCACCGACGAACGGCGCCCAGGCGACGAAGCCGAGCAGCATGATGATCGACGCGCACGATACCGCGCGCGCGGGCGTGCGATGCTGCGGATGCACACCGCCCAAGCGCGGCGCCAGGCCGCCGCGGCCGAGCGCGAACAAGACCCGCGCCGCGGCCGCGAGCGTGCCTAAGACGCCCGAAAAACAACTCACCGCCGCCGCGATATCCAGCGCAATCGCGAGCCGCGGCGACGCATAACGAAGCGCCAGCTCATCGAGCGGCGCCTCCGAGCGGGCGAGATCCCTGAGCCCGTCCGCACCGAAGCCGATCACTTCGCAATAGGCGACGAACACGAAGAACGCACCCGATCCCAACACCGTGCCGAGCATTGCGAGCGGAATGTTGCGCCGTGGATTCAACGTCTCCTCACCCAGCGTCGCCGCCCCCTCGAAACCGGCGAACGACAAGATGCTGAACACCATGCCGAAGCCCAACCCCGCCCAGCCGCCGAAATTCGCCGCCGGATGGAAGCTCGCCAGCGTCTGCGCCGCATCCGGCCGCACCTGCTCGAGGATCATGCCGCACAGCATCACGATCCCGATCAACGCGGCCGCCTCCATCGCCAGCATCAAGCGCCCCGCCAGGCGCATGTCACGAAATGCCAGCCACCACGACAGCACGATCGATCCGCCGCCGATCCACAGCCAGCCGGCGCCGATGTCGACGCCGACACCGCGCAGCGCCGCGCCCGCAAAGCTCCCCACCAGCCCGGCGAGGCCACTGGCAAAAGTCAAATAAGTGAGGAGCAAGCTCCATCCGGCCACGAACCCCAGCCGGCTGCCAAAGGTGTGCGTGATGTACGCATACGCCGATCCCGCGTGCGCGACCCGGCGCGTGAACGCCATGAAGGACAGCGCGATCAGCGCCATGGCCAGCGTTCCGATGACGAAGGTCAACGGCGCCGCCGGCCCCGTCGCCTGCACCACCAAGGTGATGTTGAATGCCGCGGTGACCGTCGGACAGATCACCGACAGCGACAACCCGATCGCCTCCGGCAGACTCAACCGCGACACCAATGTTGCCCCGCCTGCCGCGCCCACCGCCGCCTCGGCCGCCCCGCCCTCAGCCACGCGTCGCGATTTCCGCGAGCAGCGCCTGCGTGCTCACCTGCCGGCAATAGCCGCGATTATTGCGCAGCGACCATTCGTGACGCTCGGCGCTCAAGGTCACGCACGCATCGGTGGGCACCGTCACCAGATACCCGAGATCGCACGCATCGCGGACCGCCGAGTCGACGCACTGGTCGGTGAGTCCGCCGGCGATGATGAGATAGCGGATCCCAAGGTTGCGCAGCACGTAGTCGATGTTGGTCGAGATGAACACCGACGACGAGGTCTTCGGAATCACGATTTCATCGGCCAGCGGCGCGAGCTCATCGATCATCTCGGCATCACGCGAACCCTTCGGCACGTTGAACCCCGTGATCTTGTAATCGAGCGAGCGGTCGCGGCCATCGGCCGTCAGACTTTCGATCACCGTGTACATCACCTCGATGCCGGCTCGCCGGCACGCCTGCTGCAACGACACCATGTGGGGGAGCGCCTGGGCCTTCAAGGTTCGGAAGAAGTAGCCGAAGCGCTGCTCCTTCTCCGCCTCGCTGAGCGTTGCATACTCGCCGCCATCCCACGTGCAGTTGTACTTCTGCATGTCGACGAACAGCAACGCGGTGTGCTCAGGCTCGATCGGGATGTCACGGCTCGATGGCTGCGTCATGTGCGTGTCGCGCCCGCCGCAAGGCCCCGCTCCGCCTCGCGCAATGCGCCGGTCAGCCGTCGCGCCCACTCGGCCTGTCCGGCCGGCGCGGCGATCAAATCCTGACGGATCTCGATCTCCACGTGCTTAAGGCCGCGCGCCTCCGCATGGCGCGGCACTGTGAAATCGGTTTCGTCGCTGACGAAATACGGCTCGTTGTCGGCGATCAGCAAATCCGGCTCGCGGCGCAGCAGATCGAGCATGAGACCGGCAAAGCGGCGGTCGCGGTTGTAGAGAATGGCGGCGTGCATTTCCCGCCGCTCGCCCTTGTAAACCGGCGTCATGCTGTGTTGCGCGACCAGAATCGTGCCGAGACCCGCCGCCGCGCGCGCATCGAGCAGCGCCCGGATGCGCTCGTGATACGGCTCGAAAATCTCCGCGCGACGCGCCTCGATTTCCGCGGCGCTGAGACCGATATTGCCCGGGATCTCGATCCACTCACTCACCAACGGAATCGACGACGGCACCGCGGGGTCGCGATTGCAATCGATCACCAGTCGCGAATAGTTCTGCGCCACCAGCGGCGCATCGAGCTCGGCCGCGACCTGCGTCGCCACCGCCAAGGCACCGATGTCCCAGGCAATGTGCCGCTCCAGTTCAGCGGCCGGCAGACCAAGATCGCCCAGGCGGCGCGGTATCCTCGCGGACGCATGATCCACCACGATGACGAACGGCGAGCGGCCGGCAACGCCCGAGGCGACGAACGCCGCCGGTTCATCGGCAGCGAGCAGCCGGTACCCCTCGCCCACCGCGGCCGCGGCGTCAATAGACTTCGGCATAACGACGACAGATCTCCGCTTCGTTCAAGTGTTCGAGCCCGGCGATCTCCGCCCGCTTGAAGGCGACGTAGGCCGCGAGCAACTCGACCCCCAGCCAATCGGCAGCCGCCGCGAGCGACGTGAGCCGCTCCAACGCCGCGCCCAGACTGTCGGGCAAAGCCTGCGGGGCGTCGCACTCGATCTCGCGCCGCTCACGGATGCCGTCGAGCCCGGCCTGCACCAGCACCGCGAGCGCCAGATACGGACTCGCCGTGGCATCCGCGACGCGAAATTCAACGTTGAATTGGCGCGCCCGTTGCTCGCTGTCCACCGCGCTCATCGCGGGACACAGACGCAGTGAAGCGCCGCGGTCCAGGACCCCGACGTCGGCCAGCGTCGGCGCCCAGCCGCGCGGACGCAGCCTATAATAAGAAGGCGGCGACGGCGCAGTCACCGCGCACAACGCCGGCAGATGATATTGAATCCCGGCCACGAACCGCGCCCCCGCCACAGACAGCTGCCACGGCCGCGCTTCGTCCAACAACACCGGCCGGTCCTCCTCGTCCACGAAACTGAAGTGGATGTGCGTGCCGCTGGTCACGCCCTCAGGGGAGGCCAGCGGCGCGAAGCTCACCCGCTGATCGAAGCGAAACGCCACCGCCTGGGCAAGTTCGCGGGTCACCACCGCATCATCGGCGGCGCGCAGCCCGAGCGCCGGTGCCACCGTCACCTCGAATTGCTGCGCGCCATACTCCGCCAGAAACGAGTCCGGCACCACGCCGGCCTGGCGCAGCGCGCCGAGCAGCGTCTCCCCGTACGCCCCCTGCCGCCGGTACGCATCCAGTTCATACGGCTGCGCCGGCTGCCCCGGTACGCCGCTGTAGATAAATTCCTGTTCGAACGCGGCACGCAGCCGCAGGCCCGTCTCACGCTGTAGCCGCTCCAGCGCGCGGCGCAGCACCTGGCGCGGACAGAACGGCCACGGCGCGCCCTCCAGCGTCTTGATGTCGCCCAGGAAAAAATCCTCGGCCGAGCCGTCGGCGAACGGCACGGTCACGCGGGTGGCGGGATCCGGGATCAGAAACACCTCACCACGCGTGCCGAACGGCGTCGCCTGAATCGGACCGAACGCCGAGAGGAACAGGTTCGACGGCGCCAGGCCGACCCCGCGCAGCAACCGCGCCGGCAGATCGGCCAGCGGAAAACTCTTGCCGCGGAAATGCCCCGACAGGTCGCTGCTGCCGACGAAGACGATCTGCTCACGTTCCATCAAAAAAATCTCTCTTCGAATCAGCGACGTGCGTTAAAGGGTACCATCACGGCATGTTTCTGATGCGTCATGGACAAAGTTATTTCAACCTGCTTTTCAGCGCGACCCGGATCGATCCCGGTATCGAGGATCCGCCGTTGACCCCGCTCGGGTTGGAGCAGGCCGCCGCCGCCGCGCGCACGCTGGCGGGCGCAGCGCTCACCCGCATCATCATCTCCCCGTATACCCGCGCGCTGCAGACCGCCGAGCCAATCCTTGCGATGCACCCGGTGCCGGTGGATATCCTGCAGGAAGTGCGCGAGCGCGCGGCTTTCACCTGCGACATCGGCAGCCCGCCCGCGGTGCTCGCCGCGCGCTTTCCGCACCACGACTTCTCCCACCTGCCATCGCCGTGGTGGCACGGCGGCCTCGAAACCGAGGCCGAAACCATCGCCCGCGCCACCGCGTTCCGCGCGCGCATGGCCGCCCGCGACGATAGCGCCACCACGCTACTGGTCAGTCACTGGGCATTCATTCTCGCCCTGACCGGCCGCTCGCTCGCCAACGGCGCAGTCATGGAATATGACCCCCGGAGCCCCGCCCCCGCGAGCATCGACTGGTCGTCGTGACCCCATATCCCTGGCCAGACACGCCGGGATTATTTAGGCTCTGCCCATAAAAGGAGGTGCGCCCGTGACCGCCAACGACTTCGATCGCCAAACATCCGGCGCCCCCGCCGCCGCAGCTGCCGCCCCAGCACCCGCCGCCCGCGCCGCCATGCCGGCCACCGTCGCCTGGCTGGGCTATGGCGGCCTGATCCCGTTCGTGCTGCTCGCGATTGCCGCAGGCGTGGGCCTGGGCGGCAATGCCGCGTTCCCCGCCGCCGCGTTGCTCGCGCAAGACGGTCGCGCGCTGCTTGCCTACGGAGCGGTGATCTTGAGCTTCGTCGGCGCGCTGCATTGGGGCTTCGCCATGACGTTGCGCGATCTGTCCCCGCGCTCGCGCAACGCGGCATTTCTCTGGAGCGTCGTCCCGGCGCTGCTCGCCTGGGTGGCGCTGGTGCTGCCACCGGCACCGGCGGTGGCGTTGATGCTCGTAGGCTTCGTCGCCCAGTATCGCCGCGACGTCGGGCTGGCGCGCCGCGCCGCGCTGCCGGCCTGGTATCTGCCGCTGCGCCTGCGACTCACAACCGTCGCCTGTGTGAGTCTGGTGCTGGGCGGCTTCGCCGCAGGGCGCTGGATCGCGCCCGCCCACGCCGCGCCCGCGACTGCGCCCGCCGATTCGTCCGCACACTATCGCGAGGTGCCCGCGAGCATCGACGGCACCGGCAGAATCTACGAGGGGCGGGAGATCGCCCAGGTCATGGGCTACGAGGGCGCCGCCTGGCTCGACCGCCCGACGCGCGAGCAGGAGGAACGACCCGACCTGATGATCGAGGCGTTGGGTTTGCAGCCAGGCATGACGGTGGCGGACATCGGCGCCGGGTCCGGCTATGTGTCAAGGCGCCTGGCAACCCGCGTCGCACCCGGCCGCGTCTGGGCGGTCGACGTGCAGCCGCAGATGGTGGCGCTGCTCGAGAGCCTGTCGCGGCAGCCCGGGATGGGCAACATCATCCCGCATGTAAGCAGCGCCGATAACGTCATGCTGCCCGATGCCTCCATGGATCTCGCCGTGCTGGTCGATGTTTACCACGAACTCGCGTTCCCCCACGAGATCATGCAGAGCATCGTGCGCGCGCTGAAGCCGGGCGGCCGCCTGGTGCTGGTCGAATATCGCGGCGAGGACGCCAAGGTGCCGATCAAGCCGCTGCACAAGATGACCGTAGCCCAGGTAAAACGCGAAATGAGCCAATGGCCGCTCATCTGGGACCACACCGACGAGCGGCTGCCGCTACAGCACGTCATCGTCTTTCGCAAACCGCTCAACTAGCGCCGACAATGCTACAGTGCTGCCCGATCTGCATGTGTCACAGTCCCGGAGAGCGACTTGCTGTCAGATATCGAGATCGCGCAACGCGCGACGTTACACCCCATCACCGAGATCGCCGCCGCACTCGGCATCCCCTTCGACGCGCTGGACGCCTACGGCCGCTACAAGGCCAAGGTCTCGCTGGATTATCTCGCCGCGTTGGCCTCGCGGCCGAACGGCAAGCTGATCCTGGTGACGGCCATGAGCCCAACGCCGGCGGGCGAGGGTAAGACCACCACCACCGTGGGGTTGGGCGACGCGCTCAACCGCATCGGCAAGCAGGCCGTGATCTGCCTGCGCGAGCCGAGTTTAGGACCGGTGTTCGGCATGAAGGGCGGCGCCGCCGGCGGCGGTTTCGCACAGATTGCGCCGATGGAAGACATCAACCTGCATTTCACCGGCGATTTCAACGCGATCGCGCTCGCCAACAATCTTCTGGCCGCGCTCATCGACAATCACATCTACCACGGCAACGAACTCGGCATCGATATCGAGCGCATCACCTGGAAACGGGTGATGGACATGAATGATCGCGCCTTGCGCGAAATCACCGTGGGCTTGGGCGGCCCGGTCAACGGCACACCGCACCCGGCCGGCTTCGACATCGTGGTGGCGTCCGAGGTGATGGCCATTTTCTGTCTCGCCACCAGCATCTTCGATCTCAAGGAGCGCTTGGGCAACATCGTCATCGGTCAGACCACGGGCGGCCAACCGGTGCGTGCGCGCGACCTGAAGGCGCATGGAGCCATGACGGTGCTGTTGCTCGAAGCGCTGAAGCCGAACCTGGTGCAAACGCTCGAACACAGCCCCGCCTTCATCCATGGCGGCCCGTTCGCCAACATGGCGCACGGCTGCAACTCCGTGCTCGCCACCCAGGGCGCCTTGAGGCTCGCCGACTACGTCGTCACCGAGGCGGGTTTCGGCGCGGATTTGGGCGCCGAAAAATTCGTCGACATCAAATGCCGCAAGGCCGGCCTCGAGCCGGCGGCCGTGGTCGTCGTGGCCACGCTGCGCGCTCTCAAATACCACGGCGGCTGCGACTTGAGCGACGTCAACCGCGAAAATCTGCCGGCGCTCGCCGCGGGCCTCGCCAACCTCGAGCGCCACGTCGACAACGTGCAGCGTCAATACGGTCTGCCATGCGTGGTCGCGGTCAATCACTTCACACACGACACGGCGGCGGAGTTCGACCTGTTGGCGGCACGCATGCAGGAACTCGGCGTCAAGGCCGTGTCGGCGAGTCATTGGGCGAAGGGCGGCGCCGGCGCCGAGGAACTGGCGCATGCCGTGGTCGCACTGGCGGCGAAGCCGCAATCCGAGTTTCATTTCGTTTACGAGGACAGCCAGCCGCTATGGGACAAGCTCACCGCGGTCGCGACCAAGATCTACGGTGCCGCCGGCGTGACCGCCGAGCCCAAGGTGCGGGCCGAGATCGCCGCCCTCCAGGCTGCGGGCTATGGTCACTACCCCATCTGCATCGCCAAGACCCAATACTCGTTCTCCACCGATCGCGCCTTGCGCGGCGCCCCCTCGGGCCATCACTTGAATGTGCGCGAGGTGCGCCTCGCCGCCGGTGCCGAGTTCGTCGTCTTCGTCTGCGGCGACCTGTTGACAATGCCGGGGCTGCCGAAACATCCTGCGGCCCAACGCATCGACATCGATGCGCACGGCAAGATCGTGGGCTTGTTTTGATGACGGATGGAGCGTAACACCAGAGCGTCGGGATCCCGCGGGGCGGGAGACCGGCGCGTGGCCGCCGAACCGCGCGTCCCCGTCGAACCACCCACCATCGTGTTGGGTGAACCACCCGGCGGCGGCAACGCGGCGGCGCCCGGCATGGGCGTGGGCGACGCGGGGGTGCGGGTCGGCGATCTCCTCGCTGATCGCTATCGGCTGCTCGAACTGATCGGCGAAGGCGGCATGAGCCGGGTTTACAAGGCCATCGACTTGCAACGCGCCGGCCGCGCGCCGGCGGGCGAATGCATCGCGGTCAAAGTGCTGGCCCGGCCGTTCGACGGCAACCCGGCGTCGCTCGTCACGCTCGAGGACGACGTCCGCAAGCTGCGCGCGCTGGAACACCCCAACATCGTGAGACTGTTTGGCTGTGAACGCGATGGCGCGACGCTGTTCATCACCATGGAATACCTGGTCGGGCGTTCGCTCTACGCCCGGCTGCACTCGCGCGCCGTCATTGGCGGCACGCCACCCGGCATCGACCGCGACGATGCACTGTCCATCATCATTGCCGTGGCCGGCGCACTCGGGTACGCGCATCAACTGGGTATCGTGCACGGCGACTTGAAGCCCGGCAACGTCATCCTCACGTCGGCCGGTGCCATCAAGATCATCGATTTCGGCATGGCAAACCTGACTTCACGGCCGCGCACGGCCCGCGAACGCCGCGAAGTCGCGCGACGTCGTCCGTCATCGGCCCTGACGCCGCGCTACGCCAGCCCGCAACAGATGGCGCGAAATCCGCCGCAGACCACCGACGACATCTACGCGCTGGCCTGCCTCGCCTACGAACTGCTCACCGGCATACACCCGTTCGACGACGGCAGCGGCACACCCACGACGACGTTCCCGCCGCCGCTTCGCCCGGGGTTGACGCCGGCGCAGCACGCCGCGATCACCCACGGCCTGCAACTCGAGCGGCGCGATCGCACACCGACGGTGCGGCAGTTCATGGACGAGTTTGCCGAACCGGCAGCACGCAGCCCTGGGAACTTGCGCGTCACGGGGCGCGTTGCAGCACTGCTCGGCATCGTGTCGCTCGCCGGCCTCGCTGCATGGCTCGGCGGCGCCTCTTGGCTCGGCAGCACCGCTTGGTTCGGCGGTAAGGCTTGGCTCGACGGCAGGACTTGGCTCGCCCGCCATGCGACTGCTACACCGAAAACGCCGGCCCCGCCCCTCGCGGCTCGCCCGTCCGCCGCGGCGCCGGCCGACGCGCCAGCGCCGGAGTCGCCCGCGGCGACTTCCTCAACCGCATCGATATCGCCGCCATCGCCCGCCGCCACCCCGCCGCCGGCCGGCACCATGCTGCGCGACTGCCCCACCTGTCCGCAGATGACCGTGCTGCCCACCGGCAGCTTTCAACAGGGCGCGGACGACTCGCCTACAGCCACACGCTTCGAGAAGCCGCGGCACGCCGTGGCCATCGCCTACACGTTGGCCATGGCGAACCGCGACGTCACGGTGGGCGATTTTCGGGAGTTCGTCGCGGCCACCCAACGCGACATGCAGGGATGCGACGTCTACGACGGGCAATGGCGGCATAAGAATAAGGCCAGCTGGGCGGAACCGGGTTTCGAACAGAGCGACGCCCATCCGGTGACCTGCACGTCTTGGAACGACGCGGTCGCCTACGCGAAGTGGCTCTCCGCCAAGACCGGCCATCGCTATCGACTACCGAGCGCCTCCGAGTGGGAATACGCCGCCCGCGCCGGCGCCACGGCGGCCCTGCCCTGGGGCTCGAATCCATCCGCTGCCTGCGACAACGCCAACGTCGCGGACCAGAGCGCCGCCCGCCGCTATCCCGGCTGGGACGTTTTCACCTGTGACGACGGCTACGTCAACACCGCACCCGTGAGCACGTACAAGCCCAATGCCTTCGGCCTCGATGATATGTTGGGCAACGTGTTCCAATGGACGCTCGACTGCTGGCGCGCGGACTACACGGGCGCGCCCAACGATGGCGCGCCGCGCCAGGATGGTGATTGCACTCAGCGCGAACTGCGCGGTGGCTCCTGGTTCAGCGAGCCCGACTACGTTCGGCCGGCCTATCGAAACCATTTTGCCGCCGATTACCGGACCAGCAGCGTCGGCTTCCGGCTGGTCAGAGAAACTACCCCTTGAAGTGTCACCCGCCCCGCAAGCCCCCGCCGGCGGCCGCGCGCATCACCGGCGCGCTGCTCTTCGCCGTCCTCTGCGCGGCGCCGGCCAGGTCGCAACAAGCCGCTGCGCCAACTGCCGCGCCAACCGACCTGCAAGCCGAGGTGACGGCCGCCGAGCATTTCTTCGACCACCTCGATCGCGCCAGCGCCGCCGCCCGGTTGCAGCAGGCGAGCGCCCGCTGCACCGACCAGCACCAACTCGACGCCTGCGACGACGCGCTTCGCCTCAAACCCGACGATCCCGCATTGTTGATCGCCCAAGGCGATGCCCTGATGCGCGCCAAGCGGCCGGACGATGCCATCGAACGCTATCGGCTCGCCGCGGTGATTGCACCGGGAGAGAACGAAGTGGCCGCGAAGCTGGCAGCGGCCGAAGGTCGACTGCAGCCCGCCGCTGCGGACGCACCGACGCCGGCCGAGAGCCCGACGCCGCTGCGCGCCGCCACCGGCTTAGGCACGCCCGCCACCCTGCGCCGCTACAGCAACGCCGCACCCGAGGCACAATCGCATTGAGCCGCAGCATCAGCATTCCGTGGCCGAGCGCGCGACGGCGCAAGCGCTGGTGGCGCACCCTGCATCGCGCCCCGCCAGGCGCGAAACTTCTCATCGGCACCGCGCTGGCAGCGCTGCTCGCCCTCACGATCAACGGGCTTTACCAGGTCATCCGCAAACCGTCCGAGCTGCTGTTCCCGGTGAGCGGCACGCTGTACAAGACGCCCGCCGAAACCTGGCGCCAGTACGCGCCGCTGTTCAGAGAGTATGCCACCGCGTCAATACCGCCCGATTTCCTCGCGGCAATTGCCCAGGTCGAAGGCTCCGGCAATCCCATCGTGCGCACCTATTGGCGCTTCACCTGGAGCCCGCATCCGTTCGCCATCTATCG
>Ga0116228_10001371_pt1 | contig 20184 bp, 17 predicted proteins | sample S1TSphfallax_2_FD_89694 | JGI IMG/M metagenome (GOLD analysis project Ga0116228, IMG submission 89694) | Host-associated microbial communities from peat moss isolated from Minnesota, USA - S1T2_Fc - Sphagnum fallax MG | ecosystem: Host-associated > Plants > Peat moss > Unclassified | place... | reverse complement strand
GTGGAGCCCCAATCAGTTCCCTATCCTGATTCCTCACCCTAAGCTATATTAAATAGTTATAAAATCAAAGTGCCTTATGAGATTTTCAATAGCCAAAATTAGACCAACAATCACCACATTTCTGTACATGGTTCGATTATGTGTCAAAAATATAGAAGGATGTGAAAATTAAAAAAACTCTTTCGTATTTAGATTTTAGCCAAATTTGGCTAAATCTTCATGTGGATGATCTTCACTCACTTTGGCTGTATCACAAACTGGACCTTCTAAAGTTCCGCTTATGTTCTGCAAAGAGTTTGGAGGCATTGGGTGGGTGGGTGGAGGATTTCATTGCACTAGCAAGTCTAGTTACATCCTGAAGGTTTTGTCAGACTGCCAGGAGAATTTGATTTCTTGCTTTTCATGAGGGTAAAGCAGAGGAGATCCAGGGCCAATAACAGCACAAGCTTTGGAACAAAAAAAATTGCTATGTACCAGGGCAAAACCGTACCTTAACCCATGTACAAAAAAAAATTCATTTTGCTGCTTTTGCTTGTGCACATCTTATAACCGAAACTTGTTTGTAGTTCTGTGTGATAATGGTCTCAGAGTCACATTGACAGAGCTGCATGGCATGGCATGGCAGTCATCTGAAGTACCTCTGGATTGCCATGAAAACTTGAACCTGATTTTTATCCATTGTAGTTGAGCGGATTTGTATGGTGCTGAGTATGCCAACGAGTTCTCAATCTCTTGTTCATTGACAGCTATCACAACACCACCCAGTTGGGTTCTCAAGAAGATCAATAGCAAGCATTAAATTGATGCAAATATCACCCATCTCTGGATTCTCACTTGTCAGGCTGGGCTTTGCAGTTGTGAACTGTATAAACTTAAGAAAAAGAGGTTCAGATCTGGCAAGCTTTGGAAGGAAGGCCCTTCTTAGCCCTTCTTAGCTTCAACAAGCGTAAAAACTTGCCATAGCCCATAGACCATTGCAAGAATTGCCAATGATTAAAAAATTCTTCAAATTCCTGAACACCCAATAATGCTGCTGCCGCTGCTGCTGCAGCCGCCGCCCACGAATGTCTTGCCGATAATGTTGCTGCCACCAACTAACTTATGGTCCCCACTCCCCCCACCTCTGAGAATTCAGATGCTTTATCTGTGGTGGTTACAAAGGCATGATCATATACTTTGTTGTAGATAGATGGAAGATCATAGAGAATGTATACAGTACCATGCTCTCTGCCTGCCTGCCTGCCTGCGTTGAAGCTGAAGTTGCCTCAGGTGCGCTTCTGACACTTCTGTTGAAACTTGGAAACTTTCATTATGCACTAAAGTTATCTGTAAAGTCACCCTCTCTTTCACCCCCTGTCCCCTCTGCTTTCACCCTTGTCCCTTCTTTCAGTGGTATCTGCAAAGTAAGGAAATTTTTATAAAATCTCACATTTGATGCCCTATTATGCCAAAACTGGCCGATCTCGCCCCCCTAATCGCCTGACTTTACAGATAACTGTACTCAGCCATGTTCCATTGTCCCTTATTGGGCTCTCTTCCTATTAGACCTCCAAGGTACTCTCTCCCTCCTGAGTCTACCTATTCAAGCAGGTGTTAGGGAAAGACCGAGGGACTCCACTTGGTGCCCATACTAACACCCACCCACCACTCAACCTGCCTGACCTCTGTTCTACAAACCTAAGGATCCTGTCCTACTTTGGCATCCCCGAACAAAGCAACCTGATCCGTCATGGGTTGGTACCTAGGCTTTACACAAGGTAAGTCCCTCGGGGTGAAGGGTCCTTGAAAGCAATAATGATCAAGGTGACCCTCAACTCTTGCCTCCTGGGTGCTTATTTCAGGAACTCCCCACTCCGAGGGAGTTTACCCTACAGTAGAGAATGGGCTTTGAGTGGGCCATGAACGGCAGAGTTTGCCAAGAAAGCTCTCATTGGTTAAGCCCACTAGGGCGGAGCATGATGAGGCTGCACCTGGCAGATTCTTCTGACATTCAAATGGAACGCCATGAGAAAGGCCAGCTGATGATGGATGGCTGAATGGGCAGTGAATGGACATTGCTCCAGAATCAGTAGCAAGTGCCAATTCCTCTTCCCAATATGGATGGGCTTGTGCTACTTCAATTGATGTCAATCTAACTTGCAACTATTGTACATACCAACCACCATTCTTCTTCAATTTTCATTTCATGAAGCTTAACTCTCACCTTTTTTCAAATTGATTTCTTGCTTGCTATTTGGTCACATTATTCAAGCATATGTCCCTTCTTTTGTCTTCTATATGGGTTTTCTTTTTGTGTATTGTGTTTTATTTTGTAATTTTTTTCATTTCAAAAAGTGTTTTAAGTTTGAGCATCATAATCCTCCTCATTCAGAGTTCTTTTTCGACAAAAAAAAAGATCCCTTTTCTCCTAATGGCCATAATAGGGGTAATGTAGTTGACCAACCTTTGCTAAGGTTTCACTCCAAAATATTGTATACCTTTTTAGGTTCATAATTATTTTTTTTCAAAATCCATTTTGGCAATATAAAAATTAAAAAATTAAATTTGAGCAATAAATATAGGCAGTTTCTTTGGCAAGTTCTCTAGACTCTAAACCTCTCACTTAATGAAACCTTTTACAACATATTCTATACTTCTTTTTGCAAAAATGGGGAGAAATCAAATTTCACCAAATTATAGGATAGAAAATTGTTGTCATTTATTGGATACTTGCTCTAGAATGGTGGATTGGCCTAAAGCAAGAAGTTTCAAGGTTTCCACCAATTTTTGTATTTTGTCTTTCACCTCACAATAATTTTCTTAAATTTCAACATTGCAAAACCTAAAAAGGTACGATGATTGTTGTATGGAATATTGATGACATGTCATTTGATGGTCTTTGATTTTGGAGTCTACAACATGTAATATTTCACATGGCTTATTAATTAGTGATGAATTGAATCCATAACCCCTTTCAAGCTTGATATGAATCTTTATCATTTGAACTATTGATGTTAGGTGTGGTACAAATTAGTGTTGTGTTATTCTTTGATTTTTTTTTATAAAATCAATGTTTTCTTTAATATTTTAAAAATCAAAGAACCCCATGTTTTGGTTTTTTTTTAATGTTCATAATCGTGCTAACAATTTGTTTTTCCCAATTTTGTGATGAAGCCAAAATGGTGGGCATCCCAAAGCATATTTGGCATTAATTGGTAACAATTTTGTAAAGAACTTGAAATGTCCTAACCCACAAAAATAACATTAATTTTGGGCAAGCTATATATACAACATTTTCCTTTCTATTGCACAAGAAGGAAATTTTGATTTTGACCAATGTTGACAAGGAGTTAAGTATGCACATCTTGAAGGATTTCTTGTTTTTTCGTCTCCATATATAAGATAATAGATTTTTCATCCATCAATGGATATTAGCATAAGCTTTACATCATGTAAAATTATTTCAAAGATTACTTGTTAGTATGTTAATTTATAAACAAATGATGTGATCCATATTTCTCAACCATTTTGGTGCACATGGATTTTATCTATTGAACACATTGTTGGAAGTGGTGCAATCTTTTACATTCCATATCCATATATGTGAATCAGCTTATGTATGTGAACTTTAAAAGTTGTTTAAAAAAGGAAATGTTGTTATCAATGATTCAAACCACAATAATTCAAAGTGGTTTCACTTTTAAATGTTTAGTGAAGGAGATTACACTTCAAGTGATATGGTATGGCACTAGTCTCACTATGAATGCTAGATTATTGCATGCCATATATCTTGGAAATACAAGGTGAGCCATGTCCTTTCTTGCAATGAGATTACTTGACAAAATTAGAATTCATTCAACTACAAGTATTACTTTGTTGAATCATAGGCTAATACCTTTTTGTGTTGATATATAATCCAAGAGTCCTATTGATTTGTATTTAAACATATTGTTTGTTGCTACTCTTTCTTTGTTGAAATTTAATTCTATTGTATTTTAATAAAACTTTGACAAGTTGAATAATACAACTTGGTGCAAAGTAACACCATATATTGGTAGGAATATCTTCTCTCATTGTCACTTTCTAGCTTTTGCTTGCACAATAATTTGAGACCTTCCAAGAATTCAAGTACTACTCTTTGTGCGTTATGTAGGTGGATGGAGTTGCCAATTATAGCTTTGTCGTTTAATGGGAATATAAGGTTATTATGGTATATACACATAAGAATTTTAAAAACGTTGTTTTTCATTATGCATAACTTTGAAAGATTTTTTTCCCCATTTACAGTTCCTTGCATGTCCACATGTTGATCATCCTAATAAATGCATTCTTATTGTGTAAGTGTTTTCAAAGTGCTTGTTAATGTGAGCTATGAAACTTCTACCACTAAACAATTGTGGTAGATCTTGTGCATATTATTTTCATTTTACACTAAATAATTTGAAGTTATAATATTACAGTTTGTAAAACACCCCAAACAATTTAGGCTATATCTTAATTCTTGTCTTGGTATGGATCATAGACTTCATGGTTTACCAATGTAAATTTTATCAATTCAAAGTAAGACTTTTGTCCTTCATGACTCATCACATGTTCAACTAAAACTAAATATTCAAACAAATATATGGTGTCAAAATTCAATGCAAACATAAGATATAAAATAGTTTATTTGTATACTAAATTTTTAAAATAATAATAGGGAGGGAAATTTAAAGCTCACTCACATAATACCCATCAACCAACATCTTCTTTGATGTATGTAATGGAAAAATATAACACATAGTGACACCCCAATGAACCAGTGTCATAAATTAGCTCCAATCTTTTTCATAAATCCTAGTTCTTAATGCAATTGTGTTGAGAATTAAAATACAAGGGTTATGACAAATCTATAAATTGAACATTTATGAAATGAAAATCACAACTAAAAGGAGAAGCAAAATATTATAAATTAGATCTGAAAGTTGAACACCTAGAAGAGTTGCAACTAGAATTTTGATGTAGAATTGTAGAAAGATGATTTGAAAGTGTCAAATCCATCTAATGAGATAGGGATTGAAATCAAGGGATTTGTAATGAGAGGTTCAAGAAATTTCTATATTACTACTCTAGATTTAATGATTTTAGTCCCACATTTCAAAACATTACATCTTAGAAAAGACATATTTTAATTATTTCATATCAACCATGCATAATGAAATTCACACCCACAATTTGCACAACCACAAACATTATTTCAATGTTGCAAGATTTTTTAGACATCTTTACTCCCATTTCCTTTTTTGAACCTTATAATCACATGCATTATTAACATATCTTGTCCTTACCCACTTTCTCTACTCTTGGGCTATGTTCAAGAAAAAGAAGGCATACTTTTAGTAGGGCCAAAATGCACGCCTTACACTTGTTGGAGAATAGGGATAGCAAGAATGAGCTTGTCATGAACCCAAATGTGCCTTGCAAATTAAAAAATGGTATGTTGGACTTACTAACATTGGACAAGGAAAATATGTCCCAAGTCAATTTCCATCACATGCAAGAAACACACCACCATGGGTTAATAAGATTGCAACAACAAAAAAAGGAAAATGGATAATTGAAGCATTGGAAGAAGCTATGGATGTTGTTGAAAAAAGGACATATTCATTAAATTCAAGCAAACATACCAATGAACTCTTTTTCTAGAAATTTGATTGGCAAGACAAGGTTATAGAAGGTGGGGTATGTAGGTGTGTTAATAGATGAAGATGATGCAACAATAGTTACATGGACCTTAACTATGTAGTCCAATGTGATTGATAAAAAACCCTATAAGTAACTGAAAATAAAATGAAAGTCACATAGCTCACACAAATAAGACCTTCACCATTTTGTCATGGTAAACTATGGGACAATTGGTGTTATTGGTTCAAGTGCATACATCTTAAATTGAGCATTTGATTAAAAAAAGGACTTGAAGTTTATAAAACACAAGGTTTGATTACCAATTCATGTAATTATTTTTACAACAAGTTGCAAGCATTGTACATTCAAAACACTTATAATGAAAATAACATTTGGAAAATATGTAATCAAGAATGAAGGTTTTGGCTAGGGGAGGTTCAAATAGGCCAAACATATAAAACCATTCTCAAGTTTTTTGAAAATCATTATGCCAAAATGACTTTCATAATTACAAAAATATGATTATAGTCAAATCAAACATGTTGTTTATGCCATTTTTATAGTCACTTATGTCAAAATGGCATAAACAATGGGGCTTATTTGTTTGTGTAGTTGTATGAATGTAGTCATGAAAATCGTGTTTTGGTGTAGTGAATGGTTGTCATAACCCTAACTTTGGGCTTGTGACCAAAGTTAAGGAATGACAAAAGGAGCGGGTTGGGAAAGTGTCATATATTCAGGGATGTTCCCATGGTAAATGTGGAAGAATGAATCTCAATTAGATTCCCACCTTGGGAATTGAAATCAGGTAATGTCATGAATCGTTGGCACCAAATCTTGTCCAAATTGGGCTTTCTTAAAAAATTTGGAAAGGCTTTGAAAAATAAATATCTAAAGTGAGCTCACATCTCACATTTGAATATTTGAAACACATGTTATGGGTGCATTCACAATCCAACGAGCCAAAAAGGGCGTCAAACGATAGAAACAAATAATCAAAATTGGAAAAATATTTATGTTTTACCATTTAAAACCATGGAAATCATGGCAAGTTTCTTCCTTTTCATTCATATGAATGTCAAGAAATTCAAACCAAAAATCTATTTGATAACTTTTTTAATTTAAATTTAAATTAAAAACCTTTGAAAATGAACACCTATTGTGTAAGAAATAATCAATTGTGAAAAGGACTATCAAAAGGACTCATAAAATAATAAGAAGTTGATGGGAAAAAAGAAAAAGATAAAGACCTATTAGCCACATTCAAAAAACAATCATACCCTAAAATATGTGGAATTATAAAAATTGAAAACTTGAAAAAAAATTCCAAAATTGATCCATAATTTTAAAACTTCAAAAGTCTTTTACAACATATAAATGGGGTATAATGAACATGATGTGTTGAAAAAAAGTTGTAGCTTATTATACAAGAAAACATACAAAAAATTTTAAATCAACTTTTGGTTATGATTTGAAATTGTTATCATTTTTAAAGACAAAACATTAAATCTACAAGGAATCACCAAACTTTCAATTTTTCATATTTATTAAAAAATAATAAGAAAAAAATCATGTATTTGGACAATTATAGGCATTTATTGTATTTGGAAAAACAATTGTTCAAAAATTCATTTGTATGAAAAAACTTATTTTTGGGCAAAATGACATGGAGTCTTTTTCTAAAGTAGCATTGTTGGTTTATTGTATCTTGTTTGCACCCTTATGGCCAAAAGAATGATCAAAAGTCAAATTGGTAATTTGAATCATGACCACTGAAACATTTCATAAAAAGGCCAAATAACCTCTGATTGGAACATATGGGTGTTTCCATGTGTTAACATGAGCCATACCCATTCCCTTCGATGAGTGTTTATCCTAGAATATTTCCAAAATACTTGTATTTGTAAGTTGAAAAATGTCATTAAAAAAATCTTATGACTGAACAATATGTTGCATTATATTATTCTTTGAAAAAATGTTTTAAAAATCTCCCCAAATTTTGCTTTGTTTGTGCATCATTTTGACTTTAATTTGCATTAACTACCCTCTTTTTCGGTTTGTGCAAATTGATTTCACCTTGCATTTTTAAAAAAAAATTCATATTCCCATCTGGGAACTCCTAGATGCCCTCTTTCTTTGTTTGAGTTAGGAAGTGCACCCTAAGTTTGCATTCCACTACAAAAACCAAAAATTGATTGTAATATTTACCTTGAATACCACTTGACACACCTAGGGGTGTGTTATGTTAATTACATTTTGTGTGGTAAATGCATGGGATGCATTATACTAAGGTTTTGCATTTTCAAAGGTGAAAGACTATGAAATGACCACATCAAACTTTACAAGTTAGGGACATGTATGGAAACACAAAACTAGGTTTGAATGACAAATTTCCTATTCAAAAAAATTATATGTTTCTTCAAGAGGTATGTTCCAAGTGGAATTTTTCTCACCAATAGACATTTATTAATTTTGGATGGTCATGATTCAAATGTTACTTTAAAACAAACCCTTCAAAACATCATTTAAAAAATAAAAGGATGTGGTTATGCCGATAAATAATCATAGAGAACCAAACAAATTTAATTTAGTTGGATAGGTGGACAAAACATTAAACTAGTTGTCAACCAAATAAAACATCAAATCAAGGTTTGTGGTTACAATACCATGACCTTTTAACCCTAATGCCATGGATGACAACACAAAGCCTTCACACATTTACACAATAACAAATAATAAGGAAGGTGAAAATATTACACATAAGATGACCAAACTATTCATAGTTAAACATGGGGGAAACAATCTACAATAACATAGCTACTCAATATAACATGAACAACTCGTGGAACAAGAACTAGATATATTTCAATAAATAGGACAAAACTTGAACCAAATTATTATGTTGAAATGCCCCATAAACATACCATTGTAGGAAATGGAAAATGTAATAAATCAATGTAATTAACCTATATTATTTTAGTTTTGACCTATAACAATAATTGCAATTTGACCCATAAAGTAATGAACTTGTTGCACAACATGTTATCGTTATTTCCATTTGCATGCAAAACAATGTTTTTTTATTGTTTTGGAAAAAATGACATTTGTCTATTGTTTCAGCCCTTATGTTGTTAGGCTTACCACTAGTTGGAATGAATTGGAGCCCAATGGCTATAAAAATAATTTAATGGATTTTTTGGCTACAAGTTAAAAGGGAATGGAGTTTCATTAAGCAATTAAATTTGTTGAAATGCGGCTATTTTTTGCTATAAATGTCAAATTATTGTAAGAGTTTTGGCTATTACCAATTTTCACAAGGAGAAATATAGGCTACCTTCTACTAGAACATGGAGACTAGTATCCTAATTAGTAATCACTTGTGAGGGGATTGAACCTTTTAAACTACCCTCTACAACACAAATGGCATGCCTACAAAAACAAATACATTATTTCAATACAAAACCACCTTCAAATTTCAAATTATAATATAATTTGGAAATAGAAGGTTGAATAAGAAGTGGTATCCATTTTGGATCATCATTTTATTTATCAAAAACCCAAAAATTGTCCAAAGTCTGCAAACAAATGAACACAAAAGGGATAGTTGTAAATTAGAAGTGGTTTCTAATGTCCATTATGGATTCTCCAACTCCCATGCAAAAAAAATCAACAAACCTTTGCAAATTGCAACTTGCAAGGTTGTCAAAACCTAGAGATAGTTCCAATTTCCAACTTTTGCATCAATAAATTGTTGAAATGAAAGCCTAAGCTCCCACACCATATCAAGGGCGTTTTGCCCACCACTGCTCGAATGCTTCCACATATGGAAAATTCTACAGAGTGTAAAACTTCGAGGAGAACATTCTGACCACCAATCCCAAGTTGGTTTTCAGTCAATTATGTAGCTTAGATTTGCAAAATGCCAAGGAACTAAAATATTGTTCATCTTCCAAGCTACCAAGGAATTGTACCATGGAAGTTTTTACCAATTTGAAGTACTCTAGAAAAGAATAAGCAAGTAATATGGATGTTGAAAGAATGCACCAAATACGCATTAAAGGATTCACATCAATTAACTTAGCCATTACAACACATGCATTTGATTTTATGGCCATCTTTAACATAAATTATTCAATGTCAAAGGAAGATGTTGATAAAACCTCAAGAACCCATACATCACTACTAACCAACTTTTTGGGGTTGCAAAATGCAACTTTAATCACATCCAAATGCTTGTTGAAACTTTCATTTGCATCGGACTATAGCCAATATTGTCGATGACACCATGAACAGGGAATCTCCCTTGCAATTTTTTAGCAAGGCAATCAACAACCCTTACAACCACCACATCAATGCAAATCAAACTCCACCCTTCCAAATTCCAAATAAATAATGTGAAAAAAAGAAGAGGTTAAGGTTAAGGTTAAACTTGCACATTTTGTTTCCACTCGCATAATGGTTGTAGCATACACCTCTTTGGTCACATATGAAACCACGTGAGTTTGCAAATCAAGGTGAATAACCCATATGTGTTGTTTATTCACATCAAAAGCCAAATGTTCCATACTAGAATTTAAATTTTGCATTTAGCACATGACTATAGAATCATGTGTAGAAGCCAATAGAGCTTTGTAACCTACAAATGCATCAAACTTAAACCTCATGTTCCAGTTTGTGTATAGTTCAAAGATCTCCCTTTGACATACCTTTGTTGTTGCCACAAAATCACATACAAAAACATCATGCAACTAATTGAACTTAATCAAGTTGTGGAATGCTTGCAATAATGGCAAAATGGCAGCAAGCCTTAATAAACTTTACACATCACAAAGAAGCTCAAATCTTGCCTTGGTTTTGTCATTGGTAGGACCATTAAGGGCCATTTTCAACAACAAAGTTTTGTACTCCACCATCACACGCTAGGTAGGGGACAACATAGATATCCAACAGGTTTTTCACATCCTTCAAAATCTTTGGCCCCTTCATTTCCATAAATTTTACAAGCTTCGAAAATTCCAAATGACTTTTAAAGCTTTTGGAGAAGTAATTGTACAAGGTTTGGAGTAATCCCTCAATTATGTTCACCATTTACAAATGTGACAAAGTATGAACTGCCAAATTGGTTCCATGAGCCATGTAGTGAACCCATGTGGAATGTGGTGCCCACCCATCAAAAATTTGTTTAGTAACACCTAACTTGACGCCTTGAAAAACAAAAACCCCATTTGCACCGAATGCCATCAACTTCTTACTGATCAAATATACCGTTAAACCTCCTTCATGCATGAAGGTTTCCATGAGGATTTGAATGAGGTTATCAACATTTAATCCTGCCACCACACCCTCCAAGGAAAGAAGGATTGGTATTTGCAACCAATTTTGAACCACATAAGCATGAATTGAAAGTTAGTTTTGATTATTGATGGTATTCACTTCATCACAAGTGAAATGAATTGGGTTGCTCCAACATCAAATTTGGTGGCCTCCAATACAATGCCATGTGTTGAGCCATAGCCCAACTTGATGAATATGTCCAATGCATTTTTGGGTTTTCCTTTAAACTTGAAAAATCAAATAGCTCCTTATGAGCTTCATACTCAAGCATTGGCCAACCATGCTTCAATGTGTGGAATAATGTGGCAAACTAAACTAGTTTCTTGCGTTTTTCACCAACCAGCCCAATAGTAGCATGTTACAAAACATATTCCTTCCCTTTGCAAGCATAAATAACTACATTTTTGTTGTGCTTATAGTCATTGCTAGTATACCATGCACCTTTCTTCACCCCCTTCAGATTTCTTTTAGCTTTCTGTTGACTGACATGTTTATGGAGTGAGTCCCATTTTGAGGCCAACAACTTATTTTTATGTTCAATTTCTAAACTTTGCACTTCACAAGGTGCACATAACCATCAACACCCATCTGCAACTCAGCCCAAGGCAACTGGGTTGCCTAGGAAACTTGAAATTTCCTCTTTGACTCATAATCATGTGTTTTGTTAATTTTCTACTCCAAGACCTTTACTAAAACTTGAGGCCCTTCTAATGAATCAATGCCAAGACTTGGACTATCTATAAGAAATTTTGAACATGAATAAATCATAGGTACATTAGTGACAACTTACTTACCTTTTGAAGCAACAAGTTCACATTCGAATTAAATCTCACTTAACTAGAGCCAGATTAGAGTCATCAAGAGGGGTGCCATTGCTAGGGTTGTAAGAGATGTAAAAATATTTGAATTTGAAATTTGGGGGCAACTTATGGGGAAGCATCTTCAAACAAAAAGTTTATACACACTAAGGTTCACAAGAATTGCACAATGCGATCTAAATAAAAGTTACACAAGAACATAATGAAACCACAAAAGTAAACAATGCAACAAACAAGTGTGCAATGCATGTTATGGAACCACAAAATCAAAAAAGCCTTGAAGTAAGAGAAGAATCACAAAACCAGAAGAACCTTGATAGCAATAGAAGAACCTTGATAATAATAGAAGAACCTTAAAAGTAGATGAACCTTGAAACAATGAAAAACTTGCATTTGATTTGCAAATATGGAATGTTGCACAATGCATATGTACACCATACATAAAGGATTAAACACAAATACATACATGAATAAAAAAACAATGAAAAAATTTGCATCCATTGTGTTGCATTGATGTTGACCACTGAACTTCCAAGCTCTACTTTCCAATCTTGGGATCCAATGTTGTTTACAAATCCATCACCATAAATCATGATCATGATTTTATTGTACTTCAAGCACTTGCAAAAACTAAACGTTGTAATCATGATCTTGAGTCTCTCAAGCTATTACTACTAACAACAGTGAGGCTTGAACACTTTTCATGGCAAGCATTCAAGAGTCAAGAGCACAAAACCCTAAATCTTGAAAGCTCAAGGATGGTTGCAAGTTACAAGTTACAACAAAAAGACAATGTACACAAAATCAAGACTCATTAAACTAAAAAACTTCAATGCAATTTGCTCATAAACATATGACAAAATGTAAGTTCTAACATCAAGATCCAAACTTTAGAAGACTCTAGAATCACAAAGTGCAAGTTTATAACATATGAGCTTTAAACCTTTGCCAAATTTGAATAGTAAATGGGAGAAAGAGTGGTGAAAATTTTAGGGCAAGAGGGGAAAGGTTTGGCAAATGGCCCAAATTGAAATAGGAAAAAAATGGGGATGATTTGATGGTCAAGGTAGACACATAGGCAAATGTAGGGTTCCTTTTAAGGCAATTTGGTGACTAGTTGTCACTATGCACTCACTAGAAAGGTGAAAAGTTTGCAAGTTGTGTACATTTTTTGGTGACCTTTTAGGACATCATGATGCTTTTAGGCAAAAAGTTCCAAATTTCACCCCTGAAATCCAAGCTTACAGGTGGGTGACCCTAATTTTTGGAGCAATTTGGTGATTTTTTGCCCCAAAAAAAAAAACATAGATACGAAACACACCAAGGGCTTGAATAACCATTATAAGAAGATTACTCATAGTCACATGTTATGACGTTTGATGAATATTCAGGTATCTTGTATATTTTTTAAAACCATGGACAAGGTAGCAACAAAAGAAACAATATACGTATTTAATGAAAGGAAAGGGAGGAAAAATGAGCTATAAAGAAACAAGGATTCTTGATTGTGGCCAAATGAATGCAACTCAAAAAAAATTGAAAAAAATGCAAGAACAAAATATATTTTGGCTTTGTCTATATTGATTGTAAAGGAGCCAAATGACCTCTTTCACCACAACTTTCAAGCAACCTTATGAGCACATTCACAAAGGGTTAAAGGTGTAGCCTTTGAAATCACAATAGATCAAGAGGCCATCTAACAAGCAAACGTTAGATTACGAACATGAAAGCATGTTGCATTTAAGCTTGCACTTTACTAATTCTTGGTTGAAAGAATATGGGGAGGGGGGTGTAGGGGAGGGAGAGGGAATCACAACATGACCAAGAGCATCATGATTACGAGCAAAATAAAAAACACAAGAGGATCATTACAAGGACAAAGAACTAAATACACGAGAAAACCATCACAATAAAAAATGTCCCCTTGTGTTTGAAAAAAATTGAATAGAGGCAAAAGCCTCCAAGAACAAATCAAGGGCATAACAATGTGGTTAAATAGGATGGGGGTTTTGCAAGAACAAAACCACCACACCCATAAACCTAAAGCAACATCCATGTGCATCTAAAGCTTTAAGGCTTATGTGGAGCCCCTCAAACAGCCATGATCATCAATTCTTAATCGTTCTCCTACTTTACATTTCTATCACACATACAAATTAACATTAAAACATAAGTGGGTGACATTTGATGGTAATCCAAATACCATCTTCTAAAATAATGATCACAAACCAACATGATTGTTGCACCTCATGACTTACCACACATCATGCATAGCAAACTTGTTGGAACTATTGCCAAGGTTGAATCCATTCGACCATTCGCACATGGAATGTAACATGGTGCACAATTTGTTCATGGTTTTTCCATACTTCACCATCTTGACCTTCCAACAACAAAACTTTATAGGGTAAAACCTTTTGAACACTTAAAATGACACCCCTTGCTATCACATCCAATGGAATCGGTGTTGTCTATTACAAATGCACATAACACCTTGATTCAAACTTTCAAACCTTGGGGTGGCATCCATCTCTATGGATGGTGGTATACTACAATGTACTCAATTGCAAACTATAGGAATCCAAACAACTCAAAGCATAACAAAATACAAAATAATAGATTAGTTTTTTTTAATGTGATCTTGAATTTCAAAACATGAAAAATGAGGTTCCATAGCCACACCATGGGCATGTTTGAGCTCAATTCAAACTAAATTTAATTCCAAAAAAACCCCAACTATAGGAAACTAATGCCTTTTACAAAATACCTAACATATGCATTGTATAGTTGGTGTCCTCCATCACCAACAATACTTGTCCTACTAAGGACAAAAAATTGTATGTTCTATTATTGTTCACTATGTTTGAACCCACGAATTCAAGGGAGCAAGAGCTAAAACCACCATTATCCTTTGTCTAATCATATATAATAATACAATCCTTTATGGTATTTCTCTAATGTTTTGCATAAGATTAACCAAAACTTGTGGACAACCATGTTGTCCACACTTACACCCACATGTTCTTCACAAGGGATATTTAGCACCTTGCATAAAACATAAATGCAAATGCCATCATGAACCTAAACACATAGGCCATTTGTTTTAGTCTAAGTGGGGGATGAGTTTTATTGATTATAATTTTTCTCTTAATCCATGGGAGGGAAATTACATTGTTAACTGAATAATTTGTTTTGACCAAAATATTCGACTTTGTTGATGAAATTTTTGGAAACCATTGTTTTTATGATGTACTTTACCTTTCATTCTTCAATATATGGAAGCTACTAGCATCTACCAAATATTATAAAAAGTAGCAATTCAATTAGTCTTTATTTCATGTTCTTATGCACATTTTGACTTTGTGCATTCTATTATTCATTTCTTGGATATCCATGCTTACCATTGTTGTTGTGACCCTAACTTTAAGCTCATGAGCAAAGTTAAAGCATGAGAAGGGAAGCAAGTTAGGATAGTGTCCTAGGATTCAAGTGTGGATAGTGCAACAAAATGAATCCCAACAATTCCAAGTGGATTCCCATTCTTGAAGTTGAAAGCCCCATGAATGTTTCAAATTTTTGAATCAAATTGGGTTTTTAAAAAATCATTGGAAAGTTCTTGACAAATAAATATCAAAAGTGGGTTCACATTCTCTATTTAGAGATCTTAAACATGAGTTCAATGATCAAAAGAGTGCATGAGAATGAAACTCGCATTTTGATTACTAACCATTAAAACCAAGGAAAAAAACATCAAATGACCTCCAATTGCAACATGTAATAGGGCGTTGGAAAAATATTTTCAAAGGTTATGCCATTTCTCTTGAAAGTTGATGAATTGGAATATGCAAGAGTTATGAACTTGCAAAGTTGTAAAAAAATGAAATTTCTAGTTTGAAGTTTCACAAATTTTTGTCATTCAATGCAATCCATGTTTCCAATCATAAAATATATTATAAAGGAGAAAGTGGTGAGTACTCCTCCCAAGTCCAAACCATGATGAATCATGTGAATATATCTTTTCCCATGACTTCATTTGTGCACCATTTTGCTTCCAATTCCTGCATTGTTTTTTGGTTTGTGTAAATTAATTGCACTTTGAATTCACATTTGTGAATTTGTCCTAGTCCCACTTGGAATTCTTATGTCTTGTCATTTGTGAGAATTGGGGAGGCCACCCTAGGTTTACATTTCACTACAAAATCAAGAATTTGCAAGGTTTTACCTTTAATACCACTTGAAAAATCTAAAGGTGTGTTAACCATGAAGGGAAAAAAAAACTTGGTCCTTACATAGTTATAACCCTTGGAATGGGGTTGTGTAATAATACATGACCTTGTTTCGATTCTTGCTTTGCATGTGTCATGACTAATGTTGGGCATTTTTTTATGAAAAAAAATTCAATTTTGATTTTAATTTTTTGTTCCAATTCCACCAAAAAAAAATCGCCATAACTAGTTTTTGAATTATATATAAAAAAAAGAGTTTTAGCTTTGGTGTTAGAAATCAACCTCAATTGCAATTTTGATTTCAAGAAACCTAGTTTAAAACTAGTGATTAACTACTAAATAACCATTGGTCCCAACCAAAACCCCCCCCCCCATTTCCCCTTCGTTTTTTTTTTCCAAAATTTGTAATCTTGACTTTGGTTTTAGAACCAAGCTCCAATTTTGGTTTTAGAACTAGATCCAATTTTAAACACAATAATGATTCTTATTCTAAAAATTTAATTTCGTTTTAATTTGGTTCCAAATAATTGGAGTTGAAATTGATAGTTTTAATTGACCAAACCAGGTAACTATCAAACATTAGTCACAACTTTAACTTGGTTATGTGACAAACTCTTGAGATAGGCAACATAGTATCCCTCACATGAAGAAAATTTGTTTAAGGCGTCCAAGTTGAATTAAGCTAAACAAGGTGCCAAAATTCAAATGTGTGCAAGAAAATGAAACACATTCTCACATGAAGTGAAAATGTATAAAAGTCAAAGGGAAACATTCCCAAAATTTCCAAATCAAACTTTCTTTCAAAAGAACTAAGAGTCTCAATGTGTCCCAAATCTTTGGATCAAGATTTAATGGACCAAAATTTATTTATATTGAGTTTTTTTTAAACCATTGAAAAGGTCTTGAAGAGTATTATACTATGGTGGGCTTGCATTGTCAAAATAGACATAAAATTAAAAATTATGTTAAAACTATGGTCATTTGAATAAGACAAAAATGTCCCAAACATTTCCAAATGACTACAAGTGTTCTACACATTCAGAGGATGATTTGAAGGGGCAAATCATGTTCAAATAAAAAAAATGATATGACATTGAAAAAATAATATCAAGGGATATAATAACATGGGGTCACTCGTCCCATTTGGACATGTTGTATGGGAAATTATTTCCATTTTTTCAATCAACATGCAAAAATGTATAGGGTATAATTTATTGAAAAAAATATGAAATATAATTTAATCAAATGTAAATAGGGTGTTTAGAATTTAAAAAATCTACCAAGAATATATATAATTTCAATTTCAGTATAATTTTTTCCTATTCAATTAATTCATGGCTACAAATAAAAAACCCCTTTATTTCATGTGTTCCATGAAAAAATTCCCCTAGATTCATTATAAAAGAATTATGAGCATTTTGAAGGGTTAGACAAATATGTCCCAATTTGGGGATGATTCCCATGAGTATTGAAATTTTTGCCACTTTGCTATAGCCCCACTGTCGTTTATAAATTGTAATATAGGGAAGAGAATGATTACTCCTCCCAAGTTGATGTTATAGTGTGTTTTATGAATGTGAGTTGTTCACGGTTTGTGTGTGCATCCTTTTGGTTGCACTAATCACCCTCTTGGTCTATGTAAATTGATTTCACATTGAATTCAACATATTGAATTTGTTCTAATTTCATTTGGGAGTTCTTGCATGCCCCTTTTGTCCTAATGCATGGAATTAAGGAGCACACCCATAGTTTTCAAATTTTATAGTGCATTGTATTTTAAAAAAAAAATTCATATTCCATTGTGTTAAAAAATTTAGTCCAATACCTTGTGACAAGTATTTGGGGTTGTGTCAACATGGATTCATTATTTTTATGTATTCTTGTTTTTTGAGCTTTACCTTACAATTATATGTACTTAAATCACAAGGTGTAAGAGGAGGAGGTTTCTTACAGTTGCTCCTTGAGAATGCAAAGGTTGTTACACCTCTTAAGAAAAAATATTTTTATTGGAGGTAGGTTCAAGGGTTCAAAATGCAATCTAAATTTTCAAAGTGCTGCGTGGCATCATTTTTAACACCTTCAAACTAAAATATATATATTTTCTCATTCTAAAGAAGTAAGGGTAAGATCTCTCCTAGAAGATATTCATGGATTGTGGATATAAGGTGCCTTCCAAATACATTAAGGTATATCTTGGAGTGTTTTACATGTAGGGTAAAACATGAGGGTGAGGGCATTATTGAAATAAGAGCATGTGAGGTGAAAGCTAAGCACTAGCCTAGGTTCAGTAGTGCCCTCACCCATAGGCTTTACGCATTGTAAAAAATTGATGCCAAACTTAAGTTTCTTTACATGAGCATTGGTTTTTTTGTCCTGGCAATTGTTTTCCATAGTAAGACTCCTAGGTGGCTACTAGTAATTCAGTTTCATGTGGTAAACTCTTAGGTGTGAATTGGTTGCAGAAAACATGATGTGTAGGTTGGTGATTGGGCACCATGGGTGAAAAGAAAGGCAACAATGGGAAAGAAGGGGGAAATAGGTGGGTGTGATGGTTTTGGAAAGAAATTGTAGTGTATGTGGAAGGCACCTTATATCCATGAATTTGCCTCCTAGAAATTGCCTACTCTTCAAGGGTGGGATGGAAATTATGCCTACTTAAAGGTGTAAGAACCCTCCCACTATTGAGGATTAGGCACAAGAACCCTCCCATTCATACGCCTTGTAATCTACATAGGTTTGGTTCATGATAAATTTTGCCTCGTGTTTCATGATAGGTAAAGCCCATGGGTGGGAACATTCCCAAAATGCGAAGCCTAGGACAAGGCAAAAATGCCCCCACCCTAGGCCTTTGCCCTACATGTAAAACCTGCCAAGGAAACAGAATACCCATTGTCAAGGTGAAGGAAAGATCGGGAAAAGTTACATGCTCTCCACTTGCAACAGGAAATTTGGACGAGGTTTTTGTGTGTTGGGGAAGAGCTGGTCTTGAGAAGGTTGTGGTCTCAAGCATGTTGTTTGGCAAACAACCTCTCAACCTGCCCTTCTTCCCCAACATTTTTCTAACAACTGACATGATTTGAATGTACCAATCTGTAAGGGTTTTTGCAGACCTCAGAGGAAGATTATACTCTGTAAGGTACTACTAAGTACTACTTACCTGTGTATACATACAGAGGAAGCATTATTATTAGCTCAGGTTTTTATGATGATGGAGTGGGATAAGTCCTCCCCAGAGGTAGAGAGAGAGTAGCACAGATCTGCTCAAAGAAAGGCTTCAGTCTGGCTTCTTCTTCTTCTTCTTTGAGTGGAGTTCCCCAAGAAATTCCAATGAAGAGAGCAGATCAGGTCACTGACATCATTGAAATTCCATCCATATCACTTAATTTACAGTCTCTGCTATGTACCAGGCATCCACATGATGATCTTACATAGCTACCTACTAACCTAGTAGCCACCAAGTGCTTCACCTACTTACCTATGAATACAAACTCTTGGATGAGGTACACCAGTTAAATCTAGTGGATCCAATGGAAGATTGCTGTGACCTTGGGCAAAATGCACAGCTTTCAGAGCCCTGGAGAAGATTGCTATGACCTTGGGCAAAATGCAGAGCTTTCAGAGCCCTGGAGGAGACCTGGAACAGTTCATATCCGTGTTTTTTGACTGCTCCATGTTTCTGATTGGGTAGATAGTTTGATTGTTCCAGGTGGGTTGCTATTAGTAATCTTCTGCTGAAATGCAGTTTTGCGTTTCATCGGTTGGAGTTGGAAAAAGGTAAAACAACTAAAACTTCGATGTGACAAATAATTTTGTAGGGTCACACATACTCAGCACCGCTGGAGATGCTCTTTCGTGCATTGTATGATGGAACCAGTTTGCACTTTCAGCTTTGCCCCTCTTGAATTCTGTTGCCTTCACCCAAAAACAAAAGCTCCCTCTTTTCTTGGTTGCAAACAAAGGAAGACAAATCTTATGGTGTTTGGGGCCCTCTTCAAGATTCAAAAAGAAGCCAGCCTTTGGAGTGTTTTGAATTGCATATTTATTGAAAGCAATCTAAAGGGGTTGGAGTCCATGTTTTTCTTGAGATGCTTTTGCAAGGTTTGTGAGTGGATGTTTGTAACCCACTAGATGTAATGAAATTCAATGGATGAACATTTTAGATG
>Ga0116228_10001369_pt1 | contig 20191 bp, 13 predicted proteins | sample S1TSphfallax_2_FD_89694 | JGI IMG/M metagenome (GOLD analysis project Ga0116228, IMG submission 89694) | Host-associated microbial communities from peat moss isolated from Minnesota, USA - S1T2_Fc - Sphagnum fallax MG | ecosystem: Host-associated > Plants > Peat moss > Unclassified | place... | reverse complement strand
ATTGTATTAAACTTTATTAGTACACTTGGATTTAGTAATGCTAGAGGACAAAAAAAAGACCTAGTGGGGTCTTTTTGGATTTAATGATGCTAATTTTGCTAATATTGTTGTTTATTATAAGAGACAAAAGTAAAGTGGCATTTAAATTTAAAGGGTCCATTCACAATTGGGGTCCCAAAAAGAGTGTCTAACTGAAAAATGATTACAAAAGACAACTTTGGATTTTTAAAAATGGACCCTAAGGCAAGTTTACAAATTTGAAGGTTGAGCAAAAAAGACTCAAGTTTTTCAACAAATATGAGCTGGTCATGCAACATGAATATAATTGCAACTTTTCTTGTAAAACATTCTTTAGAGTTTGGAAATTTTGTCGAACCCTAGACTCTGTACAGTGGTGCATGGTTCAGCAAACTTGAGACAAATGACGTTTCCTGTCTAGCTGAGAAAAGTTTGGAATCCTCTGATGAACAACTGACATTGTATCTAGATAAAAAATTAGAAAAAATTGGACCTGGGGACAAGTGAGGATATTTGGGGACCAAGATTTGGATGGATTTTGGCGCATGTTGGAGTGAAACAGAGTCTAACAAGTCATTTGTTGTTGCCTCATTGTCAAATTAATTATTTAAGTTCACATTTACATTTAAGATCATTGTTCTTTCCTCATCGACAAAAACAAATTAAGTTTACATTTACATGAGTCAGATTGTTGTAAATGTTCATTGTCAAAAAGAATTGAAGTTCACATTTACATTGAACCATTGTTCTTTCCTTATCGTCAAATAAATCTAAGTTCGCATTAATTACATAGAGCCTGGAAATGAAGAGTTTAGACTTGGTGGCACAGACGAAGGCTCACAGCCTGCCTGGAATCACAAAACAGGAGTTCACACACGTCCTCTGTTGGAGACCTGGCGCTCCAAAAGTCTGATTTAATTCTAGTAGCAGCTATGATCATCTGCAGCCTCTCCTGATATCATCAAATTTGTATGCTCCAATGTTTTGAACTGCACGAGGCGCACAATTAGCCAGCCTAGCTAGCTAGCTTCCATTCTATGGTTTATCAGGCGATGATCAAGTCTGTTTTTCCTGGCAGCTGAAACTACTGAAATTAGTGGAGAAGCTCATAAACCTACGCAGCTATATAACAAGTGCGCGCTGAAAATTGCAGGCGCCCTGCGACCACTAAGCTAGTAGTTATAACAACGAGTTTTCGTACAACTCCCTGTGTGCAATGTGGGAAAGCTCTCAGTTATCCTGTGAGAAATCCCTCTTAGAACCAATGTCGAAGCGAAAATTCGTTTGCCCCAATAGGTGCCTTCCAACCAGAGAAAATTTACCAACTTCCCCCTCTGACATTGGTTCACAGTACCCTTCTAGATGGTATCATTGAACTTTCCTTGTGCTCAAGGCTCCATGCACAAGAAACATTTTTAGGGTTCCCCATGGGACCATCAAGAAGAACTTGAATTTCCCCTGTGCAAACATGAAATGGTTTGTAATTTGACAATGGGAAAGTACAATGATTCCTCTGTTTCACAATGGGATGATTAGCATAAAACATTGAAATACTGGTCCCCTTATTTTCCGTGGAGAGCTTTCCCTATGTTTTGTTAATTCAACTTTAATTTGTCAGAGGTTTCCACTCTTTTCCCTACCGTGAATCCCAAAAAAGTTTCTTGTGTTGGGAATGTTGCAGAACTCCCGGTGTTGCAGAATTCCCTGTTACTTGAGTTTTTAATGTATTCTTGGAGGTAAAGTTAGACAATTTTCCCACAAGGGAATCATCCAAGAGCTCCTTAGTCCCGCCTCCATTCTCCCTGCTAGCTACACACGAACATGGATGCCATCATCTGGCAGGATTTCAATAGTTTACCAAGCGGCAGCAGTTGCTGGTACCGTCATCAGCTCATGAAGCACCTCTCTTCTTCAACCCATTGCCTGTCATACTTCCACTGCTTATCTCCGCAACAGAGCTAGAGACTAGAGACTAGACAGACAGACAGACAGACAGAGACAGAGACAGAGGGGTGGAGAGTAGACGACTCACACTCATGACAAGTGTTCTCATCTACAATCGTCGGTTCAATTTGTATCGCTGAGTTTCACAGTGTTGTAGCTAGTTTCCTATGACCCAAACGCTCCACAGCTTTAAGCTAGCTGCAGCTTCCGATTGATCAACGGCTATTCACTGGTTTTCCGTCAATGGTCGAACGGTCGGTGGTCATGACGCAGAAGCGGCAGTACTTACGTTACGCCCAAGTTACAAGATTAATCTCTCATGACCCCTGGGCAAAATAAGGACGCGGGGTCTCTCAGTCAACTGTGGAATAAAATAAATATTTTGACACTTAAAGTGTGTTCGTACTCATGAACTGTCACTTAATTGTTTGAGGACGTACTGGAAACTGGAAAAATACTTGTTTAGTCTGTGGAGCTTAGCTGCGATTGGAGTCGACATCCAGGGACATGAAGGCGAGGCCGCTGGACAGTTCATAATTTTTTCACACATTTGGGACTAGTGCCTGCAGCAGCAGCAGCAGCAGCTCCAGCTACATTACAGAGCTGCTGGACGAAACTGATGCGCAGGTAGTAGTACACTTCTTACTCTTTGCAACTGTGTCACGAGGCGCTGTGTTCCTGACTTAACATTTGCTGGCTTTTTGTTCGAGACAATGTAGAGCTAGCACACAGCTGAACGACTCCGGCCGGCCGTTACAGGGAAAGTTGGAGGAGGTCTGGAAGCGAGCTCGGAGATGTTGTGAACGTTTTCGCGAGGAGTTTTGGAGAGCTCATAATAACAAGCCGCGTGCCTGTCTGTCAGCGCGCGCTTAACAGATCCTGCAGACGTCGATCCTGCTTTCAAAAACAAGAGTTAGAAGAGTCGTGAGCTGCGACTTTCTCGTTGCTTGGAGAGAGTCGTCTCAGTGTATATTTGTCGAACCGTTCCGCAGAATCTTGCCTTGTGCAATCTGCGTGTCTAGAGATGGTAGGGAGGGTTTCCCTGAGGTGGTATAACCAGCTGCGTATGAACTGTCTGTGAAGAAAAACGTGGAAGTACGTATAACACGGTACACCTTCATGAACGTTGAGCTGCAGCGCGCCACCAGATCTTCAATGAGCTAGTCATGGCAAGGTACGTTAGCTGCCCCAGCTTCGAAGCTGCTGGCTTCTGACATTTTTCTTAGATCTAGGACCTGTCCACCACCTGTGCAGCGTTATAATGTTGCTTGAATGGATAGCGAAGAGAAGCATGCGACAGGGTAGTAGGTCTTACTCCTGAGTTACGATTCGTTAGGTGGAGCTGCAGATATATGTTTTGTCGAGAGGAACCTCCTCAGCTGCCCATTCTAGAGGCCTGCAGCAGATGTTAACAATACGAAGACTTCCTAGTTCTGGTATTCGAACTTGTTAGCTTGTCATGATCCATACGACTGTGTGATACGAGGAGCGCGGGCTCGACCCTACAGCTCGCGCGTCACACAAGGCTTGCAAGTTTGTTCCCTCTCGCTGCTGGATACTTATCACAGTAGTGTTCTTCTGTATTTGCCGCAACTGACGTACTTAAGAAACCCCGGTGTCATTCCTGTGAATCCTTATTTTTGCTCCCAAGCTGCAGTTATGTTGTCCTGACTTACTAAATTATATTTCGTGTTTGAATGAGAGGAGTGTCGAAAAGAGACTCAGAGCCTGATTTCAAACGTAAACACTTTTGAAAAAAAATCATTGGTTGTTTTAGTGTGTTTATACTAGTGAAGTAGGTGGGATTTAGGTTCACAGATGTGTAACCCACTACCCAGTCTTGGCAAAGAGGCCTACACGTAACCAACTCTTCTTCCCCCTTAAAAGAAGGCACATGGTGGGAATTTTTTTTCTAAATTGTTCAAGCTAAGGCACAGTCCTTAGGGGCTTCACAGGTTTGAGCCCTTGTGAACTCAGTCTCTGCCCTAGTTCACAGGGTCTCAAACTAGCCCCTGTGAAGCCCCTGAGGTCGGTGCATTAACCTACACATTCAACGAAAAGGGAAGCTTGCACATATATATATGTATGTATATCCAACAAGACATTTTGCAATTCTCATTCATTAGGTACTAACGTCATGTCGTTATTTAACCTGACCCAGCTGTAGGCTATTGACAGATCATGAAATGTAGATTCCAGCTTGTGGTCAGCAGCAACTAATAATATAGCTTCATTCTGAGTGAAAAGATTTCTGGTTGTTGCAATCATTTAGGATCTCCTAGTATAAGTCGGAAACTTAGAATGCAGATGGATCATCACATGTGTGAAATAGTCTAGCAATTAACTCCTGTTTAGATCCAGTCTCAAGTTGGCTGCTGGTGTTGCAACCATTAGCAGTCTCTCTGGATTCAGTCTTGCTGCCTCAGGCTGGTGTAACCAAGAGCTGGTTGATATCTGTGGGACAGATCTAGAACATGTTTTAAGCAACCATTCTCACTCAAGAAGCTTTTTTAGGATTTCCTATGGGACAATCAAGAAGAACTTGAATTTCCCCTATGCAAACATGAAATGGTTTGTTTGACAATGGGAAAGTTCAATAATTCCTCTGTTTCAAAATGGGAATTTTAAAACAAAACATTAAAATATTGGTCCCATGATTTCCGTGGAGAGCTTTCCCTTGTTTTGTTAATTCAACTTTAATTTGTCAGAGGTTTCCACTCTTTTGCTGACAGCTAAGCCCAAAAATGTTTTTTGTGTCCTCAATCCTCCTCCTTTCAGTAAAAGGACAAGCTTGCAAGCTTCTTTAATAACCCAGTAAGTGAGGCGCTCTCTAATTAAGCAGACTAGGAACCAGGCACATCGGATTGTCACTAGGTAAGAACTTCTCTAAGGACATAGCTGTAGATCAGTATTGCAGAAACATTATTCCTGCTCTCTCCTTCTTGTGCAGTTCTATATAAGAAGTAATTTTTTTAAAAATTGGCAAAATTGACATATTTTGGAACATTCATCTCACAAAATACACTGTGCAGCAATGCAGCCAAACAAAGAAGTGCTCAATTTCGACTAATAGTACCTGTGTGAGATCTAGCACCAACCCAATTGATAGGCAGTTGTGGTGCACTGGAAGCTGGCAATAATTAGAAGGTGAAACCATAAACAGCAACGCCTTGCAATGTGCTTCATTCTGTATTACTCTTGTATTGATCCAGCCTTTATGCTTCATTGAAGCTTCTGCTTTCAATGGTCTGGGGATGAAGGCAAATACGTACTGCTGCTGCTGCTCTCAAGTAATGAGAATTCATGCTTTTTAATCCATATCTAGAAGGTCATATGTACTTATTACTAATGCAATTTCCATTTGTTTCTGAAGCACAAGATTTAAGTGAGCTCTGAGACGTGTTGGTGTTGGATGCATGTGGCGAGTTGGAAAATGATCGGTCAACTTGGCGTATTCAAGGACGATCTGAAATTGCTTATAAGTAATTTTACACTGCCTCTTCCTCTTGATCTGCCGTAGATTACCGAGTGGTTGTGGGCAAAGCTCATGACTTGACTGCATTAGATCTCCATTAAACCAAGGTGAGATGCCTGGACTAGCTTGTGAGCTGCCATGCCCTAGTGACTATTTTTGTTTGTCTCAACTACTGGTCTCTTGAGTTCTTTCCAGCTGCCATTTGGGCTTAATGGTCCCATGAACTGAACCATCCGTTGCTATGATTATCTCCTCCAGCATGTGTTTGGTCGAGCTAGCCAGTGATGAAAACTGTCTGATGTGTAGTAGTACCAGTGTACAAAAGTGGTTCCTAGCTCTCCCCTACATTTTTCTTCTCTCTGGCATCTTGGGTGATTCATATCTAATCTGGCAAATGCTTCAGATCAACTATCATTACTAATGAGCAACAGTACAAGGTTTTGAACTCCAGGGCACAATAAGCTGGTATTTGATGAGGTAATTATAATCCAAGCCAGAAATTCGTTCATTGTATTTAGAGCATTAATTTCAGTCATGGTTATGAAAATGGATACTAGCAGCGCTAACTAAACTCATTATAACGTGAAAGTCCAGTTATTGTAGATAGATGTATAAGGCTGTAAACTGCAGGTGCTTGCTGCAGGAGTTGCAGAAGCAGTCGGACCACTTGACAGTTTTCCTTCTTGCAAGTTCATCTGCCTGCAGGAGCTGACTAAGCAGGTCGTGAGATTCAAGGTGATGTATGCTCCCCTAATTTTCCACTTGCCCTTAGCTTGAATAATATTAGGTAGTAACTATAACTGCCAGTCGAGCTCGGGTTGCAACTTTCAGTGAATTCTAAGTAGTGAAACATAGACCGACCTTTAAATCGCGAGATACTGAATTTGTAAGTGGGGTCCATTGAACTAGATCAACTATTTGTGGATCTTGCAACTGTGTACAAGGGCTGACGAAGCACAATCTCAGGCCCCTACCGTAACCAGTGAGTCGAATCTTGATTCGATGGGGTCCAGTGACATCTGCAAGATCTTTTCATATATCAGGCTGCCAATTCTTTTGCACAAGGATTCATGACCTGTTACTAATTCCCTGGAAAAACCAATGGAAAGTGAAGTTTGCAACTAAAGAGAATCTGAGATCAGAAGGGGGGTGAAGTATTATATATCGTACCAAATTTATAGATATATATATAAATAAATATACAATGAATTGTCCTCATTAGTCTGCTATATACTACTTTTTTACCAACAGTGCGTCAACAAAGCACCATCTCTCCTGAGTTCATATTGCTGAAGAGTTCTAGTTTTTAATTAAAAACAGTTGTCAGGACCAGTCCATGAACGCTACTCGCAGCTTACCATGAACACAGGCGGCGTATACTAGGCGATGTAATTAGGTTATGTTAGGTTTATCCTTCCCATGTCCACATATGGTACTCATGACCAGCCACCATGGGGAACCACCATAGGGATGTACATGGTAACCGATAGAATTGGATACCAAGACTAGTGCAGGTTAGAGATAACACTAAGTTCAACTGCAGCACTAGCCTAGTAGTGTCTGTTTTAGTTTCCCAAACTTGTTGGTTGTGGTGAAATAACAGAGTAAACCAGCACCCACCAGTGCAACATGCAGGATGGATGGTAATGTGGACAACAAACATTTTTTCTCTTTGTGCTCGTGTCCATAGCTAACCATTGTGGTTAGCTATGTACTAAACATCCACCTACCAGCTGGTCAAATGGCTTACCTACTTACCACCCTATGTAAAGAATTGTTGACTTTTAGCATAGTTGGATGGTACCTTAGAATAATAAGATTATAACCAAAAAAATTAGGATTTACTGTGGGACCATCAAGCTGAAAAACTTGAATTTTCCTTATGCAAATGTGAAATGATTTGGTTGACAATAGGAAAATACAAAGATCCCCCCATTTCACAATTGGAAAATTAGAATGAAACATTAAAATATTGATCCCACAATTCCCTTGGAGAGGTTTTCCTATGTTTTGTTAATTTAACTTCAATTTGGTAGGGGTTTCTGTTATTTTCCCTACACGGAATGCCAAATTAGTTTGTTGTGGATTACCTCAGCTCCTGAGGCAAGCATCTTATGTTTTTAGCAGGGTTTTTACACTTCATAAAGTTCCTAACAAGTTCTTTACACATTTTAAGGCCCTTTGAGCAGGTGTAACCAGGATTCAAAATGTACCTTCAGCTCTGCCTCAGGCAAACTCTTCATTCGGGTAACATTCGGTCTTCAGGCCTTGCATACCCACATAATGGCTTACATGACAAACCTATGTGTACCCATGATACTTACCCTCGTGAATAGATATAGTTACCCAGGCAGTGTGACATGGAAGTAGGGGGGTTAATAAGATAGGTTACCAACTTGGTGATAACTCAATTGTAGTTCATCTACAACTGAGTCTTAACAGTTTTCCAATGGATGTTGCACTGATGGGTTCTGGATCACATAATCCTTAGGGCATATATATTATTCTCCCTCTGAAATACCAGTATATGTTGTTATAACTGCCCACTCATTGTTGGATTTGTCCAGCAGACTTGTCGTCTACAGAACGTCAGTTAGGCACATGAGTTTTGTCCTCAGGGAGCAGGTTGCAGCACTAGTACTGTAATACTGGTGATCTAGTTAACCATTGCCGTTAGGGGCAACTGCTGCTGCAGTTGTGCAATGGAGTATTTTCCAATCTGACATAAGCACACGTGCTGTGAATGCAGGGCTTTCTTTTCCGTCTCTTGGTGATAGACTGCTGACTTCAATAACAGGCCGCCATCACCAGGTGGGTGATTAATAGGGGTTATAGATAGCGAGTTGGTTTTTGGGAAACCCCATCTTACGGTCCTCGAAATGGGTTTATGGGAGTGAACCGGCAACCACAGCTACCTTCGAATATCGTTTCCCCAGCTATTTTGTCAGAGCTGGCCAATGCGTAAAAGTTAATCCTTTCTTTCCCAGCTTTTTATCTCAAAAGACATTGCTCATAATTGAAAAAATTCACATGTTACTTAACTCAGAAAACCATTGAAGTTTTGCCCTTTTTTCCCATAACAGTTGTTTTGAGCTTAAGAGGAGCCCCCACTTTTGATTAGGGTCAAAACAACCATTAAAAAGGGGGTTTTTAATGGTTGCTTCATTTTGTTTTGGGAGCAATTTTGAGTTCTAATATCATCTTCCCATTCCAAGTGCCTTCAAGTCCTCTCAGAGACACATGGCAAAATATATCTTGGGCTCTCCTTGGATGTGGAGGTGGTCAAAACTAACTTGGTGTGACCAGAAAATGAACCAATCTCAACTAGCGCTGATCTGCCAGTGGCATCCACCTACTGTCAACATGTGAAAGATCAGATCCCTTAGCATTTTTGTTTATTTTCTTCACCTCTCACTCAATGTTATGAGTTTCACCATGAAAATTAGAGACTAACTCATTTCTTAGATTTTAGTTATTTGAAGAAGAATGAGATTAGAGACATGTATTCTTTGAAAGAGAATCAAAACTTTGAAAAAACTTCCTTGGCAAAAATACTTGTGTGGACAATCCAAAAACTTGAACCCGACCACACCTTGAAATCAGAATCAACAAGCCTTGTAAAGGTTACAATTGTCAATTCTCTTGAGGAATTAGTAATCTAGATTTTTAAATCTGGCCTGGAAACCGACAAATTTTAGTGTTTAAAAATATTCATTAGACGTAAAATCATCAGGTCATCCTTTTTACAAAAGACGTGTGTATGTATTTAAGGACCAAATAATCATGGTCAGCCTACATCAACTGAAGCATGAATTAGTTCCTGAAAATAACCTGATCTTTGGACCCCTCTTTCATTTTGAAATCACTTTTCACCTTTACAAGATAGTTATTTCTTTTAAAGTTGGTTATTTGCAAAAGAAAGAGGACGCAAGGCAAAGAGGAGCAGTTCTGGCAGAGGAGAGTGAAAACCATTAGTTCTTTCATCAAGAGATATTTATTGCACGACATTCACAGCGGTGTCAACAGAAATGAAATACGAATAAAAACTCCAGCTAAAGAACCATGAAAAAGCTCTTGGAATACTGAGATAGACTCTTCTATTTGAAACTTGGGTAGGGGAAAAAGAGGGTTTCAGGGCCTATTTATTTTAATTTTAGTTTTTGGTTGTTGTAAAGTGTCTTGAGCTCACCCCTTAATGAGAAAACTGCTACTTTTTATCTGAAGTCCTCTTGCTTTTGCAGTTATCTTTACTGTGATAGGCTTCCCCTCCACGATTGCCATCTAGCTTTGGCAATGAAACATTTGCACTTAACTACATATTGGGCAGGGTTTGCCCAGCATAAATTTTCTCAATCCTTGTCAAATTGGTTTCGTGAGAAGATAAGTCCAAATATTAATTGTTATTATACTAGACTATAGGATCCCCATTGCAACTGTGTCTTCCCCCCCCCCCCTTCTTGAAGATTGTTGACAGTGGACTTTATCAAATTCTGGAACTAGTTGGGAACTGGTGCATGTTTTCGCATTTTGGAGATGAACTTGCAAAAGAAGATTGAGAAGCAATGTCCCCAATGCCCATGTTGGATATTAGAACTGATTGTGATCATAAAGTCTGCAAAATGCATTGCCCTCCCTACGGCAACATGATTTCCAAGCATGTCATGGTAGTGTAACAGGCAGCGCCTTGGTTTTGCTGCAGGGTTGGACAGATGATGGTGGAAACTTTAATTAAAACTATACCATAGTATGTTGGTCACTTCAACAGATGATATATTCCTAAATATTCCATCAGATTCTTCATTTTCCTTCAACAAAAATATTTCTGAAGAAATTTTTTTTTGGAAAATTTCAACATTTTCCAATATTATTGAAAATCTTCAATTTCACTAATATAATTACTGTCAAATTGTCCCAGGTACTATGGCATTCAGACCCCATTGGATTATGTTGGCCGGAACTGGATTGCTGGTAACTATTCAATTCTGCCAGGTGCCAGGTTCAAATGTAGTGACTATCATTTACAAATGAACATGACTTTCCCACACAGAACACACGATACAACTGTGCAACTGTGTGGGCCACAGCTTTGGCCCCCATGAAGTTGGATGGGGGAGTATAAGGTCCTGCCCAAAATTGCCATAACTGTACATTGGTCTTTTATTTTTTGTCCCTGCCAGAATGAGGCAAGTTCAATTTGAGCAATTTCCAGAAATAGAGGGTTTTGCTCTTTTCTACTTGGAGTAGATTCAAATTGAGTCACAAAGACAGAAAAAAAATCAAACATTTGACATTCATCATATTTTGAACTCTATTGTTATTGAAAGCTACTAAATTCTCTGGCTAGAGCTGTCAAGTGATTTATGGTACGTTTTGATTGGTTGTTGAGTCCTTAGAGCATCTCCAGAGGTGTTCCGTATGTGATCGTGCAGAGTAAAACTGGATGAAGAAAATCCAACATATCCCAGTTTAGCTCAGGAAAATGGTTTTGGCTCCGCGTAATTGCACAAATGGCCATGGCTGGTGAAAGGCGCAGCAGGGCTGCACAACTGCAGAAAAGAGTGTAATAAATATGATTTAACTCCTGCTGAGTGTTTTTGATTGGCCCATCATAACGATTCGTCCAGGTGGTTTGCTACTAGCAGTCCCCCACCTATTTGCTGCCCCATTTTCAGTTTTATGAGTGGGGTTGCAAAAGAGTACAGAACAAAACTTGGATGCGAATAATATTTTCGCAGGTTCACATACCACCGCTGGAGATGCTCTTATGAGCTCCCTAAGTCTTGCTACAACCTACTCAATTGGAATAACCAATCAGTCATTGTTGGGTGCACAGTGCACCCACGTATGAATGTCAAATATATAATAGAATAAAGATATACAGATGTCGGTCATCAATGCGTTTAACGGTATATTGCAGCATTCATAACAGTTTGCCGCTAGACCTATGGGACAGTACAACGTGGACACTCCTTCTGCACTCAAATACATTAACAGTTTTAGGGCGACGTCCTACAGCAATGGGCCCCACAGAGATAGGGCCCCATTGAACCAACAACCACTAGTGCACCATGACGGATGGATGGTGAGTGAATAGGAAAAACTTCTACATTAGTTTGCAATACCCCAGCTAGCCACGATGGTGAAAACAACCGTTGTTTTTACTTTTTGCTATTTCCATCCTAACAACCACTATGCCTCCTTACTTATGTACCCAACCATCTACATGCATCTCCTTGTATGATATTGACCTTTTGTCATACCTATACTCACTACCTACCTGCAATACCTACCATATGTTTCTGCCAGTTTCAGGATTCAAGGGTCAAAACAATTACTTTTTGGGTTTCAAGGCATTTTGACACCCCACTTTTTGACACATGGAGCATAGAATTTTTCGACAATTTCAAGGCAAGTAGGTAAGTTAGTGAAATTTTGAGGTAAACAAAGATGGAGAGAATGAAGAGTTTTTTTTAAATTATTAGGCAAAGTCAAAATAAAATTATTCTGACATTTTGAACATGTCAAGAAAAATTCTCCCAAAATTTCAACAAGGAAAACTTGAATTAATATGTTTCAAATCCAACATCAACATACAACAATGGTTCTACTTTTACAAGGTAAGAACATCTGCACTGCCATACATAATTAACCCCTACAATGGTTAACTGTGATGCAGGTGCGAAGATGGCCTACCCAATATCAAAAGGGCCATACTGGTAAATGATTCCAATGTCAAGCCAAATTGTTAAAAAATATTTCAACCATAGGCCAAAGTGCTAAAAGAATTCTAATCCTAGGCCAAAGTGTCAAAAAAATTCTAACCTTACGCCATATTTGTGAAATTTATTTCAACCTTAGGCCAATATGCATATGCAAAATTGGTCTTGTCTTAGGGTAACTTTTCTTGGCATGAGGTCTAACATTAAATCAATATACATGTACTATTATTATTTTAAATGTCTGTTTGCATCAAATACAAAAAATTCTTGGTCCAATGGCTTGGAGCTATTACAATTTGACCCAAGGTCATTGTTTTAAGGGCATAGGACATTTGTCTTAAGGGTGTGAGACATATATAAGATATCAAAATGATTTTTTTCTTTTGTCTAATTTGTCATGCTTGCGCCCATATCTCCAAATCTTGCATTTATCATCACATATTGTATGAGGAAAAATGTTAATAAATACATGCTCAAACACATTTGCTTTTCATTCAATCATTGAATCTAACTGTTGAAAAAATATTAATCTAGTGATGGTTGTGCAAGAAAACATTCATACATACATGAGAGGCTAATCGTGATGCGTCATGCCTATAATCATATGATCACCTTCCACTTTCACTCAGTTGTGAGTTTCTACATACTTCAAGTCAACAAAAAATCACATTTGCCCTTTTTTCTTTTTTCTTTTCTGTGGTATCGAAAATTTAGCGAAATTTAACCAAAAAAAAATAGCAAAATTCGAATTTACACTAGGAAAACAAAAAAAATCAATTTCTTTAAAAATGACTAAAATTTCCCCCAAGTAAAACATTGCATCCACCATCAAGTAGAGCACAAATCATGGATCAAAGAGAGGTACAACTAAGACGAAAAGAAAAAATCATGGACATGAGAATATCAAAACAAGCACATGGATCCATACTGCAAATTTCCTCCTTCCTACTAAACGATTTGCATGTTTGCTAGAGGCAAACAATTTTTTTTGATGATTCTATTGATGGAATTAGTGTTTGAGACTTTAGGTTTTGGTTCTTCAAAGTTTGCTTCAAAAGCAGGAGTCTACAGTGCTTTAGCAAGCTTTACGTGTGTTTGCGATGGGGGATTACTTTGCTGCAAAAGCATAATCTCGATTACCCCCTGCAAACACAACTGCGATTTTGCGGGAGGAGTTTAACAATCCACTGTGGAGATGCTCTAACTTCTAAGCTAGGGAGACTAAAGGAAAAATCAAATCAGTTAGGGTTCATTCACAGCTTTATCATACTAGCAGGCTTCCAATGAGTGGTGTGCTGGTAGCTGTTGGTTCGCTCTGGCCAACAGAGAGACCCTAACATTGATTGGACTGAGCTTTTGAGACGGTATTGACGTGCAAAGTCATAGACCACCTGACAAAAAGCTTTTGTAGGCTATTCCACTATTTCCGTGTCACAGCTCTCAAAGAGCTTTAACAAAATAACTAAACATGTTGGAAATTTCTATGGTCTGACAGCTTTTGTTTTTTTTTGTTTGCAGAGTAGTTGAAGAAAAGGACCGTCAACAAACAACCCCCAGAAAATTCAGGAATTGCACTCTTGCTGGACACTAATAAAACAACTAACAAAATGTCACTTCCAATTGGAAGCCTTTGACCGGCTTTTTTGATGGGTGGGGAAATTCAAAAACTGGCATCCACCTTCGGCAACCAAAATGCAGATGGTGTATGGTGCTGAAATGGTGTTTTGAAATTTTTATTTGTGGATGTGAATGGATGAACTGTGTGAACCCTAAAAAGTGATGGATGTGGGGCAAAAGGTGCCAAATTAGGAGGCGGTTATACATCATCAAGAATTGTGGACGCCAAAAGTTGATATACTGGGTTCTTTTCCATGTTTTGGGTTTATATTGTTTGTTTGCAGGTTTTTTCTATTTGATTTTTGCTCTTCAATTGAGCTGAGTCGGTGTTGGTGATGGAGCAAGTTGGTAATTGATTTTGATGGGCTCTTGAATGAAAATGCAGTCATGGAGCTAGGGGCTGGTTGGTGCAGGAACTATAATAAGGGAATGCTGATCTTCAATCGGTAGGAGAATGCAATAAAGCTAAGTTTTTCTTTCGAATATGCAAGCGTGATTTGGCTTTCAGAGTGTTGTTGGTAGAGACAGATGGGAAAGAATGCCCAGCTGTTGATCTTCAGCTTTCTTTTTGCAGCAGACTTTCCATTGCGTCATAGACTTCAGAAAAGAAATAGAAAGGTCTAGCTATATAAGTCATGAATGAGAATAAAAGAAGGGATGACAATCTTTAGGATTCCATGAGCGGTCATTGTGACAAGATTGTCTTGTTGAGAGTTGTTTGGGTTATTGTTGTTGAGAGTTGTTTGTGTTATTGTGGGAAGTTATCAGTCTGTCTGTGTTTGAAAGAAAGAGTACCTCTTCAAGAGCTCTAGGGAAATGTACTATGTGGACGGGTGTGGGCTTCATGGAATTTTAATGTTGCACTGTCCGATAATTTGTCGTTTTCTATTCACTTTCAATTGAAGGGCTGATAAGGGCATTTGTTGGAAATCTGAGCTTAATAGTGTTGAGTGCCGAGTTGCCACAACATTGACCAGTTGGCTCTTGAGAGAAAATCAGGAGCGATCTGATACCTTGAAATCTATACTTTTTATGTTGTATAAGTCATAGAAAAACAAGGTTTAAAAATTGGCTATGTTGCCTTCAGTTTAGTGCTACTCTGATGAATCCATGAAAAGTAAAGAATAGACTTCTTGATTCTGTTAGGGTGTCTTCTGGTCAATATACCCTCCTTTTTTGGTGACAGGTGCCTTCCATCCAGATCAGTGAGGAGTAAAAACCCATCATCAAAATAATGGTAACAAAATATCATTCCCAACTTAACCCTTTGTCACCTATTTTGATGAGTGCCGAAATCCAAAAACTTGCAACCAACTTTGTAAACAGTAGCTGGGATGGTGTCTTCGTTCAGATGAGTGAGGGTGAGAATCCCATCATGAAAATAATGGGTTTTGGACAGTGCTAGGCTGTTTGGTTAGTTGACCATGCACTCCAACAAAAACACCTCTCCAAGAAACACAAAACTATTGCATGGGTTCCCAACACAAAGCAGTTTTTAGTTCTTCATGTTTGCAAAAGGATACCTGTACAGGGTGGATCTGTACTAGATCTGTCCCTGGTAAATAGACCACAAATATCTGTTACATAGTTGGGAAAAGAGTCAGGTTATTTTATTATATTTCCTGTCATTTCCAGGGAGGGAAAGAGGGGGAGGAAGAGGCACACATTGATCTTCCACATGGCAAAGTCATGGAATGCCGTTGGTGAGGTGGCTGTGCTGACCTGTGCTATCCCACCTTATTACACTACTAAGAGAATATGATTTAAAAGCCATGACTAATTACACATATTTGAGCTAAATTTTGTGATATCATCCATTACAATGTGCAAAACATGGTGTTTATTGTGGCATATATCACTTAAATTGCAATTTGACATTAGGTGATAGGACATCACTCACAAATGTGTCATGGCTGCAACTTTAATGTGAGAAAAACCACATTCTCTTAAAGTATTAGTGAATGAAAACATTTCAATGCAGAGTTCCATCTTTTGCAATAATTGGGCCTTCCATGATTGGAGTTGGTGCTTCTCAAAGAACAACCCCTCACCATCCTTTTAAGCAAGTGCAGCAAGATGGTGAATTAGCAAGAGTGTTTCAAAATCAGCTCACTATTAATGGCATATCACTCAATGCTCCCCTTTCCACTTTAGTTGAAGGTTGGACACCTGAAACCCAATGCCTCTCCCCCAAAATTGCTAACACTACTGTCTATTAGTATGCAGTTCAGTTCATGACATTGTGAGCCCTGACTGTAATATGAACCAGATTGCACCAACAGTAACCAGCACACCACCCATTGGAAAACCTGTTATGGCTTGGTTCTGGATGAACCCAAACTGAGTTGACATCTTCACATTTATAAACTATCCTTTACAGGGCAGATCCTATACGAGGAAGTCCACTGTGAACATAAACAAACCTCTATTCACTGGTAAGCCCACAAAATTTCCCACATGACCATAGTTTTGCAAATTCAGCATTTATCCATATGCGGAGGACCTGCAGCTCAACAAGGAGGATCCCAAATACCCCTTACTAGCTCTGTCAGAGTTTTTTTCTTGGAGCACTGCATGGTTCTGCCTAGTGCACAGTTTGTGTCCTCCACCATCAAAACTTAAAACTTGTCTTAACAAGATTTTCATTCATGTTCTGTTGTCCTCTGACGAGATTTGAACTCAGGACTCCAGGAAGGAAACAATACTCCGCCCTAGCTTACTTTCTAGCATTAAAAAACCAGAAACTTGTTTTGTATTTGATTTTGTTTTGCAAACACTAATCAAACCGCATATAGAACCGCTGTATCAAGCGTCACAATATTGTTGCCCAGGCAATGCTTGTTAGATAGGATTTAGCATCCTGCACTGAACAAGGCTTTGATTACCCTAGATATGTTCCTCTTCATGAACCAGACACAGTCAAAAGAGCTCAGGACCTAGTTCACTCCTGATGAGAACCAACAAAAGCATGATCAGTAAGGAAAGGACATGTTAAGTACAGCTGTAAAAGGTGGTTGTTAGGTAAGTAGACACATGTAATGGTTAGTACATAAGGAAGCGCTGTTGGGATGTTAATGGATAGTACTAAGAAAAGAAATTAATTTAACTACCTTTTTTAGCAATGGAACTGGCACTCCATAGAATATGGCTTACCATAGAATATGGCTTCTCCTATGGTAGGAGGCCATGGCTTATGGCACATGTGAGGTGAAATTTGTGGTTTCGTCCATTACAATATAAAATATGTGGTGTTTATTGTAATACATTTTACACTTATTTTATAATTTGACATTCATTTTTGACACACATATGACATTAATGTCAAACTAATGTCAAGTTGTAAATATGAATGTGATATGTCCCATAGTAAACACAACATATTTTACATTGTAATGGATGAACCACAAGGGAAAAATCACATTTTATGTATAACTCAATGAACCCACCATCCATCTCTCATGATAAGTGAGTAGCTGTTGGTCACTGGTGATTGTTGCTAAGGTATGACAAAAAACCCGGCCAGAGTGAACCAGCACCCACCAATGCACCAGTTGGCTGTTTTGTCCATGGGACAGGCTGCATGGGCTGCATTTTCATTCAGCCTCCATCAATCAACTTTTTTCAATTTTTGATTTATGAGTTTTTGGGGGGGGCAGTTTTTTCTTGACCTTGACCTCCATACTACCTTCCCACCTAGTTACCCTGCTGACCTAGCAATCTTATTGAACTAGCTACCCTACTAACCTACGTCTTGGCCCTACCTACTAACTAACAATCAACCCCTCCTCCTACCTACCTACTCTTTATCTTTTCATTGGCTAAACTTTTAGCTTCTAAACAAAAGTTTTTATCTCTTCTTGGCAAAACCTATATCTCTTGGCAAACCTCTTTATTTTGCAACTAAATTTCTATTTTTTTTCTCTAAATTTTTGCCACTCAACAAAATATTTATTTCTTATTGACAAAAGTTTTGTATTTGTATAGCTAAACTTTTATTTCTCAAAAAAATTGTTTTACTTATATATTGAACATTTGTTCTCAATAAAACATCTCTACTTCCTAGGTAAACTTCTATCTCTCAACAAAACCTCTTTATTTCTTGGCAAAACCAATAACTTTTACTTTTTGACCAAAACCTTTTTATTTATCGATTAAACCATTAGCATTCAACAAAACCTTTAACTTTTCCTAACTAAACCCCTATTTGTTGACAAAACTAATATCTTTTCCTTGGCTAAACTTACACATCTTGACAAAACCCCTTTATTTATTGATTTAACCTCCATCTCTTGGCAAAATAAATATCTTTTCTTGGTTAAACCCTTATCTTTTAGCAAAACTAATATCTTTTGTTGGCTAAACTTTCACCTCTTTGCAAAACAACTTTACTTCTTTGCTAAACTTCCACCTTTTGGCAAAACCAATATCTTTTGCCTTAATCCATAGAAATCTAAAACCAGACTTGCTATACTTTTCCAACATGAACTTGATGTGGAAAAATGGATTTAAGCATGGAGGTTAGAACAAGGTGACAAGACAACATATATCCCTTATGCTCATGTGTTGAGTTTTTGGAAGGTGAATAAGGGGATACACAAACCCCAATTGAATGGAAGAAGCACAAAAACTTGCCCCCACAAATGGATGTCAAACAACTAACAATCAAGAATCACCTTGGGCATACTTGGTACAAGGTGACAACTAAACCTTTTTTTAGTTGGCATTTTTGCTCATTATTTCACACTTATGTAATTTGATATAATTGGATCCATATTTTGTAGGTATGGGATGGAAGGCCATCATGGAAACCCAAACCATGCAAGATCTATAAAGCACGATTATTTGGCCCATTTTTTTGTCAAGAGATTGTACACGAGGCATGTGGTTACAAGAATGACCTTTTACCATTGTGCACACATTTGAACAAATCAAAGATCCCACCCATGGTGCACATGACCCCAAATCCAAAGCTTGGATGTTTCTATGTGCTTCACATATGTTGCAAACCCTAAAGGACTATGTTTGGACTTGACTAGGTCTAAGGTACACTATGAAACAAATTTATGACAAGCATAAAACAATCCCGTGCACATGGGTCAATCCAAGGGAGCACATGAAATTTAAGGATGATTTCATCAAACTACAAGACAACATTTATTGATACCATAAACAAAACAAAACAAATTATTGTTTGCACAATAACCCCATTGTCCCTATTCAATCACAAGTATAAAGTCACCCTAATGATGTTTTTTATTTTTAAGACATAGGTGAGGTTAATGTGATTCAACTCCCCTTCACCATAGGGAACCATATACTTGCACAATTTGAAATAGTGCTCTAATTTGGTTATAATGGGACTATTTCTATGTATGTCACTTTTGGCGCCAATTACATGAAATACAATTTATACACGTTGATGATTCCCTTACATGTAAAGCTTGTATTATCAAACATGTTAGACTAGAAGCAATTATATTTCATTGTGGATGATGCCCCACAAAAATTGTACAAACATTACAATGGGTTCTACTTTGTCATGACATTTTGATTGTTTTGTCATAAATCCAGGTTTTTGCTTAAGCTAAGGATTGCATATGCTACAATCCAAGGATGTTCCTTCTATGTTCACTTTATGTGAATTCTAGGCTTTTGTAGAGCTAAGACCACGTGCCAATTTCCCTTTCCACCTAGCATGTGTTCAAAGCTTAACATTTATGATTCATGGGAATAATCAAAGATGTGGAGGTGATGCATGCAATATTAAATTGCTTGCACACAATGATGGTCATGTCCATCAACCCTTAGAAAACCATTGAATTTTTCAAGGCATGTGGGAAGGAAAAGGTATTGGAATGTTTTGATACCCTTAAACCTAGTTAATGATGACTGAACACAATATTTTTGGGCTTGTTGTTGCCAACTTGATATATTCCTCCATCATTTTCAAACATTTGTTTTCATTTTTGGTACTTAATGTAATATAAATTACTTTAGTTTGGGTCATTTATTCCCTTTACAACCTAACCTTTATATGCATTATGGATCTCCATGTGAAATATGGATGATTGATTTCTGTTGAGTGCGGCATTCAAATCAAGAAACCTAGGCCATCATAGAATCTTACCATGGGGTTTTCAAATGGTGGTTCTTTTTTGATACAAAGGGTCTTCAGGGCATCACATTGATTGGTTGATGTGAAGGCTAACTATGACCATGGCACAACATTATATACACCAATCCAAGATTTTTTTAAAAAAGGTTCATGAAAGAAAGATCATAAAAGAAGGAAACTCATAAAAAACAATGTAATGAAACAAGTTATCACATCGAATGTGGAAAAGAAATTGTTGATCCCACACACCAATGTGCTTCAACCTACCATTAAAGGCAATGATGGTGATGATGCTTGAATGGT
>Ga0116228_10001368_pt1 | contig 20193 bp, 11 predicted proteins | sample S1TSphfallax_2_FD_89694 | JGI IMG/M metagenome (GOLD analysis project Ga0116228, IMG submission 89694) | Host-associated microbial communities from peat moss isolated from Minnesota, USA - S1T2_Fc - Sphagnum fallax MG | ecosystem: Host-associated > Plants > Peat moss > Unclassified | place... | reverse complement strand
CTTTAAGTTAACTAGATGGTTTATTTGACATATGGTCAAATTAGTCATCATAATCAAATTGAATGGTTAAAAGGTACCTATGTCTTTCAAGGCCTTGACCTTTAGTCAAAATGTACACATGGCATGGTCAAACATCACTTAGTCAACTTGCATAGTTTGAAAAAACTTGAATTCTAGTAGTGAAGGTCTTGATAACCAAAAGAAAGATTTTAATAGTGGGTTAGAATACCACATTTTTTTGTAATTCTAATAAAAAATATCAATAGGGTGTTGAAAAATAGAAGAAAGAGGCCAACAAGAGGCTAGAACACCATGTCGTGCCATTCCATTCAAAAATACCAACAATGTCTTGAGAAACAAAAGTTGAATAAAGATAGGAGGTTGGAACACCATGTATTGCCATTCCGATCAAGGTCCAAGGATTATGGTCATTGCTTTGATCCATGTTTCACAACTTATGTTCTTTCAATTCTACAATACAAGATGATTCCACTTGTGGAGTATTCAAAGAAGAGAGAAATTGTTCAACAATTTTTGACATGCTTCCTTTGTGCTCCTTGAAAAAATCTTTACATTTCTTACTTCCATATTAAGGTCCATGGGACAACAATTCAATGGTTATGTGCAAAGAGGAGTTGAAGAGATGACTTGCTTGGAAAGTGCATTAGGTCCAAAGATGCTTATAGCTCCTATCATTATCAATGCATAGAAAGGCAAATGGGTCATACATAAACATAAAACTAATCTTTCTCTACTTCTTTTGGGGGTTGCATTTTATTTATGCAATGCATATATTTTGAATTTCAAACCTAGAGTGATTGAGTTTGTTTTTCAAGAATTCACAATACAACTCATAAGATTGCAATAAAGACACCCTACTACATAGGGGCCAAAATACATTGAAGCTACTATATTCTATATTGGTTAAAGCTTCCAACTTGTCATCAAGTGAGACTAGTTAGTTCCCTAATGTTACTTCATTTGGAGTCAAATTCTTAAAGGTAAAGTTGGACAAGATATATATTCCCACAAGGAATCATCTAAAAGCTCCTACAACTTGTGAACTAGTTAGCTAACTAGATTTCTGGATTTTGATTACAACCTATCTATGTTTCGTAGTGAAGGACAATTAATAGCTCATCATCATATATGTAGCATGGTTCAAACTTAAGTTTCTTTCATTAATGAAGTACTTCTTATAATTTAATGTTGAATAAATCAACCCTAAGAAATTTCTTTCTCACATTACATCACCATCCAATTAGTGCATAAACATTAGTCTCATGCAATACATCATTGTCACATTTGTGTCTTTTTTGTGAAGTTGATCATTTTAAATAAATTACAGTTTACTAGTTAATGATCAACAACTTTGAGGTTTGAATTTTCACCGATTTCAATTATTATTATTATTATTATTATTGTCAAACACAATACCAAACCCAACCTTAGAAGACATTGGCACCCCCAAGTCATGCTCATTGGATGGGGCTAGGTTCTAGTTGATCTAAGAATTTCACCACCTACATACATACCCTTGGGGTTTGAATCCATGACATCTTTTTGTATTCCTTAAGTCCCATAAGGTATTATATAGTGAGCCATCACCCTTGGGGTATTGATCTACCAATATTTACTTGGTACCCCAAGTGTAATCTATGTTGTAGGTTCATCTGATCTATATTTCAAAAGTTTTGTAAGTACTTTACTTTTGGTCTCAAATATTGAAGGTCTTTATTGCCCCAAGTTAATGGATGAAAATGTGTGGACTTTAAGTGCACCAACAATCCAGTTGATGGATTATTTTGAAGTCTACCTATCTTAGACTTGTTGGGTTTATTCTCAAAACATGAATGTTGGATAACTGATTTAATCATGTTTCTATATCATTTTATTTTTTGCGTTGTCACTTGCCTTTTTGTATCACAAGGTTTCATATCAATATGAAATGTAAAAACAATTAATATGACTAATTTTCAAAACAAAATTTGTTTAATAAACATACAAGTAATCAACTTCAAATTTTTTTTATCTTATTAAAATGGGATTCTAAAAAATTGATTTGAAAGATTATGCAAGAGTTGATTAAAATAAAACGTATCAATTTTAAATTAAATTTAAAAATTAATATAATTTTCAAAAATATAAATGTTTTTAATTAATTTGATGTTATTTTAAAAACTCCAACAAGGCTTTGATGAAGATTTAGTAATAAAAATCATAATGAAATTAATTTTCACTTGATTCATTTTTTTTGTATTTTTTTCCCTTTTATGTTATAAAAAATTATTATTGCTCTAAAATAATAGACATGCATGTATGATTTTAAGTTTTACTAAACATGTATGGGACAAACACAACTAGTTTTCAATAAATTACACCAACACCACATAAAAGCTTGTCATTCATTGCTATCCTATGGGCTTTTCATGTTTTTCTCTTTATCAATTGGTTTTCCTTAAAAAAAATTATTTAGCTTGAAGAGCCAAGGGCAAGGGGGTGGTTGCTTTTGTAAATTACCTAATCTTTGTGAAAATGAAGAATTTGTTAGATTGATTTAGTTTGAACAATTGCAAGTCTAGTACAACCTACATTCATAATGATGGTGAAAGAAATGTTATTCATTTTAAATGAAAGGAATTATTTCTTAATTGAAATGAGATCAATGATTTTTCTACCATTCAATGTTACAATGGTTAAGGTTACAAAGTTGAACTAATCCTTTGAAATTCACCAAGGCTAGCACCTAGATATTTAAAATTAAAACACATCAAACATGCAATACATATTGAACCTAATGTGGAATTATATATTCAAAGCCTAAGATTTGGCATTGAAGACTTTGCTTAACAATTCTTAACTCGTGGATTTAAAGAGTCTTCCAAGAGTTGCAAACATTTGTTTTAACATTTAATTGAACATTTTTTTGAATGAATGCTTGGTTACAAAGTATAGTATGTAATGGTGTGGTATGTGTGTTCCAATCCCATGAACCATTGTAAGATTCCTCACACTACATTCATTATATTTTTGACATGTTTCAACTTTATATTTATGACCACTAGTATGGAGTTACACAATTGATTTTTAAAATATATTCCTAAAGTAGAAATGGTAAAGTCCCCAATTAAAGGGAGGGCCAAATATTTTTGGGAGATGTCACAAAACAATTCATTGCACTGAACATGTAATTCATGTCAAAAGCATACATGGGGAAAAAATTAAAATAAGTGATTTTCTTTTATAATAAATATAATTGAAAATATAACACACATGTCACCAAACATTAAAAATTGTGTGACTAATAGCAATATAATATGTACAATACACACACAAAAAAATGTCAATTTCTTGTTTATTATTTTTGGGTACATGTTCACATTTATTTTTAATCATGAAGGACACTTGAAGTACATGTGTTTGAATATAAACTACATTTGATTAAAATTTCTACTTATTATGTGTGATCAAACATCATGTAATTCATCTCAACAAATGTATGGGAAAGGAGAAAATTGAAATTGCAATAACTATAATTGAAAAATTGGTATTTGTTATCAAACGTTAAAATTAAAACTAGTATAACACAATACATAGGATATATGTATATAATGTATGACTCATAAAAAAAAAACATATTGATTGCTTGTTTATTATTTTTGGATACAAGTTCACAAACATGAATTTAGTGAAAGACAAAAATTACTTATGTTTCAAATCAAATTACTTGAAAATATTAATATTACATGCCCCAAACATGTAATTCATGCAAACAAACACACGTGAAAATAAATTATAAGTTGACCAAAACTATAATAAATATTGAATTGAAAATATAATACATGTCAAAATTGACAATAATTCTTATAAATTGACAAAATTGTTCGATATTCAATAACTCATATAATCACTATGGAAAAACATGATATTCATGACTTGAATATTTTATTAGCAATCATATAGTCATATGCATGTTGCATGTAAAATGTTTTTAAATAATTATTATGACTACATATGATTATTATCATTTCCTCCATTAATCATATTTGCAACTGGAAATGCAATTAGTGGCAACAAATCATTCCTAGTGGATGGATTGTGGGTGATTTTTTATCCACATAGCCCATATCACATTAGTTGCAACTTTAGCCATATAGTGGTCACAAAGATCATTAATCCCTACATGTAATTAAGTTTTACTAGGGGTATACTAGGAATATAGAATGTAAAGGTATATATCTAGGGATATAAGGAAAGTTGGGACCTTGTAATAGGAAAAATAGCCTACCTATTTGACTAGGCTACCTATTTATTTATTTGGGCTACATTTTTATTTACTTACCCACCTACATATGCTTACCTACCCACCTATTTACCTACTTGCCTAACTTGACAATCTACTGCCTTCATAATATCTATCTACCTATTTATGTTTACCTACCCACCTATCTACCCACCTACCTACTTACTTGCCTAGCATACCAACCTACCTAGGTCCAAAAGAAAAAAGATGACCCTTCCTCAAGAATTTAAACATGTTGAGCAAACCGAATGTTATGCAAATTCTATTCCTCCTAAGAACATCTAAGGCTTTCTAACATGGTACCAAGAACATGACTATGAGTACTTGGGGAAAAAAAACCCAATGTAGAATGGAACTTCAAATGGGGTGGAGAGAGTAAATCAGGGAAATTAGAACACTACATTTTTTTATGTGCCTTAACACGTGCCATTGAGGTAGGGGTAACATTCAATAGGTAGTAGGTTGTAACTAGATTTTACTTATCGAAATAGGCAACAAGAACAACACAATTTTTTGGTGACTAGATCAATGATTTCTGTTTTGGAAATTTTCATATTTTTTTATTGTAATCTTGAAAGAATGGCCCCCAAAATGGGTAAAACAATAGCCAAACTTTGAAAACTAGAAAATTTAACTGTTTTATAAAAAACTTTGACTTCATGTGATCAAGTTTAATAAGCTTAGCTTTTTTTTAGGGTTAGATCAACAAAGGAGGTTCTAAGGTCAAATTATTTAGTGCTAATATCAAGTTTTTTTTTGCAATAACCAGAAGTTGAATAAAATTTAAAAGAAATAGTTAGACTTCTATACATGGTTCAAAAGGATAGCCCCCCCAAAAAGAAGGTTGTTTCATAATTATTATTTTTAATATATATCATTAAGCCCATTTTGGTTGAATTTTCCTATGGAGTTTTCCCATTTTGGCTAAATCACAAAATTAACAAAAAAAAAAGCACCAAAATTCTTTTGCAAGGGGATTTTATAATGTTGTGCAGAAAATTCTTCTCATTAAGATGCTCCTTCCTACAACAACAACCAGTATCGCACATCCAAGACTTGCACATAACAAACCATGTGACATTCTACCATATTTGGCATGTGGCCAAAGCCTTTTGATGAATAAAGTTAACAACTACTATTGCATTTCTCTTTTTGTGGTGACTGATTGTCTTATGAATTAGGTTCACATACAAAGAATGTTGCATCAAGACAGAAGAAGAGGGAAAATTGTACTAACTTGGAGCAATTTGATTGCACTTTGCATCTACATTCTGTAACATTCTAATAGAAAATCGAACCTTAACAACCTCCCATTCAATAGGCAAATTTTGTGCCAATCTTGTGACATGACTAGAGCAAGCCATGTATTTTTTCAAACATCACATAGAATATCATCGACTTGTTGTTTTTGTTTTTTATTCGCTTGGTCCACCTCTAGTGGATTGCAATTTGTTCAAATAAACCTTTCCCACATACAAATCAATTTGGTCCTCTTCCATGTCCTCTTCCTCATCATCTTGTGTCCGGAGATGGGGCAACCTTGTGACTTTTCGTACAACACCCAATTGCATGTTTGGTGGATCCAATCTGAGTGTCTCATACAAGAGGAAGTCATTCACTTCCGGCCAAGGTGGCAAACATTCTTGATGGCCTTGAAACAAGAAATGATCTCAAACACCTAAGTCTACTAACTCATATGCAATCATAGCATCCACCCTATGTGGCATCAAATGAACCATGAACTTGTGGAAGAGCATATATACATAGGACAATTGTCATCTTTGAAATGATGTCTTCGAATGGGATGTAAAAGGCACATGAATGACAACGTGGATTGTTCTAAAATACCAACATCATGCAATGACACTAGAATTTGATCAAAGTACCTTGCTTGAAATAAAAGATCATGATGTCCCATGAACTCATGTATAAAAATTGATGTAATTTGAGCCTTCCATGTCCAATACCCTAGCTCATGTAAAGAGAGTATCCTACATATTATCAATCAGACCACAACAAGATTATAGACATGGTGTTTTGTGTCCATGAATATCAAGAATGACATCTTTTCCACCTCTTCTATCAAAAAAACTCTCGTGTCATCATCCAAAAGCCCTTTTGTGACCAATATTCCAACAAGTATGTCTTTGTGCTCCTTGACATGGTAGATTTGTTTCCTCTCTTCCACCCTACACTCACCCCTTTGTTGTGTAGAAGTTCTCTACACAAACATGGTGGCAAAGTGTCTTTTGACTTCCACAAGTCAATGGCATCTTCTTCAGATGATGTGACAATAATTCCATGCTTGTGCATGGGTGGGCACTCACCCAAAAACATGTCTACATATCCAACAACATCTAAACACACATGTGTCTAATAACATAGCAAGCAAAGATTTCAAGCACACTAATTCATAGAAAATAGAAGTTGATCTAAGAATATTACAAAGAATCAGACCTTCATCTACATGTCTTTGTGTTGATGTCAAGAGATTTTAATGCAAAGTGTGAAGTGCATGATGAGGAGGAAATAAAGAATCTACATCCATCTCAAGTTTTTTGTATAAGGTTGTGAAGGACATTTGAGCATGATACATGGAATAGGTCAATTCATTGTCTTTTTTATTTGTCTTGATGTTCGCATAGCTTGAGTCTTTCCTTTCATAGTGGAAACACCAAAATAGATCATGAGCACTATGCTGCACAATATCATCAAGGATCTGACCATTCCTTGCATGACAACAAGTAGAAATAAGATCAATGATATCTTTAAAATTTAAATCAAAATCCTTTTTTTTTTGCATTTTTGTTACGTACCTACAACATGCTCAAAGATGGATCCATTTGGCCAAGTGAAAGCACACTAAACACCCCAAAAATTATAGTCACAAGTATAATCTTTCTATAATTAATTTTTTTGGTAATCTATGGACATCACATCTTGGATTATTTTTTCTTGTTTTAAGTATATTTGATTTAACTTAAAACTTAATTTAATAAATTATTTTTTAAAATCCAAAAAATAATGAAAAACTTGAATGTATGGAATATGTTAATGATAAAATAGTACATATAATAAAGTTTGAAAAAATGCATATATATTTTAAAACTAGGGTTGTGAGTGGAATTCTTGGGTGAAATTTTTTATGGTGCAAGATATTGATATACATGAATTAAATCTAGGACCATTCAGAAATTTAAAGGTTTTGGATGAAATTTCATTGAAAAATTGTGTAGTTTTTTCATTTTTGAATAATAAATGCATAATAATATCTTCTTTTTAGGAAAAAAACACTACCATATCAAAGAAGAGGAGATTTTATAGATGGGCATTGCATTATTTTTTCAATTTTATTTTTTTTGGTAATGTTTCATGAACCACAAACATGAAACCCTATGGCTATTGAAAAATTGTAATTTTTACATTGTATGTACATTAATTTTATCCACTCATTTCATCTAACTATTAGATCAAGATTAATTTTGACTCAAAGTGAACTTTGAAATCCAAAATGTTGTTTAGGATAGCCAAAAAATACCATCAAGATTTTAACTTACTATGTACTATGATACTTGTTATACATCACCTCTTTTGGTAAAAAATGGATAACCTTTAGTGCGTTTTCACCTAGCCCCACTTATTCTCCCCATCTTACTTTTCAAGCAACAAGGTATTGTCTTGCAATTATCATGGATTGATGTGTCCATCCAAATGTCCTACTATGAATGAAAAACAATTGACAGATTCAGTCAACAAAAGGCTAATGGCACATATTTCATCATCTTTTATGAATTCCAAATAATTTAAGACATAATGTAGACACTAAGAGATGAAAAGGATGTACTCTTCAACTTTCTAAAAACCAAGAACTCCAAGATATGAGCTAACCAGTGAGCCCCTAAATCTATAGGCCTCCTTTTTGCCACTTTCTTGAGGGCTTTTGACAATTCAGCCTTTCTTCTTTGGCAATTTTCCTTCAACTTGGCCACAAATTTCTTGAACAAACATAGGGGGAGCATGTGCATGACATCCTATACCAAGTCTAGAGATAAGTTAAACCCATAAATGAAATATAAATGCTAAAGTTTTGACACCCATATAACACACTTCTAATGTGCAAGTAAATTTCTTTGGTCTCCAAGCCAAAATACCATGTAGGAAAACAAATATAAGATTAGATGTATTAGACCTACAAGACCCATATAACACTTGATGTGTAGATTGTTTGAGAAATTTCTAATCTATATAGCATGATGCATTATGACCAACACAATTGTAATAGTTGTAGTTTAGGTCTATTTATCACTTCTAATATAAAAAAGAAAATCAAGAGCTCATGATAAGGCTTCTAAGTGATAAAGTAAAGGATCTTTACCTTTGAAAGAAGGCTTTGAATTGTTTGGGATGGAGGATTTGCTACTATAGTAGTTGCTGATAAGTTACCAAAAACATGAAATAAAAACTCTTGGAGATACATAAGGTATTAGATGTAAATTTTACTTGGGTGCTAACTAGTCAAATACATTTTTGCTACAAATTGATATTTTTTGTTGTCTTCAAACTTTCTCCAAGTTCTTCTCCAAATGTCCTCTTTATTTTAACATATATTTTTATCTTCTTATGGCTTTTCAAGTCCATAGTGCTTTTTACTGTTGCAATCATTCATTTGGCTACCTATGTTAACTGAATGTTATTGTTTTTGATGTTGTTATTATCATGTCAAATGTAGGTTCATTTTTCATATGTGTGTATTGTGATAAGAGGAATAGTTGTAGGTGGAGTTTTGAGTGCATACATGCATCTAGGGAAAAACTACTTGCCCTAGGGATGAAGCCCACAAACACAACTTTTGTAGTAGATTAATTGGGCACAATGACAAAAAAGGAACAAATTCATGAGCTTTCCTTCTAGGTGATACTGAACATTTCAAACTTCATGGAACATCATGCAAACATTAATATGGGGTCACCTCAGTTTCTTGTTCCCTTTCTTCCTCCAACTTGTGTAGATTCAACTGCAACAACGTCTTTTCAAGTAATTGATTTCGACCTCAACATGTCAAAAGATAATTTAGCCACACCCAAAGCTTCTACTTAATCTTTTTTAAATGCCAAGCTAAGAGAGATCAATGGGGCATCAAGTTGCACCACCACCAATGCTACCAACAAGTTGTAGTTGATCAAAATTATTATTAATAATATTACATCAAATAAATAAGCAATTGGTGAAGATTTTCATGGCTTCACTTTTGGTTGGGAAATGTATATGAATATACAAAATTCATAAAATTACGCTAGTGGAAAAAAACAAATAGTGTAATTAGAATCAATTATCAAGCAGTGTGTTTTTTTTTGGTTGAATTGTAAGGAGCTTTGTATGGTCTTTAACTGAAATTGATGTTGCAAATCATGCTTTTTGCTTTGCTAGTGGTCTAGGATGCATTCGTGAAGCTTATTACATTGAATTCGATCTATAATATCAACTTCGAGATTGAAAAAAGGACATTGGAACCATCTCTTCTAGACATTCCCATTTGTGAGAGCTTTGGAGGCGATGAATGAGATTGCCTTGCATAGGCTTATGGATTCCTAGTGGAAAATCAAGTAGTTTTTCAATGAGGGTGCAAAAGCCATTATTGTCAAAAGTGTGAAAAAGGTCGATGATTTCATTTACAATGTGATCAAGACAAGAAGATCAAAACTCATTATAGTTTTACAAAAAATAGCTAGAAAGTCTAGACTTCAAGCATTAACTCTATAATTTCAGGCACATAGCTAATACATACCCTAAGAACCTATAAAGTGTTGTGTTGAAATTTAATTTCGGTCGACCTAATCAATTCCAAGTTCTACTTTCAACTATTTACAATAGTACATGATTCATGATCTAAGTAGCATCATGTGATCCATGCATTTTTTTCAATTGTCTAGTTAGCTAAGAAGTTTCTTACAAGGAAAAATTTGTTCACAAGGTTTCTATTGTTGAATGAAGAAACTCCTTATGAAGTTGGTGCTTCAAAGGTTTACACAGACAAAAATTTCTTTGACACCATGTTCAACTTTGTGGTAGCCTCAAGACATAACAATAATCACATTATCCTAGTGAGTCCAGTTCATTAATGACCTTTGAACTTTACTAACAATGATATCTCATGATGCTCAATTTGAAAGCATTTAGACAATTGAATCATTTAAGCATGGATTTGCATGATTGACATGTCCACAAAAGTGGATTTGCAATTGTACTTCAAAACATACCAAGTTTCAATGACCTCATGGCGATACTAATTTCAATGCATTTTGATGTTAATTATCTTTCTTTTGTTGTATTATGAACACTACTAAAGGTTAATGTACATGATACTACACCTAGAAGTTGTAGAAAAGATTGAACAAGAGTTGATCTACACCTTTGAAAAATATGAAACAATGTAGGAATGTGAAGATGTTGATGTTGCTATCAATATATATCAACTAAGATAATTTTTGTTGTGAAACTCTACCATAGTCTCAATAAGCATATTAAAGTGCATTGCTTGTTGGATTGTTTCCATGTGATTTCCTTTAATTGGAGAAGGATAGATAGTAGACTTGTGTAGTATTACATTGGACAATTCATTCACTTTCAAACTAGATTTATTTGGACTTTACCTTTCTAGAAAAATGAATAAATTTCCCCTTTTGGAAACATTATCCCTAAATTTCCTTTCATGGAAATATTTAACTTGGTTCCCTTATGTGGAAAATTCACTTGGATTCCAATTTGTGAAATTAAATTAGACTTCCCTTTGTGGAAAAATGAGTAAAATTCCCCTTTTTGGAGAGTTTTTACCTTGATTCCCCTTTGTGGGAAATATAGTTGAATTCCTTTTGTGTACATATGTAGTTGGATTCCCCGTTGTGGATTTTCCTCTAAGTCTCATTTTCCCCTACAACCCCAACATCCATTGTGTTTTGTAATTTACTTGAATTTTAACATATGTTATTTGATTTTGCCCTTATAGGGGAACCTCCAAAAGGTTCTTGTGATAGCTTAATGTAACATTCATTTTTTTTTTTTTTTTGGCCCAATAAATGCATATGTTATTAATTGAACCATATGGAATGTCTCAATGATAGTTTTTCATAAATTATTGCATAGCAATTGAGACTTTTATTAGAGATATCATAAAACAGGACTCATTTATGTGAAATCAACACATGAAAATAATGAAATGGTTAATCTTAGATGGACTTTAATATGGGCTATTCCTTTCATAAAAACATATGCAAAACAATGGATGTGAACTTTTAAATCCCAATGTGTTTGCAGAATTCCATATTTAAGTTCAAACCACCATAGTTTAATTCTTTTTTAAACACATTGATTAAGGGTTGGTCTTGGAAAACATCAATTTAAATATCAAAATGGACTTTGCCTTTTAGGATATGCAAGTTTAATCTATGGTGGCATGAAGTTAGATATGGAAAAGTAGGTAAACTTTAACATTGTAAATGAATTAATTTGAAAATTGAACCAATTCATTGGGCTCAAAATACATTGGTTATGGACTTTTGAAATGGATTGTCAACTATTGTTTTTGGTCCAACATAATTTGCTTTCACCCACCATTTCTAATTTGAATAAGATTAAGAGTTTTTGAAAAATGATTCAAAAACTAGTTAGGAATGTATAAGTATACCAAGTATTACTTTTCACAACATATATTACCAAAGTTTTTTTTTCATTAAATATGTCTAAAACATTCAAGTGTGACAAGAACCAAATGCCTTACTACAATGTACAAGGTTTTTAAAATTGAAAATTTTAAGAATTTCTAATCATTGATAGGATGTTCCACATTTGATAAAATTTATTATTTCTACTTTTATAATGAAAATGATGGAAACTTTAGATGCATGTATTAAATTGGGAGGAAATTAATTTCATTTTGACATAAAAGCTTGAAGGGGAAAATCTAAGACATGTATGAAGTTTTGTGAAACAATAGGTAAGTTTGGGAAGTCCTAGTCCTTTTTGTGTTTCAAATGGGATATCCTAATCATGCTTGGAGGGTCCAACCATGCTACTAGGAGCCACACGTGCCCTCTTAGACTGCTTTATTCTTAAAATATTTTAAGAATATTCTAAGAAGATTTAAAATAAATAAGTTTGGGAAATCCTAGTTCCTTTTGTGTTTCAAATGAGATATCCTAATCATGCTTGGAAGGTCCAACCATGCTATTAGGAACCACATGTGCCTCCTTAGACTGTTTTATTTTTTAAAAAAATTTAGAATTTTTTAAAATATGTCTTTCAAAAAAACATAAAAAATCTTCTAAATTTTATTAATATTATTCTGTTAAGGTGCATATAAAAAAAACACATTCAAATTGTGCTTTTAGTGTCAAAACAACTTTTATGCAAATTTTAAACAATGGTTACAAAAGGTTTTAAAAAATTATACATATTTTTCACTCATTAGATTGGTTCCAAATTTTTATCATATGTACATAATGTATTCACGATAGCATTTTATAAAAATTATTCTATTTATTATATTATATATTTTTTACAACCCAAAGTTCAAAATATTGAGTAATGTTACGACTACTTTTGGTACATTTTAATATGATTGCACTTTGGACCATTTCTTCAAAAATAGTTCAAGAGTTTTTATGTTTTATTTTCTAATGTTTCAAAGAGTTTTAAATTGATTGCAAGTTCTGGGACCTTGAAAGTCCATAACACAACAAATCAAAATCATATTCCATTCATTCAATGCACATTTAGTTTCTTAAATATCAATTAATGCAATATTCCAAACCTTCAAATACATAAGATTAATACATTATAAGATAAAAGCTCATTACTTGGTCACAATGATGACATGGACTTAAAGGCCTTAAATGTTAGTATATTAAAAATTTTAAGGATATATTAAAAATATATTGTGCAAGGGTATATATATAAGGATATAGGGGTAAGTTGGTAACTAGTAATATGTAGGTAGACATACCTATTTACCTACTTAGAGGCTAGGCCACCTACCTACTTGCTTATGCCTACCTACATAATCTATGTTAAATAAGTAGCTAGTTAGGTTATGTACATACACTATCACAAATAATGGTTTTTTAGAAGGTCGAAGTTGATTAATTTGTCATTTTTTATTAATGGACATGTACATTTTGAATAAAGGCCAAAGGCTTGAATAACACATATGTATTTTTTTACTAATGAACTTGACTATAATGGTTTATTTTGTACAACTTTAGTCAACCAATGGTCTTTAGTTGAGTGGAGAATTTAGTCAATATGGTCAATATTCTTTAATAAAATGTGACATCATTTGTTACCTTATGTATTTATCTCCTACCTATTCATCCACCTACTTAGTACTTACCTATCTACCTACCTATTTATACACCCACTTACCTACTTAAATTTAACCACTAAGTTTAGCTATTATGTTTAGCTACTAAATTAAATCGTTAGGTTTAACCACTTGATTTACCCATCAAATTTGACTTAATTTTAACAACTAAATGTCATTCAATTTTAGCCAATATGTTTAATGATGTGAAATGAATGTGTGAAATACAAAATTTGACAAAAGATGAACATTTTTTGGGTTTGGGGTTTAAAGGTTTGGGGTTCAATTCATTATACTTACAAACTATGTGCATGCTTAAAGGGCTAAGGTAGGTAGGATAAACTAAAGTAATTCGGTGAAGCTCAATTATGTTAGGTTAGGTTATGTAGCCTAAATTAAGTTAAGCTAACACCTACATATTTATTAATTTTTAAAATAATGATCCAAAAATGATTTTTGATTTAGGTATATATTTGACCCAATCAAATGATCCATTAATCATTGGTATATTGTCTACCAATTAAATAGTTAATCATTTTGTTAGTCAAAACAACAACGTCCAAATTGATTACCCAGTCACACTAGCAAGTCCAAATCGATTTGTCCAAATTGATAAGGTGATTTTTTTTATGCTTGTCATTTTGGGCATTTTTTAATTAAAAAACCCAACCAAAAAACCATGAATTGTAGTAGTGGTAAGTAGTTATAAGGTAAGATAAGGTGAAGTAGGTTAATTAAGCTACACATTTATACCTACTTACATATATATTAATTTAACTAAGTTTATGTTAAATTAGGTAGGTTGGGTAATAGGTAGTAAAAAAATGGGTAAATAAAGTAAACTACATTTGTATGGGACAAATGATGTGGGATAATGTTGTAATACTTCACTTTCATGAATTTATCCCATATCCTTTGTCAACATGTTCAACTTTGTAAACTATATTAAAATGAAAGAATAGTCTACAAAATGTAATACATGCACTAGAAATATTCAAAGTGCAAATGCCACTTGGAATAAGCCAATCAAAAAGTCTTGTGACCAACAAATTAAATAAGATCCTACTTACTAGAACATACCTATTAACCTAGCCTAAGCTTACCTACCTATCTATGTAAGCCTACATACCTATTTAAGCATACTTATTTACTTAGGCTTTTAGTTTAAGCTTTTAGGTTAGCTAGTCCTAAGTTGATAAATAAGCCTAACTAGATTGTCCACATGGTTTTACTATGCTTAAACATATGTTTATATTTCATAAGCCAATAAATACTTATTATTTAATTATATTTCATGATTATTGTAATAAAAGTTTTTTTTTTTTCTAGTGCATAATCATAGAAATCACATGACAAATGACATAAATTACTACGACCAAGAATATTACTAATGACAAAGCCACAAGTCTAATTTTATTACATAGTCATGTAATCGCTAATGTCATATATTATAACAAACGTAATCATATGTGAAGTAATATATATCATGTTTTGACATAGTGTATGAAAAGAAAGTCGTGAGAATGAATTTCTTTTTTATGAAAGCATGAAAATGTGTAAGCACACAAAAATAAGGTCTAATATCTTAGACATGAGAATGACTAAATGATGCCTAGATAACATTAAGAACAATAAATGACTCTAGATTAAGTGATGCTACTTCTTGATATGTTAGTCAACCATAGTAGTGACATACGAAATACGAGTATTTTTCGAAGGTGCTCAAAAAGAAGTATTTTCAAGTATTTTAAAAAAAACATTATAATGATACAAAGGCTTGAAAATTGGCCTTTGTATCAAGTATTTTCAAATATTTTTTAAAAAGCCCAAAAAAACGTATAATACACGTATGTTTGAATCAAATTGAGCGTATGTCACTACTATGTAGTCAACTCATGGCACCATGAGTAGTTTGAACTACTAAAGATGTATCCACAAACTCATTGTCCATGGTCTTAATGAATGCATGAACATTCATGATGAGTCCCTACCTATGACCCTTGGTGTTTTACCATGGATGCATCAAGGGCCTGGTGACGTTAAGGATCATTTGTAGGGATTGATTATGTCGAGTTAAGAACAGAAGATATCAAAAGCCTGCTATAGAAATTACCTTTTTCTAGAAACACTAAGGTGAGGATCTCATAACTATATGAAAATGGATGAGTGGGAGCTATAAGCATCCTCCCATATGGTAGCATTTTGAAAAGGTGCCCAATCTGAACTCTTACCATCAGCACATTCATGTATAGTTGAAATCTTGCAAAGGTGCCCAATCAGAACTCCTGCCATCAGCACATCCACATATGGTTGGCATTTTGCAAATGTGCACAATCTGACCTCCTTGAATCTCTAGCCTTTTATGTGATGGAGTTCTCATTTAGAGTGCCCAATCTGAAGTCCTTTGTATGCCATTAGATTGCTGGGATAGTCACCAATCATATAACCCAACTCCTGTTGGAGATTATTAGATGAAGCTGGTACTATTGCATGCTGGGTTTTTGTGAATGAGCTGAATATGCATGCCAAGCTTAGGCTCAGCCATCAAGCTCTTGAATGCTTAGACGCATTTTGGAGAACTGTCATCCTCCTCTAATTCAAAACTCCTTTGATAGTTTTTTCCAAATTGATGCTGAAAACTAATTTTTTTCCTAGCACACCATATCTATGACCAAAGAATGCGTGGTGTTCTGATCCTGATAGATCACAAGATAATATAAGCAGCTTCTGGCCTACAGTTATTCTCATGTCAAGGTACTTGCACACACATTATAACGCTACCACTGTTGTAGCACTCTTCAAAGCAAGTCCTGCAAAGAAGGCCTAAGTACAGAAGTGCTTAAATGTGTATGTATCACTTGATTCCAAAATCATTTCAAATACATACTCATTCTGTTGTGTCAGCAACTATATACAAGAGCTCTTGCACCATCTTCTCCAAGAAAACACTGGAAGCTCGGACTACAATCTTTTTAGCAGGTTCAATTCTATGCACTCTCATCATGACGGTTTAAAACTGCAATTGTACCGTAGAAGCTTGATAGAATGGTATTGCAGCTTTTCTAGAATTGTATCAAAACTTTGCAAAAATTCAAGTCTCCAGTAATTCTTCGAGAATCAAAAGGACAATGGAAAAACTCAGCTATCTTGATTGAGGATCTGTACGAAAAATTGATGCTCAATATCGGAGCCCTAAATGCTCAGAACTTGAGCTCTCCTGCTTGAAGCTCTCCAACATACTTATCCTATTCCTGGAAAATCTGTTGAGTAACTTGGAGGTAAAGACTTCAAATCTGGAAGGGATTTGAATGCCATAAAATCTCCATGTGTGTAAGCTGGCATTAATCTAAGCTTAGTTCTTGATGTACAGCTGCTGTTTGATCCATGCTCGGGCACCACCAAACAAATTATGGAATCCAATTTGTGTATTTTGGAAAGGGAAGGATAATATACGGAAGAAAAAGGATAGGCTGCTGGTCGAAAGCATTGAAGATTGACCATGCTGATCGAGACCAAAATTGGCAGTTGCAAGGTAATATCGAGCAGCTTTCTCAACCAGGGGGTTCTTCATATGGACACTGTGGATGTCATGGAAGGATTGGAAATGGGAAGTGCTGCATTGGCCTCGAAGAACAGCAGGAGAAGAAGAAGCTGGTAATCTACTGGTAGCACTGCCCATGACATCAGACAAGGATGTATACGAATGGGTTCGGTTCATATCCATGACACATTCAGAATCTCGTCTCACTTGCAACCGGAGATGGCTGTAGGATTGCCATAGCTGCCCAACTGTCACTGCATTTGATTTCACCAGAGTTTTTGCCATGTAATCTTGTTCAGCAGCTGCAAACTTTGGATATCCAGGTTACTACCGTATTTTGATGTTCTTCCAAATTTTCAGCTTTTTGCAATTATGGTATTCCTTGGGTCTTGGAGGTCACTTGTTCACACCCAACTCCCCCTTTTCTTCTAAATTTTTTTTGGGATGCTGCGAAATTGATCCTGAAACAGAAGAAAAACAACCCGTTCAGATTTTGTGTTCTCCCGGACAGACAGAGGACTCTTCTTCAATGAACCACAATAACAGCAGCAAAACTATACCTTATTGGATCTTCAAAGTATCCAACCTCTTGAGCTGCTGCATATATGCAGAACACAATTGGGTGTTGGAGCATTGAACTTTTCCTAAAACTTCTGTAGCTGAAAAAAACACTCCAAACTTTGTTCTGAATCTAGTGCGGCCTTCACTTCACACCCACAGCTCTGATCTCAAGCATGCCACTAAACCCAATATTGTGACAGGCGAAAAAATGCATACCCAAAAAAGGAATTTTTTTTGGGCCCTTTGTTGTGGTTTTCTTTTGTTCCCCCTTTCCTCCTCCTCGTCGAACAGCGATCACGAAAAGCACCGCGACTTTCACAATCTCTGCTCTCTCTGCTTGAGTCTCGTCAACAAGCGCGCGCGCACGCGCACACGCACACGGGCAGAAGAAGTGGCCCTGGAAACAGAACTCCCCCAAAGCCTCCAACAACAACACACAGCTCCACAGCTCCTCCACCACCACCACCACCACCGTCGTCAGTCAGTCAGTCAGTCAGATCTCCAAAAGCCAAAACGCCCGACCTCCCGAATGTCAAATCCCACGATGATGAAACCGAAGAAACGCTCTACAAAATAACCAACCTTATAAAAAATGCCACAGAAATGATGACGAGAGGGGGGGAAAAAAACCAGCGGATCTAATTGATCTCTCTGCTGCACTCACTCACTCACTCACTCACTCACTCTTCTCTGGGAGTCGCCAAAGATCGAAGAAGAAGGTTTAGTACAAAGCCACAAAAGAAGAATGAGGGTAGCTGGTCTTTTGAGGACTTTGAAGGGACATGAGAAGAAGCAGAAGTAATAATAATACGCTGTTACTAAGAGGGGCAAAGAAAGGCAGAGCTGCGCAATTTTCTTGTGCAAGACAGATGTGCAAGCGCGACCAGAAGCCTCTTTTGTTGAGACCAAACAGCGGAAGACGACAAAAGGAAAGACAAAAACACTGCAGCAGCAGGCAGCAGCTGCCGTGTTGTTGCAGGCACCAGTGGCGCCAGGCTCCCGTCCTCCCCGTGTGTCGCCCCTGGTCTGACACTCTTTCACATGCCCAGAAACCAAACCCTAAATTAACCCTACACTAATCTGTGTTCTGGAACTAAACTACCTAATAAGCTTTTCCATGGGTCAGATAATGTAGTTCAATTTTTTTGTTTGTACCCCCTCTCTCCCCCCAAGCAACTTTGTGGTTTATTTCAACCCAGAAAAATTGGATTTTTTTTTTAATAATTTGAATTTTTCGGATTCAAGCAAATAAATATTCTTGAAATATTGCTAAAATAAATATTACTGATTTTCTTTCACAGACTTTTGTTCTTAAAGAAAAGTAGTATACCTTTTGGTTTTTGTTTTTTAAACTCAACATTACTAGGAAAGAACATATAATTAGGGTTGAAGCTGCCTGCGAAGCCACGCTAAGTAACCCCAATGTTACTAATTCCTAATCAGCTTACTAATCAACAGGGTCAAGAAATCAACAACGTTGTGCGCAACCAACGCGCTAAACCGCATACCAAACCCCAACGGTTACAGGTCGCAGTACATTAACCTAACCTACGTTAACCCAGTGGTTTGATCAATGCAGAGCAGAGTCTGCAGTCAAGTCGTGTTTCAATGATTTTTGTGGGCGCAGCCGCAACCCGCGTCCGGGCAGCAGCGTTGAGAACGGGCACGTGATGCGTTGGCCTCGGTAGGGGGACCGGTTATTATAAGGGGGTAGGAGACCGGCCTTTAGCTATTGAAGGTAGTAGGTAGGTGGGCCTACAGCTAGCTAACTAACTAACCAGGCTCGCCTACACAAGGTACCTACTCTACTCTATTTTTACAAGGGAGTGAAATAGGCAGATCAGCTGCCTAAAATTAAATGGTCAATAGGGTGCTTGTCTGGCACCCTATTGGTTTATAAACTTTTTTTACCCCTTTTGGTACATGCATTTTGGGTAAAGCCCTGTTGCTCTTTTATTTCCCTACTGTTGCAACAGCTCAACTTTAATTTTATACACATGGCAAGGTTCAATAGGGAGGCATTATGAGAATTGGGGGTCATACTCATCTTCACCTGCCTCTTCCCCTAGGGTTACCCTATTTACCGATTCATCCCACCAATCAATAACTGGATACGACATTTGTGATCCATGAACATTTTTGTGAGGTGGGTAACTTTGGCTCGGTGTACAAAAGGAAGGGGAGTCTAATTGTTGATTGACTGATTTTTTTTGCTTTCTCTTGATTCATGGTCAATAAATTGGATTCACTATTGCAGTGTTTGGATTGAAGAAGACTACCATTATGCTACATACTGGAATCTTTTTTGCTTTTTTTTTCCACAAACAAATGATCTTTGTCCAGGTTCAACACTCATGTTCCAACAAGCAAGCAAGGACTTACGTACATCATCTACATCTTATACCCAAGTGTTAACCTTTGTTCCGCAACAAG
>Ga0116228_10001367_pt1 | contig 20194 bp, 15 predicted proteins | sample S1TSphfallax_2_FD_89694 | JGI IMG/M metagenome (GOLD analysis project Ga0116228, IMG submission 89694) | Host-associated microbial communities from peat moss isolated from Minnesota, USA - S1T2_Fc - Sphagnum fallax MG | ecosystem: Host-associated > Plants > Peat moss > Unclassified | place... | reverse complement strand
AATAGGGAACAGGGGAAGACTAAGATCGTCTTGTTCAAAAATCAGATAGAAGTCCTATATGTATTCACTGTTCCCCGTTCCCCGTTCCCTATCCCTTAAATGCTTGATATCGCCCCAGAGCAATTAGCGGAAAATATTGTTGATACATGTGATATTTTAAGTAAAAATGACAGGGAAAACCAGTTCCAGTAAAGTAAGATTCATCCCAAGTACCATCGGACTTTTGCGTAGTTAACAAATAATTTACTCCCTGAGCGATCGCCTCAATTAGTGATTTACTGGCTGCTTCCTTTGTAACTTCAAGTACTTCAATTAAACCAATTAACGCCCACGCAGTTTGAGACGCAGTGCTATTCCCTTGACCTTTAAGTTGAGGATCATTATAACTAAAGCAAGTCTCTCCCCAACCACCATCAGAATTTTGACAGGCGATCAGCCAATTTGTCGCTTTTTCTATCTGGCTGTGATATTTCCTGGGATTGATTAAAACTAAAGCTGATAAAACGCCGCTAGTACCGTAAATATAATTTACCCCCCAACGCCCAAACCAACAGCCTTCCGTTTCTTGCTCCTCTAACAGGTAAGTCAAGGCTCGTTCTAGTTTTTGCGGTTCTAGAGATAGTTGACAAGCACCCAACATTTCCACAACTCTTGCAGTCACATCAGCAGTGTTGGGATCGATCATGGCTTTTAAATCACCATAAGGAATAGAATTCAACCATTCTTGGTCGTTATCTAGATCAAAAGCCGCCCAACCTCCTGGTTGACATTGCATGGAACTGATCCAATTCACAGCACGAGCGATCGCCTGTTGTTTCAAAGATTCATTGGGTAACTTTGCTTGATGTAAAGCCATGACTACCACAGCCGAATCATCGACATCAGGATAAAAGCGATTGTCAAATTCAAACGCCCAAGCGCCTGGTTGACCATTACGGTTTTTTACCGACCAATCACCATAATCCAAAATTTGTTTTTCGATTAACCATTCTCCCGCCTTAACTATTGCGGGGTGATTTGGCGCGATCCCAGAATCAACCAGAGCGCGGATTGTCCAAGCTGTATCCCAAACGGGTGAAACACAAGGCTGGACAGAATAACTAGTCTCTGTGGCGATCGCAAAATGATCGACAGCTTGTAAACCTCTAGTAATTACCGGATCATTAACATCATAGTTCAAACAGCGCAAAGCTAATAGGGAATTTAACATCGCAGGGATAATACCCCCCCAATCACCAGTAGCTTCTTGGCGCTCTAAGATCCATTTTTCTGCTGCTCGGATACCCTGAGAGCGGAAAGGGACAAAATTCAGACTTTCCGCTAACTTAAATCCTTCATCCAATAAAATGAATAAATCTGTCCAATCACCAGCACGGGGTAATTCCCACCGGACTCGATCTCTCCCTTCTACATAAAGTTCATCTAAACTGATTGGTTGGTCAAGGGAAAAAACCGGTTTTTGATCTAATACTATTAATAGAGGTACAGTGCTAGAACGCGCCCAACTAGACATTTCATAAATATTCACGGGGAAACTATTGGGGATGAGCATCACCCAGGGTGGTAAAGATGGTAGTCCCCGCCATTGATAGCAGCCAATCAAAGCTAGGTGTAATTTAGTGAAAATCCGAGTTTTACTAATTCCACCTCGTTGTAAAATAAAAGAGCGAGCCTTAACTAGCGCTGGGTCGGTTTTGGGTACACCCAACAACACCAAAGCCATATAAGCTTCTACGGAAGTACTCAGTTCGCCACCATCTCCATAGAAAAGTTCCCAACCTCCATGTTCCCGTTGTTGGGAACGAAGATAATTTTCTACTTTGTGTAAGGGACGGGTTTTATCTGTTCCCCAAATCTTATGTAAAAGGACAACTTCCGCCGTAATCGTAACGTTGGATTCTAACTCAGCCCACCAGTAACCTGCTGGATTTTGAATTGATAGTAGATATTTTTGGCTAGCAGCAATGGCTTCAACAACTGAATTAACCTTTGAATTAACCTTGATCCTGTCTTGTGTTTGTATTATTTGCATCAACTCACTATTTCACCATACCATATATAGTGAATAACATAACCTAATGTAGATAAGATAGTAATATTTTGTGGTTTGATGAGAGCTTATGGCGGCGATTGTTTTGGGATTGCTATATTTATCTTTAGCAATTTGGTTATTCATGCTAATTTTTTGGGGACAATTCTGGCGGGTGGATCAACAATTAGAAACAGCTACGATGGAATCTATTGGTCAGGTATCTTCACCGTCATCTTTCCCCTCAGTCAGTTTGGTGATTCCAGCCCGGAATGAGGCTCTATTACTTCCGGTGACTATGCGATCGCTCCTCCTCCAAGACTATCCCGGAACCTTCAATATATTTTTAGTAGACGATCAAAGTACAGACGGAACAGCAGAATACGCTTTAGGGGTTGCTCATGCTGTAGACAAACCAGAAAAATTGCATATTATTTCTAGTGAATCATTACCCCAAGGCTGGACTGGGAAACTTTGGGCGATGGAACAAGGGGTAAATCAATCCCTAGAGATTTTACAGTCAAAGTCACTACCAAAACCAGATTATTTCTTACTGACAGATGCAGATATAGAACACGATCCAAGCAACTTACAGCGTTTAGTCACTAAAGCAGTCCAAGAAGACTTGGATTTAGTTTCTATAATGGTCAAACTTAGATGTAAGAGCTTTTGGGAAAAGTTGCTTATTCCGGCTTTCGTCTTTTTCTTTCAAAAACTCTACCCATTTCGTTGGGTAAACAACCCCAAAAAAAGTCTAGCAGCAGCGGCTGGTGGTTGTATTTTAATTCGTCGAGATATTTTAGAGCATATAGGAGGATTGTCAGTTATTCGCCATGCTTTGATTGATGATTGTACATTAGCTAAAGCAGTCAAATCTGAACATGGGCGCATTTGGCTTGGTTTGAGCAATTCAACCCAAAGTTTGCGCCCTTATGATACTCTCAAGACCATTTGGGATATGGTAGCTCGTAGTGCTTACACGCAATTGAACTATTCTCCCATGCTCTTGGTCGGAAGTGTACTGGGGATGACCTTGATTTATTTGCTACCACCCATCAGCATAATTTTAGGATTTGTTTTAGGTAACTGGGCGATCGCACTTCTAGGTTTAGCCATCTGGTTACTCATGTCAACTGCTTACTTTCCCATTATTCGTTTTTATCAATGTTCACCAACCTTCGCCTTGAGTTTACCAATCATCGCTTTTTTATATACTTTGATGACAGTAGATTCTGCTATGCGCCATTGGCAAGGTCGTGGTGGTGCTTGGAAAGGAAGAGTGTATCAATAGTAGAGATTTACCGGAATTATTTTTTATTCCTACTTTGATCAAAGAGGAATAATCATTGCTGATCTTAATTGCGATCGTTCCGATTAAATCCCGACAATTGCATCACCTGAGTAAAGCGTGAATATTTCACCTCACTGGTTTCAGGATCACCAGACACTGCAATTAACCCCATTTTTAAATCGTCGAAATAAATCACACCGCCAATACAACCTTGAATTTGGAAAGGTCCATGAAACATCTGATACTCAGGAACATAGATCAGTAAAAAGTCAGTAATGATAATAGTCCCAGTAAACAATTGCTGACAAATTTTGCCGAGAATAGCATTTAGGTGTTCATTATAAGCAGGATTACCCAATTGAGTGAATTCCCTGTGATCGGCAAAATGATCCATGTAAAATTCCCATATAACGGACAGGTCTTTTTCCTTGGTCAATTTTTGCTTAAGTTCCTTTAATCGATCTATTTTCATAACTGATGATGGAATAATGCTGGTTATACTATAGCTTGTTTAAAGGAATTGTTCAGCATAATGAGAGGATTTAATTCACGAACCATGTAGGGGCGCAAGGCCTTGCGCCCCTAAGAGTAACCAATTGCACTGAAAAAAATATCAGTAATAATCTGTCCTAATTGTGTTTCTCCAAAAGACATCCTACAAAAAGATTATGGGATAAAGTATAAGTATTGCGAGCGCAAATTGCTATGGTCTTACTTTCAGATTTATCTGAGTTGTTACAAGCGGAAGATCCTGAAGAAAGATTTTCTCTAAGTCGGGTTAGTTGGGAAGGTTATGAAGCTTTACTCAATCAATTAGGGGATAGTCTTCAGTATCGAGTTAGTTATTTAGATGGAGTCATAGAGTTATTGTCACCTAGTCGTCGTCATGAACGCAATAAAACAATTATTGGCTCTTTGTTAGAGTGCTATTTCCAGGAAAAGGAAATACCATATTACCCACTTGGTTCTACAACGTTTAGACAGCAAACGCAAAACGGTGGTTTGGAACCAGATGAATCCTATTGTATCGATACGGAAAAGGAGTTTCCTGATTTAGCGATCGAAGTAGTCGTTACTAGTGGCGGAATCAATAAGTTAGAAATTTATCGCAGGTTGGGTGTTAGAGAAATCTGGTTTTTCAAAAATAACCAATTTGAAGTACATCACTTACTTGCTGGGGAATATATTCAGGTTACTAGTAGTCAAGTGTTACCTCATATAGACTTAAAAGTAATAGCACAATATACATTAGCAGATCAACCATTAAAAGCAGTAAAAGAATTTCGCGAGAAAATTAGGGAAATGGGTGGTTCAATTCAAGCAACGACGAAAATAAATCGTTCAAGAAAAACTAAAGCGCTATACGCTCATACCTAGCACTATCAATTATGTTGTACACAATAACCGTAGGATCTACTTCCCCGCTTACCAAAAAAGCTTTAGCTGCGTCTGGAGAAAAACCAGATATTAGCATTACACCATCTTCATCACTTGTGGCTGGAAAATTATCATAAGAACCATTTAGATTCCAGTAAGCTAACATGGGAGCTACATAACCAGAATCAGCAAACATTTCCTTAATTCGTTTGGTGATGCTGATTCTTCGACTGGCTTCAGTCATGTCCGAGACATTATTAAACTGATTATCGGAAAACACCAGAACCCTCTCTGGTAATTGCTCTTGGGTTAGTCGATGTTGTCTTGCTCTATCCAGAATTAAAGCGAAGACTTTAATGAAATCAGTTCCATAACCTTCAAAACTACTAAATTCTGCCATTTCCTCAATTTTATCGTAGAGACTTTCACCTCTAAATTGGAAAAATTGAGGATCGTTACTAAACGTGATTAGCAAATTAGTCCAAGGTTCGGGAATAATTGAACTGAAGTACAATCCAAGACTCTTAGATACATCTATCGCTTGTAGTCTCCCTGAAACATTTTCATACATACTACCTGAAGTGTCACACAAGCATAAAGTATTAGCCAGGGATAAATTTGCTCTTCCCTTATCTAACAATGTTTGCCATTGTGCTTCTCTCACATCACTATATTTTCCATATCCAACTGTTAGTTGATACGGATAAAGTTGTCCGGATTTAATAGTTTCTTTTCCTGACATGACATCAGCCAAGAATTGCTTAAATCGTGTTTCATCGTGTCTAGGAAATGCTTTTTTGCCATAAATTTTCATCGCAACAGATGGGACTGACGGATAACGAATTTCGCTCCATTGATTCTGGCACATTTGAGACTCAACAGTTTTACCAGTCCGTAAAGTACCCAAAGTGAGATATTTACGGTATTTCTTTTCAGACATACCTAGTGCCGCACGAATAACTTTAGAAGCAGCATCATACTTCCCGTCTGGACGCGGACACCATTTAAAAGCTAAAGCGTTATCCTCTCTCAGCGCATTAGAAATGATCGTCGCAGCATATTTACCTATTGTCTCATGGGTTGCTAACTTAACTAAATCTAGATAAGAACCGTATTCTGGAATAAGCTGCAAAGATTTGAGAGCAACATCAAAATTTTTGTCTATTAGCCAGTCAAAGGCTTTCACAAAAGAGTCCCTATCTCCCTTCCCCAAACCCCTAGAATCCCGCATGATAAATATCAATTTTAAGGTTCTAAGAGGATCTAATCGCCATGCTTTGTTCAAAAGCAAAGTTAAATCTTCTTTAGAGATATTTCTCACAGACCGATAATAAAGATCCACCAATTCAGAGTTAGTCTGTGAAAAAGCTTGTAAGCCATTTGCAGTCGTGGTATCTGTATTTACCACGTTTTGCATAGCAAAAACAAAAGGATTATCCATTAATTCAGACTCCATTTTCTACTGTATAAGGGGTAGTTTGCTGTTAGGAATCTTCCTTGTATGTTATAAATGATAGGTCAGACTGCGTTTAGATGTTGGTTTAAAACAAAATTTTGTTGCTGTTAGCAGTCTTCGCTAAAATGTTTTGTTCAGACAGCGTTTTATTTTATACCAAAAAGGGTTTTTTAATTGCTGTTAGCTGTCTTCCCGCAAAATTCTAAGCATAAATTCAGGCTAAGTTTTTTGCTTGACAAATTAACTGTTTGTTGCTTTTGTGTTTGCTGTGCGCAGCCTTCCATAATCTGTTGGAAACAATAATATCATTTAATTCTGGAGAAGTCAAGAGAAATTTTATTTTTTAGACATGCTGTTAACACCATCTCTTTCCTTGTCGCTTTACCTGGTTCAATTCTGACTCACTACGGATATTAGGCACACCAGTCACATTCTTAGATATTCGGTTTATCCGGGGTGATAATGGTTTACTAGTTAAGAAGTTAATCATGGGTGTACCCAAGGAAATTAGCACACCTCCCGATCTGGATCAATTATCGATCTGGTCGCTTTATCGATGGGGAATAAACTATTTTCAAGAAGTCGGTTAAGGTTTTTATTTCTTTTGAGTACTTGGTGCCATACTTCTGGAGATAGAAATTATGATCAGGAAATTTGCCCAAAAGGAATAAAAATATCAGTTGGGTTGAAGTATTTTAACCCAACCTGCTATTGACAACCGATTTCATATCACTACCCCCCCCATTTTTTTACTAATGGCTATTTGTTATTACGCTCTTGACAAATAGCCATTAGCTTATAATATGAAATTATGACTAACAATTTAGGATAAGCAAGTTTATCAAGAAAATATCGCTTAAGTAAAGTAGTTCCTATTTTGTAAAACCAGTCTAATTGTATAGCATTTTACTATTTGATATACCTTAAAAAACAAATGCCCATTTTAAAAAACAAATACCCATTATGCTCTCATAATTGGCTATTTCGAGAAGATAATTTAGAAGTTCAAAACAATTCCAAGGAAGTCATACGTGAATGGGTACTTACTGAGATTTTCAAAAGCTACAATTATCCTATTAGCTGGTTAGGAAATCAAATTAAGCTAATTGATTCAGGAAATTCAGAATTAAGCATTAAAGATTTTTTTGGAATTTGTATATCAACAACTAAGGGAGAACCTTTCCTATGGATATCAATTAGTGAAGGAAATGAATTAACTAATGCTGAAGCTAGCTTGGTTTCAATTCTGATAAACAGCGATTGTTCTGGATTAGGAATTGTAACAAATGGAACGGAACAAGGTACTAAATTTTTGCGTCGTCGATTTGACAGTGATAAATGTGATTATATTACTGATATTGAAGCTTATTCTCAACCAGAGATTACATCTAATTTAAAGTTAAACATAGTTGCTGATAGTAGTAAAACTAAAAATAGCTTACTACCTTTATCAAGTCGTGTTGAAAACCTTTTTTTTGAAATTCATAGCTATATAAGAGATATAGATGGGTTTCATGCAGATGAAGCGATTGATGAACTATGCAAAGTCTTATATGTAAAGTTATATGACGAAGAAATGACAAAAGCGGGTGAAACTTACAGTTTACAAAAATCACTGTATGGCTCAGTTGAAGAGTTTGCAGCATTTATAAGAGCTTTGTATTTTGAAGCAATTGAATATGATAAGCGAATCTTGAGGATGAACATTTCAACTTATCAAAGTTCACGAGGTGTACTAAATACAAAAATACGTCTTTCTAGTCCAGCATTAGTTAAAGCCATAGAATCTCTTCAGAACTATAATATCAGTAACTCTGACATAGATATTAAAGGACGTGCGTTTCAAAAAGTTATAAATCCTATTATACGCGCAGGTATGGGTCAATATTTTACTCCTGATGCAGTGGTAAGGTTTATGGTTGATATAGCCAGTCCTCAAATCTTTGAGATCATACTTGACCCTTTTTGCGGTTCAGCACGCTTTTTAACATCTTGTTTACATTTTGTCAGAAATCAGAATCAAATTGAATCAGAAAAACTCATGCATGAATTTGCATTTGGACACCTACATGGTATTGAAAAAAGTGATAGAATGGTTCGGATTGCTATAATTGATATGCGTCTTCAAGGTGATGGTAACAGTAATATTCGATGTACAGATGCTCTATTAGATTTTTCTAATTACCCCGATTTAAAGCCTAATTCATTTGATTTAGTGTTAACTAATCCACCATTTGGTTCAATACTTAGCTCAGATGCTATTTCCAAAATGGGTGAGTCGTATCTTGCTAAAGGTAGGAAGACTTGCCCTTTAGAAATTTTAAGTATGGAGCGGAGTGTGAGATTTCTCAGGAATGGTGGACGAGTTGGAATTGTTTTACCCGATGGAATCCTTGCCAATAAAAATTATAAATATGTTCGTGATTGGCTGGAGCAAGAAGCAAAAATTCGTGCGATTATCAGCCTTCCTATTGAAACTTTTTCTCCTTTTGGAGCTAATATTAAAACTAGTATTCTTTTCGCGAGAAAATGGCAAAAAAATGAAGATAAAACCCAAGATTATTCTATTTTTTTAGCTAGAATAGATAATGTTGGTTATGACACATCTGGAAGAATGAAAGATATTTCCGATTTTGATCAAGTTTCTAAAGAATATAAATTGTTTATTTCACGAGAAGGATGGTGAATTATGTGGATTGGTGAAACTTCATTAATTGAATTTCAGAAAAGATCTTGTTGGAAAGTCGAATTTTTTTGTAATGAAGGAACAGGTGTTTCTAACAGTGTATTTAATCTGGTAGGTATTCAAGACATAGTTAATGAGCGAAAAGAAACACTGAATCCTCAATCTTTTTCAGATAAAATTATGAATTATATCGGTCTTGAAAATATTCAATCTTTAACAGGAGACTTAATTAATTTTCAACCTAAATACGGAAAAGAAATTCGTTCAAGGTCAAAAATCTTTCGCAAAGGCGATATTCTTTATGGAAGACTTAGACCTTATTTAAATAAAGTTTATTTAGCAGAGGAACCTATTTCAGAAGGAATTTGTTCTGGTGAGTTTTATGTTTTGATACCTATTTTGGAAAAGATTTTACCAAATTTTCTCAGAGCTATTCTTGCCTCAGAATATGTTCAAAAACATGTGCAGAATAGGCAAACTGGATCTGCATTACCTCGTCTTCAGCTTAATAATTTACTAGAAATAAAAATACCACTACCTCCTATTGAGATACAGCAGAACTACGAAGAATTCTTGGTTCAAAAAAATTTATACAGGCGAAAATTAGCAACTGAATTATCTGAACTTCCACAAAAAGTTATAGATACTATTGTCGAAAGTCTTGAACATGATAAAAGTCACTTACATTCTTACTAGAAGGGAACAGGGAACAGGGATGAAACTCTTTTAGCATAAGAGTTTGGTGATAAAAGTTTGTACCTCTTTCTATTGGAGTAGCATTTATTATTGCAGTGGCGGCGGTTTCAGGTGTCACTATAAATTTAGATGGTAGTTCAGCAATAGAATTTTATTCTAAAAGTAAGGATTATTGATTAATTCAGACTCCATTTTCTCCTGTAGAGGGGTTAGTTTGCTGTACGGGTATTAATTGGGCTGAATTTGATCGAAGTGTCGGACTGAGTTGATTGGGCAATTGACTGAGTATTAAATGTATTCTAAATCAGTGTATTCCGGTATTCGATGATTGAATGAGTACATAATCAAGTTTAGTTACTGAACTATTTTCATAAATAAGACTCGTGTATACTGCATAATTATCCAATTCAATCACCAATTAATTTACAGATAAGGGTAATATTAAGTTGTAATCATTACCAAGCATATGTTGTGGCGATATCAAACTTTATTTAGACATGGTAAATTAAGGCTACGTTTTTTGCTTGACAAATTAACTGTTTGTTGCTTTTGTGTTTGCTGTGCGTAGCCTTCCATAACCTAATTGGGCTAATACTATCATTGAACTCTAGAGAAGTCAAGAGAAATTTTATTTTTTAGACATACTGTTAACAGCATCTCTTTCCTTACTGAAGAGAGGCAGAGGGCAAAAAATATACTTTCTGCCTCCTGCCTCCTGCCTCCTGCCTTCTTAAAGTTATTGAGGAACCCAAATCGATATTGACCCCGCCTGACATCGGAACTCAGCCCAGCCTTCCTCATTGGTTGTGATTGTTTCCTCAACGTGTTGAGTCAGATCAACGTAAGTACGGTTGGACTGTCCCACTTCCATGTACTTACTACCCGCATCACCATTACTCAATACTACCGCCATTCCCCCAGGTTGCTCATCATTACCCAAGCGCGTCCAGCCAATGGTATTTGCATGGTCAAAATAATCGAATTGATCGCCATAAGCAAAAGTTTGACGAGCAAACAACATTTTGTCAATTAAGACTTGATGGCTATCTAGCCAAATTTCATACTCCCCTCCATCCTTTCCCTTGTCTTTGTAATGAGCACCATAATAGTCAGCGTAGAAAATGCAAGGATAACCTTCCCTTCTCAGCAAAATTAACCCATATGCAAGCGGCTTAAACCAAGCTTCAACCACAGATTCTAGAGACTGTAAAGGTTGGGAATCGTGATTATCCACAAGTGTTACCGCCAGAGTTGGTTGATACTGCACCAATGTGTTATCAAAGATTTGACGCATATCATAGTTGTTACCCGACTTACTGGCGACTTGAAAATTGCGGTGGAGTGGTACATCAAAAAGCGTAATTTTCCCATTCGTGGTTTCGATGAAGCTGTGTAAGGCTTCCACACCGTAAGACCAATACTCACCTACTGCAAAAATATCTTTCCCCGCATATTTACTAACGTGGTCTAACCATTCTGGAAAGAAATTAGAGGAAATATGCTTGACTGCATCAAATCTAAAACCATCCACCTTGGTTGTATCAATGTACCATTCACCCCAGAATTTCAACTCTTGAATCACTTCGGGGTGATTGATATCTACATCACAGCCCATTAAGTAATCAAAGTTACCTTTTTCTAAATCAACATTATCAGCAAATTCCTTACCCTTGAGTAAATAAATTGCCTTTTCTCCGGGATTGTAGACGTTATAATCGATCGCACCAAAGTGCCACCAATGCCATTTCATACTGGAGTACTTATCACCTCGACCAGGAAAGGTAAAACTCGTCCAAGCTTTAATTTTCTGATATTCACCTACAGTTTTATTGCGATTATCAGGATTGAAAGGAGTGGCTTCCATTTCTTCTTCTTCATCTGCGCCCATGCGGTGGTTAAACACAGCATCAGCATAGATTTTTATTCCTACACTTTGTGCTTTCTTAATTGCATTGATATATTCCTCTTTTGTCCCATACTTGGTGCGGACAGAGCCTTTTTGATCAAATTCACCCAGGTCAAACAAGTCGTAAACACCATAGCCTACATCATAGCCGCCCGCAGTTCCCTTGTAAGCAGGAGGTAACCAAAGAGACGTGACTCCAATTTTTGCCAATGCTTCTGCCTTTTCTGCAACTTCCTGCCATAGACTCCCATCATCAGAGCTATACCAATGGAAATATTGCATCATCACGCCATTGAGTTCAGACATATACCTCCTGAATTATTGAAGCTAACTTTCTGTAATTATTCACATCCCCCCTCCAAAATCGTCGAAACCCTTGATTCCTCGTTAAGAAGTAGGGGGGATGTGAACGGTTACAACTTTCTTGATTCTGGAACAAGGCGCAATGCTGATTACCAACGTCGCCCCGTAAATAAGTTATACACAAGACCAATCAGTGCTAGAACTAAAAGTATGTGAATTAAGCTACCACCAATGTGGATGGAGAATCCTAGTAACCACAAGACAAAAAGTACAACAACAACAGTCGAAATAAGACTCATATTTTCCTTTTTGATTTAGATATAAAGTGATGAAAATCTATTTAGGTTAGATGGAATGCTTTAACATTCCTCCAGAAAGCACTTGTCAGTTGAGTGATTTAGATGATGTTTAATTAATTTTTAGTGGAGAATATCCCTGGACTGATCTTTTACATCTTCTATTGCATTCATGACTCGGCTTTCGACTTGTTTAGCTGTTCCCATAATCTGATCTTTGCGGTTTCCTGTAACATTACCGATCGCCTCTTGAACTTCACCTTCAACATCCTTTTGAGCTGCTTTGACTCGATGTCGCCCCGTAGTAAATAAGTTATAGACAAGACCAATCAGTGCTAGAACTAAAAGTATGTGAATTAAGCTACCACCAATGTGCATGGAGAATCCTAGTAACCACAAGACAAAAAGTACAACAACAACAGTCGAAATAAGACTCATATTTTCCTTTTGGATTTAGATATAAAGTGATGAAAATCTAGTTAGGGTAGATGGAATGCTTTAACATTCCTCCAGAAAGCACTTGTCAGTTGAGTGATTTAGACGATGTTTAATTAACTTTTAGTGGAGAATATCCCTGAACTGATCTTTTACATCTTCTATTGCATTCATGACTCGGCTTTGGACTTGTTTAGCTGTTCCCATAATCTGATCTTTGGGGTTTCCTGTAACATTACCGATCGCCTCTTGAACTTCACCTTCAACATCCTTTTGAGCTGCTTTGACTCGATTAATTAGTGGTTCATCTTGATATATTGCAATCCAAATCTGAGGATGGGTGACGAGTTGTGTGGAAGTTATAGCCCAACTATTTCCAGAACTAAAACCAAAAACTATGACTATTGCGAGCAATCCAGCTAAACTTATACTCACAAAGAAACTACGCACTGATAATTGAACTTTACTTATAGTATTCTTGGTGTTTATCTTGACTTGATCTTGTAAATTGATCATGGTCTCCTTTATCGAACTTGTTCGACTTGGCGAATGTTTATCTGAGCGGATCTGAAGATATTTTATATCTCCGTGATTTAATTTAATTTGATACAAGACCAATTTGTTTTGGCCATGAATAGAACGAGGATTGAAGCCATCTTAATTGGCTTTTAAAGTAAATAACTTATTTATGGAATCTTTGTCAAGAGGGGAAAAAATATTTCTGTAGACTAAAGTCTTCTGTAAATTATCTGTCAACAAGTTGGAGTTACTAGGTCAAGCAATTTTTGATTTATCTTCTGTTGCTGAGTTAGAGGCGTGGTTACAAAATTGGACAAAATCAGTAGAGAAGCAGAACTAAATATATCTACTTAGGAGTGATTTTCTTGAGCGCGTTAGCAAAGCTTGCCTCATACGTCACTCCTGTTGGTTATTATTCACTGGATAATACTTACACTTAGTATTTATAAATTTATTGAGTCAAGAAAGATGCTGAAAAAAGATCATAATTGCTACAAATCGACTTTCGCAAAATATATTCTTGATTACAACTTTAAAAATAATTTAAAGCGAGAATGGGAGCAGAAAAGATATTCTATTTATTCGCTCTCGAGGACGAATCATGGTAACGGTCGCAGAGAACGCCCAAAATCGGTTAACTATCCAAACTGTAGAAATTGCTCCTAATACTACGGCGATACGCTCTCTTGACTGGGATCGCGATCGCTTCGATAGTGTCACAAGTGTCACACAAGCATAAGGCAAAGGAGATTAGGAGTTATTTCAGATCCGTTTAGGTGACTTAAACAACTCTCTAATTACTCTCGGAGAACTGATGGAGGTAGGAAAAAATAGCGTTTTCAGCTTGGTTAATCCAGTCATTACAATACTACGGTGTACACACAAGTTGACCAAAACTCTATTTTCGCAAACTCTTAGATGCTGGAACCTTGATTTCTGGTTCTCTATTCTCAATAAGCTGAAATTATTGAGAATAGACGATTTTTGATAAAACCTTTGTCCCATAAAGCTTTTAGGACTTGTGTGCATAATTCTTTAGACTTGTGTGTACACCGTAGTAGCCCCCTCTCCCAAAGGGCGAGGGGGAAATTCAAAGTCCCTCTCCCACTGGGAGAGGGATTTAGGGTGAGGGCTAACATTAATCGAAGCAACGAAAATCCATATATAAAGATTTACTTATCTGGGTGAAAATACCGTTCAAATAAAGCTTTTGCCGATTGACGATGTTCTTCAACTAACTGATCAGGGGATAAAACTTCTGCTTTATCCATGTAGCGACCAACCCATAAACTAAACTCTTTTAAAGAACGAGGTGGTAAATCTACAGCATATTCTATATAACTATATTTTCCAGTTACTTGATCAATTAATCCAGGAGTAATTGTTTGGTGAAGATGACGGAGTTCCCCTTCTGCAATAAAAGCGGAAACTGGCTGAAAGAAGCGCACTTTAGCATAGATAAATTGGAGATTTCCTGATAATTCAGATTTTTGTGCTTCTGGCTCACCTAAATATAAACCCCAGCCATTTTCTAATAATGTATATGCTTTAGCTAAACTTTCCTTCTGCTTTTCTAAGTGACGTGGTTGTATTTTAATCAATTTAAAATGGTTACTGAAGCGATTTAATCTGCCTATAGCTAAGTGTCCATTATCACAATATTCATATAGTAAATACCAAGCAATATCATGATAAACTAGCTGTAGCGGAAAAACATGTATACGTCCAGTACGCTGAAAACCATATAAATCATTACTGCGAGAAATTTCAATAGCTTCACCCTTGCTAATAGCTTTTTCCACTAATGGTAATTGATGAAATAGATTATCCCGATTTTCACCCTTAACAGCCATTTCTTCTGGGTCTGTATGAATAATAGCACGGTTGAGATATTGGCGAGTCGGATAAAAGAATTCTCCATTGAGTTCCATATCTAAACCACGTAATCTTTTACTGAGACTTTCATAAATGCGTCTGACTTGAGCATCACCTTGAAATTGAGCTTGGGAAGCTAATGCGTTGAATGCTACTTTTAATTCTGTCATAGAAAGTGCGCCAGTACCTAAATAGTATCCCCAGCGATACATCCGACGGTCAAGTATAGTGTAACGTCTCAATGTTTCTAAATCTTTTCGCAGAGTAGGGACTGCTGGGTATCCTACTGGTAGTTCTATATTTAATTCTGTTGCTAATTTTTGCAAGTATATTTGTACGGAATTAATCGCATCATGATTTTTATTGTCATTGCTATCTAGAAAATCAGGGCTACCAATACCTGGATATTTTAATAAGGTAGCAATTAACAACATTAAGCGTTCAAATGCTAGACGTTCTGTGTATGAGTGAAGATGTTTTTTAGACATTGTAAAAATGATTACAGTGGTAGAAGCTTATACTGAATTAATTATTGTGTAAAAGAAAATATTCAAGATTATAATAAAAATTAGCTGTAAGTACTGTCAATATTGTTTTAGGAAAGACAACTGTAATAATTCAGATTATAATCTTTTTCTGGCTTTTGATCAATTACAGAGTTATGGTAGTTAATATAATCACTTTAAAGTCAGTTGATTAATTTGTGTATTTTTACAAGCGTTATTAAGTAACACCTAGAGAAAGACAATCCAGTTCCCTCTCCTATTTGGAGAGGGTTAGGGTGAGGTTCTTTGCATCATTATTAGCGTGAATAAATTCATAATTTTATGCAGACCCTATATATTTCTGAGCAAAATTGCTATGTATGTCTAGAAAAAGAGACCTTGCTAGTTAAACAAGGAGAAACAGTTCATGCTCAAGTACAGCTACCTCTGTTAGAGCAAATTCTAGTTTTTGGGAAATCGCAAATAACCACACAAGTCATTCGTGCTTGCTTATGGCGAGATATTCCCATAGCCTATTTATCACGTATGGGTTATTGTTATGGCAGAATTTTACCAATTTCTAGGGGATATCGACAATTATCACGTTATCAACAACAGTTATCTCCTGTAGAAAAGTTAATTGCTGCTAGAGCTATAATTAAAGGGAAGTTAAAAAACAGTAGAGTTCTATTACGCAGACAAAGGAAGAAAAAAGAATCGGAGATTTTAGAACGAGTTTTACAAAGTCTAGATTATTTAGCTGACCAAGCAGTACAGGCTGATACTTGGGAAAAATTAATGGGATTTGAAGGTGCTGGCGCAGCTCAATATTTTTCAGTTTTTAGTGAATGTTTAACGAATCCTGATTTTGCGTTTTCTGGTCGTAGTCGTCGTCCTCCAGGAAACCCAGTTAATGCGATGTTAAGTTTTGGTTATCAAGTGCTGTGGAATCACTTGTTAGCATTGATTGAAATTCAAGGACTTGATCCTTATTATGCGTGTTTACACCAACATAATGATGGTCATGCAGCTTTGGCTTCTGATTTAATTGAGGAATTTCGGGCTCCTTTAGTGGATTCATTGGTAATGTGGTTAATTAATCGTAAAATTGTTAATGCTGAGGCTGATTTTGAGTTTAGAAATGGTGGTTGTTATTTAAATGATTCAGGGAGGAAAAAATTTTTACGAGCATTTTTACAGCGGATGTCCGAAGAAATAAAAACCGATCAGGGGATCAAACAACCAAAATGGGATTTATTAAGTCAACAGGTAAAGGCATTCAAGCAATTTGTTTATAATCCTAGCCATCATTATCAACCATATCGAATTGACTAAATTTATGTTATGTTTTTGTATGTAATTGCTTATGATATTCCCTGTAATAAACGGCGCAAAAAAGTAGCTGATTTATTGGAAGGCTATGGACAGCGTGTACAGTATTCTGTATTTGAATGTCAATTGAATCCAGAAAAATATCAGGTTTTACGTCGTCAATTAAGGAAAAAGCTGAAGTTAGAAGAGGATAATATCAGGTTTTATCCTTTGTCTCGACATACTCTGTCTCAAATAGAAACTTGGGGTGTGGGTATTCCTGTAATTGAGCCCCCTAGTTCGATTATTGTTTAATAAGTAGCCATCATGAACTACGTACACCAAAAAGCATGAGAGTACCTGTTCCCTTTACCAAACTTCCGGCAAAATGGCTGAAATGTTAATTTTATGGTTTTAAGCTTCGGTTACTTATTGAGTAAGGGTTACAGCATTTTTAGTAGTTATCTTGCTGACTGTTTGACTGCGGTTTTCGTTGACCTTCGGAAACTGAAGCTGGACTTCTTGTTGGGTAAGGGTTTAAAATAGGGGGATTCCTACTCGCTAGGGATATTAATTGAATGGAAACATGCTGTATATTTCTGTGGTTTAATTACACATTCTTGTATTCCTACTCGCTAGGGATATTAATTGAATGGAAACACTGAAGTAAGTAAATACATAGAGGAAAGAGATAAAAGATTAGAGATTCCTACTCGCTAGGGATATTAATTGAATGGAAACATGATAGAGAGGCTTCTGTTACCTTTGTAATAGAGATTCCTACTCGCTAGGGATATTAATTGAATGGAAACAAACTGTTACTTAATTCAGGTGAAATATCCCATTTTATTTGTATTCCTACTCGCTAGGGATATTAATTGAATGGAAACATACTGTTATTTCATTTACATTTAGCTGATTCAGATAGTTTAATTCCTACTCGCTAGGGATATTAATTGAATGGAAACTTTTATGTAAATCATCTAGTATTAGATCTAGATAACTAGAATTCCTACTCGCTAGGGATATTAATTGAATGGAAACGTGGACAGTATTACCTCAGCAACCCCATGATTAGCTATAATTCCTACTCGCTAGGGATATTAATTGAATGGAAACGAAGTAAAAGCAGCAGATTGGCGGCGATTAGTATCACCAATTCCTACTCGCTAGGGATATTAATTGAATGGAAACTCCGCCTATACAGATAATCTCTTTAGCTATCTTACTATCATTAATTCCTACTCGCTAGGGATATTAATTGAATGGAAACTAATTGAAAACTGCTGGGACTTTCATGATGAAGTATCGCATGATTCCTACTCGCTAGGGATATTAATTGAATGGAAACTAAAGATAAATGGTTTACTATTACATTTAAGCAAAATTCCTACTCGCTAGGGATATTAATTGAATGGAAACAAATCCTATGATCTTTCCGTTAAAGGTAGCTTCTCCTGGCAGATTCCTACTCGCTAGGGATATTAATTGAATGGAAACCCCAGCGGATTTTATCCGTTCTAGACATCAGCTCCATTCCTACTCGCTAGGGATATTAATTGAATGGAAACTGAAGAGAAAGAGCGAAGAGTTAGCCAGCGCGGTGAATTCCTACTCGCTAGGGATATTAATTGAATGGAAACTTGCATTTAGTAAGTATGAATCTACATTAAACGAGAAATTCCTACTCGCTAGGGATATTAATTGAATGGAAACATAACTATATTACCTGGTGCTTTAGATGGTTTATTTGGATTCCTACTCGCTAGGGATATTAATTGAATGGAAACTTTAATCCCCTCAATATCCACAATATCAAAAGTAAATGTATTCCTACTCGCTAGGGATATTAATTGAATGGAAACCTCAAACTCTTCATCAGATAGGTTATCTGATGTTAGAATTCCTACTCGCTAGGGATATTAATTGAATGGAAACAGACTAGAGAAGCTAGAAGCCCTCAAGTTACTGAGAAGTGGATTCCTACTCGCTAGGGATATTAATTGAATGGAAACTCTTCTTTGTGTTAACTTAATCTAAGGGTTTCTCTTGTGGGTATTCCTACTCGCTAGGGATATTAATTGAATGGAAACGAAAGAAGACTAGGCAATCCATTAAGCCTCCCGCAAGGGTGATTCCTACTCGCTAGGGATATTAATTGAATGGAAACTAGATGGGGAGGTAGAAGCTTTGGAGGAGCTTCTAACATCAATTCCTACTCGCTAGGGATATTAATTGAATGGAAACGTGGTCACTATCTGAATTACCTAGAAGGTAATGATGAAAGTATTCCTACTCGCTAGGGATATTAATTGAATGGAAACGGGCTCTCTAAAGAGCTCATGGTATCTACCTGGTCAGATTCCTACTCGCTAGGGATATTAATTGAATGGAAACGTCCATTACACCAGGGAGGCGATTCCAAAAGCATTCCTTACATTCCTACTCGCTAGGGATATTAATTGAATGGAAACCTCACCATCCCATAAGTGTGCGGCTACCAGCACTCTGGATTCCTACTCGCTAGGGATATTAATTGAATGGAAACAAGTTGCCACTATTTAGTATTAGAACTTAATAGACATAGCATTCCTACTCGCTAGGGATATTAATTGAATGGAAACGATTAGAGTAAGCAGAAGAAAGTTGGAATAAGATTGGTGAAATTCCTACTCGCTAGGGATATTAATTGAATGGAAACTTCTAATTCAGTACAGTGAGCGCTGAATATGGAATCGAGAATTTATTCCTACTCGCTAGGGATATTAATTGAATGGAAACGGCGCTTGACAGTGCCAAATCTCAAATATCTAGCATTCCTACTCGCTAGGGATATTAATTGAATGGAAACTTTCGGATCTCCGTTGGCTGGTTCGCTGGAATACCAAAATTCCTACTCGCTAGGGATATTAATTGAATGGAAACTTTGCTCCTCCATCGGTTTGTACTCCTTTAACTAAAGCTGAATTCCTACTCGCTAGGGATATTAATTGAATGGAAACACTACTTAGACTTCCTCCCATTGGATAACCAAGCTCTGCTATATTCCTACTCGCTAGGGATATTAATTGAATGGAAACAGAGAGCATACTAGGGGGGATTACTCTGGTGTGTTCTCATTCCTACTCGCTAGGGATATTAATTGAATGGAAACTTTATAAGAGGAGTTTCATAAATAAAGTCACCATTTCCAAGATATTCCTACTCGCTAGGGATATTAATTGAATGGAAACCTGCCTTGCAAAAGTTTTTGCTACCGCCAGCTACTTTAAATTCCTACTCGCTAGGGATATTAATTGAATGGAAACTTTCTTCGTCTCCAATCTTGTACGTTATCTTTTTCGCACATTCCTACTCGCTAGGGATATTAATTGAATGGAAACTTTAATACTTGTTTAACTTTTATTCCATCTGCATAATTCCTACTCGCTAGGGATATTAATTGAATGGAAACATTACAATTTAGTAATGCTCTAACTTTTTTATATGTTATTCCTACTCGCTAGGGATATTAATTGAATGGAAACTT
>Ga0116228_10001366_pt1 | contig 20195 bp, 17 predicted proteins | sample S1TSphfallax_2_FD_89694 | JGI IMG/M metagenome (GOLD analysis project Ga0116228, IMG submission 89694) | Host-associated microbial communities from peat moss isolated from Minnesota, USA - S1T2_Fc - Sphagnum fallax MG | ecosystem: Host-associated > Plants > Peat moss > Unclassified | place... | reverse complement strand
GCTATTTCATTGTCCTCCTTCTTGGAGCCCGAGTTGCGTAGGCAATGCATTTTTTTGGGTAGTCATAATAATAAAAGGATTTCAATTTGTGGATTAATGTGTGTAAACATTAGTTTTTTTTTTCTTGGGTCATCTCCAATTCGTGCATAACAAGGTGTAAGCATTAGATTTGGGGGGTGGGGTGGGCAATGGTTTTCCTAACTAGGCCTTTCCACCTAACCACCATACTAATTTAGATCTTTGCCCTATCGACCAACTAACAGCCAACCTCATTCCTGCCCACCCACCCACATTGCTACCTACCTACCTTCATGTGTTTCTCCACAAAAATTTTATGTGTTCTTGGTTAAATCTTTACCTTTCGATGAAACCTCTATGTCCGGGACTAGTTCAAGTTAAGCATTTACCCTTAGCAAAACCTCTCTTCGTCACAAAACCATTATCTGAATCAATTATTGAATAATGATTTTCTTAGAATTCATTGTTTAGTACGTTGATTATTAAGTGATTCATGTGAATAGTGATATTGATCGATTATTAAACAAATGAATATTTGATAATATGTTTCAAATATACAAACATAGTTGAATATATTTAACATTCAATAGTTAAATACTATAAAATAGTTCAATAATTAATATTTAAATCAATTTAATATTATTGCAAATCTGAAAAAATATTGAAACAATATGATATATCATTATTGACTGTTTAATATATTTTCTATTGTATTCCTATGATGCGGAGACAAATAAAGAGGTTTAAGTTTAGGACATATATGCATGTTACGTTTTCGAGTTTTCTTTGATTGTAGGACATGGGTAGTTTCAACACATGTTCGAAAAATAATTAATAGGCTTTGGTCAAAAAAATAAAAATCAATGGACCATTGATTCCAATTGTTTTAAGAGTCTTAAATAAATGATAATTTTCTTGAAATATCCATTGTAGAAAACCATTGATTAAAAAGGTGATTTTTGAAACAATTTCATTTTTTTTTAAAAACCAAGGGTCTTTGCAAAAACCAATTGTTTTGACTTTTCACCCCCACTAAATAAGTGCTCATATACCCAATTCGAATTGTTAGTGAGTTTGTATTAATTATTACACTCATTGCCCCAAACTTGGCTATTAAACATTAGATATGAAATATTGATCTTTAATCGATTTTTTTAATATTTGTGGCAATTCATCCATTTGTGTGCATCTAGCTCTAAAGGGTTTGGGGCAACGAGTGCAAGTGCTTCAATGTTTCAAAACTAATAAAAATGGTATAAATTATTTAATAACCTACCTAAATGTCATATTGGTTGGATTTCAAACAAGTTATTATAAATTGGCCCTTATGCATAATAGGCAGTAGCACTTGGGTTGGTCTAGTTTGAAAATTACACTCAAAAAATTAGTGGAGGCATCAATGCAAGGCATTATAATTCATTGCACATCATTTGTTACATGTTTTGCTAACTAGTTCGGGTGGGAATTCAAGGTAGCACATGAAGGGGATGGTTTGATACTTTGTGAGTTACCAACGCTCACATGGTTATGACAATAATCTTTCTTGTTTTGTTTGTTTTGGTTTGCTCAAAATGAATTCAATTGTTACCTTCCAAATGTAATCGAAGAGTTTTCTCTACAATCTAATGGATATAGGATTATATTAATTATTGGTGGAAATTGTTGTTGTGTAATAAACAACGTGGGGGTAATTATCTACAAAAATAGGATTGTGAAAATGAAAATATTTTGAATCAAATTGTCATAAAATTAATACCTCTTACAAAATAAATGTTAATACACAACTAACAATAATCGATAATCAACCCATCGCCATAAAGAAGATTGGCAATAACAAAAAATATTTACGCACCTTTGTTGATAAGTGAGCTTTTGAATAATGTAAGGAGATAATAAGGGCTACACGATTTGCCAAAGAGGAGGAAAAAGGAAAAACTTAATGTAATAAATTTTCAACTTGCTCCACAACATAAATAAACAAGTTTTATCAATTACAATGTTGACATTTGCTTCTCATAAGAGTAATTACATCTTGTACAAATTAATTGATTGTCATTAAGTATATTAACTACCTGCTAAGAACCTTTGCATGAATCATTCATTGTGTCAACTACCATATGTGATTTTTTATGCACACACCTAAAAACTTATTTTCATTACAGGAAACCTAAACATCACTGATGGATTTATATAAAAACTTGTTTATAAACACCAAAAAATTCACTAAAAAATGGGAGGGGGAGAGGAAGGGGGGGTTGCAAGTTTACTAGCACCTACTTAAAGACATCATTCGAATTAATTCATCGTTAAAAAATAATTTATGTAAAACCCACATGGGTGCTCCTTATGGTTGATTCATAATCGTGCCATATATTCCATATATAATCCTTGAATCCCCTTTTATGTAACCACATGGATAGCCTTCCTATGTAATATCCCAAATAATCCCCTAGGTTACTCTTACATAATTCCATAGATAATTCCCAAGTAGCCCCTATGTAACCCTATAGGTATCCATTGGGTCTCTCCCAATTGGCCCCCTATATTAGTGAATGTACATATCCCATAGGGTTCCATAGTCTACCCTAAAAAGTCTTTAAGTGGTCTCCAAAACAACCCATAAATAGTTTTCAAATAAATTTCAAAACCACAAAAAAAAATCCCTAGTGTAAATAGACATCGTTGAGGCAAAACCCATGCCAAATAGTGATGAAAATTGTGAATTTTATTTACATATGTTTTTTCGACATTGCAAAGTTATGGTAACAATTCCAAATTATGTTAAACGATCAATTTGAGTTCCAAGGAATTCAAATTAAAATTCCATCAAAGATAATATTGATTTTTGGTTATAATAAAACACAAATTTAAATTTGAATAATAATTATGTCAAATGCGTTAGTTTAGCAAAGAAATGAACAAAAGATTCTTTTTTAAAAAATTTATGATGGCCAAAAAAAAAACTCTAGTAACAACCTATTACCCACATTGAAAAATGACTCACAACTTAAAAGTGTGGAATTTGAAGTTTTTACAAATTCAAAAGTTTTTCAAAATTTGAAATTTCCAAGCATCCTTTGCCACATGTAAATGGGGCGTGATGTGCATGCCATATATATATATATATATATATATATATATATATATATATATAAAGTGTTTTGTAATACAAGAAATTAAAAAAACCTAAATTATTTAGCACATTTAGGTGTGATTTAAAATTATGATATTTTTTGGGGAAAAACTCTATCAAATTTTACACATTGTGACAAATTCATATTTATTCAACAATTATTAATACAAAAACATGTGATTTTTTGGGCAGCTATATGTATTTTCAACGATAATTTACACAAGATTTCATTCAAAAATAATTTCATATAAAAAATTTGGAAAACAATTAAAAAGGATTCGAAATATTTTTGTAAAGTAACGTTGTTGGCTCCTTTGTGCATATTTCTAGGTGTATTCTACCTATAAGTATGATGAATGTGTTGCTTGAAATCACTAGGTTTTAAAATATTTTTCTACAATTTACAATCTACTTTTTGACATTAAATGAAATGATGGTTAGTATCTCAACAACAAATTACAAGACTGATTTGGTTGTATGTAAAAGAAAATCATTATGCATGCGAATTGTTGAAGCTATCCATGTTATAATTTCCTATCAATGCAAGGCGATGGTAATCAATTCGTGTGTAAAACCAAAATCAATTTTTTTTGCAGGGGATAAATTTTTCCAACATGCTCTTATTATGCCCATTGGTGCGATATACTTGATATGTATTTTGTACCACTGTCGTAATCTATGACAAGGTGGCAACCAACAAAACACATCACAACAAGATTTGTGCAAGTGAGTGCTACGACTACATCAACCATTGAACTTCCATAAGATTTTCAATGTTTATTTACTTCTTTTTACATGAGATCTTGCCATTGTGAAGGACATGTAAAGAATCTCTTACACATTTTCTTGTAACCTACACCCTAATTGGAAAAAAAAGTTTTGTGTCGAATCATCCATTTTGATTGTAAAGATATCTCAACCACATAATAAATCTTGCATCCAACATTTTTGGTTGTTGGATTCGTTTCGAGAGATATCAACATAATGTTGCCAATATTTTATCATAAACATGGCATGCTTCATGTTGGTCGAAAGGAATAAGACACGAGAGCCACACAAAAAATCTTGCAGTTGTGCTGATTTTTGAATATGGTTTGTGTCGTAATCAAAATGCATGTCGACTCATGTATGAGCAACAAATGAAGACAATGGATGTGGTTATATGCCAATACAAATTAAAGCACCGCCTAGAGGAACTATTGTTGTTACCCATATGAAATCTTGTAAGTGCATGATAAGTTGGACCAAAAAACAACCCTAACCTTTGATTTGAAATTCCATTTTTTTGACGTAAAAAAAAATTCCATAGGCAATAAACCTCATCGGATTTAGGGGAAAAAACCTCTAGATCTTTCTTTCATTGCAACATTTTATAACTATAGACAAGTCCTCGAGAAGTATCATAAAATTAAAAAATAAAACCAATTTCCATCCACTAATTGCCATTAGAGTTATAACCTCAGCTTTACCCTGTATTTGCATAACTCCCATATTTTTAAGGATTGTTCATACCAATCAATTGTGTATGAATTGAAGTTCACAACTTCAAAATGAATGCCATTTGACAATTTTGTCCTACACTTGTAGAAACTAGGTTAATTAGAATCACACTTAGGGTGCAAAAAAATGGATTACATTGTTCTCAAAACTTGCCCACTTTAGAGCACATTAATTTGGTTCTCCTATCACTTCAAATTGATGGTAATTGACGCATGTACAATCAAAACCAAGTTTTTAAAACATGTAATAAGCTTTCAAAATAAATTATTGTGATGCCCACAAGTGCAAAACATTCAAAAAATGATTTCTGATATAAATTAGGTCCAAAACCCAAGGTACGATGGCAAGTAAGATAAGTGATTCAAATTGGTACCAACGTTGGGTACCACTCCATGAACATTTAAGGTCTCCTACCATTGATGTTTAGTTGCTTGCACCTTTTCTTACCCATGTTTCTCCCATTTTGGAAGATTTAAAAAAAAACCTTCTTCCACATGTTCTTTCTGAAATGAAATTCGAGTTGTAAAAATGTTTTGTGTCAAATCATGTGCTTTGATTACATGGAAGATATGACCACCTATTATGTTTTGCATGCACATATGTTTGCGTGTTAAAACATAGAATCCAACATTCCTTGAGTTTTTTTTTCAAATATCTTTAGAGTGATTTAAGGAGGAACATGAACAATGTCGGTAAGTGTGTGTGTAAGATGAAATCAACTCTAGTGTGGGAACTCCCTTAAGGACGAATTCAACTCAACAAAATACTAGTGCAACAGTCCAATTTGGAATCATTTTATGGTTCCAAGTCATCAAATGTACGAATTGACATTGCGTGGTATATATATTATGTGACCATACTTGCAAGGTACAAATAATTAAACAATTTATTTTACATTAATTTTGTGAAATACATAAACGATGATAAGCGCATACCCTTGGTCCATCGTCTAGCATGTTTAGGTTTGGTTTATGAGGAAAAATATTTTATTAGCATAATATACATATTATAAGGTGCATTATAATTGAAATTTTATTAATTATATGGGCAAGGCATGAATTTTAAATGCTTCGTGCAAAATACATGACAAAGCATTTATGGTTGTCGTTTTCCTATTGAGAGCAACGATTGTTTTAGTTATCTCGTGTTCCCCATTTTTTTTTTGTAGGTTTTTATGTCCCCCTTATGGGAAACCAAATTAATAGGAGCCAATTTCGGTGTGATGAGTCTTTGGTTTTGATGTCCATAAATCTCATAAACTAAGTTAATGTCGAAAGTCTATGTTGTATTTATGTGAAGCCCTTTCTAATACGTTAATTTAACGTGTAGTATAGTTTGAAAGGTGATCAACAAATATAGAATACAGTTTTGGCACATTTCGAAACCCATAACCAATGTTTTTCAACATAAGGAAATGTTGTAATAACATTGTTCAAGCACAATAGTGAAGCACTATTTTAAGATTTTTTATCCAATCTTGTGTTGCCACATAATCTTTTGAGGACTAGTCATAATGATTCAAGACATTGCCATCAGCTCCTATTAGCCCATTTTTACCCCTCTTCATTTGTGTTAATTATTTAGGAGGTTTTGTATTGCATTCCATATGTTGCATTTATGTTGGGATGTTGCTAAAGAACTATAAAAATGAACACCATAATATAATGGAATGTTGAGAAATAAAAGGGTCAAGATCTATGTTGTGGTTTTTGAAGCGAACACCAATTCTTCCAACTTGTACCACAAGGGTGTTCACAATATTATGATTGTTATAAAACAATCGGTTGTGGTTGGGGGTGTGTTAAACCTTTTGTAAACAATCAATGATCGAATAATGTTGTGAAGCTCCTAGATTTGAAATGGGCTAGGAGGTTCATAAAACTTTGTGTTCCTATTGACATTGTTTAGACTTGTCATAACCTATGAGTCGATATCAAAACTATTCAATGGACAATTCTCCAACAAGAAGTATTCATAATGTGCTTCTATATTCATATCTTGGTGATGTCCATAATTTTCAATTTAAAACCATGTTTGTAAAAAATAAAGGTGATAGTAATTGTGAAAAATATGAACAAATCAATCTTTAAATCGAATCCTTCATGCATCAAACACAAATTGATTCTTAGATTTGTCATTTAATTATCAAAAACATTGAGTTTGAGTCCAACAAGTTCAATTTTCATGATGTTCCTTCCATTATGGTTCATACAAATGTAAGGGGATAACCTTATACCAAAACGAACTCACAATTATTGGAATGTAAATCCTAGCTACCCACCTTTAGTGTTATTCACTAATGATCAATTGGGTTATATATTGGGAAAACCAAAAGAAAAGAAAAAAGAAACCCAACAATACAAAATAATAATAATAAGGTTTTCAAAAATCTGGCTACATAACAAAATTGGAAATAAATGTTAATGAAGGTTCAGGGCATCCTTTTTTTAGGGGAAAAGAATTGCCCCAAAAAAAAATCCAAAATGAGGGATTTTTGCCAATTTGAAATCACCAAAAGTGAAAGATCAAGAAAAAAAAAGGTAAAAATTGCTAAATTCCTATATCTAGGTTTATAGTGTGGTAGCCAAACATATAAAAAGAAGGTTAAAAGATGTATATTTCATATTTGGTGTGTAACCATATTTGCTTAAATCTTCGTAAGGAAGATCATGACCATATGGAAGATGTTCACCACTTTGGTTCCAAAACAAAAATTCACTAAAAGAACACTTGGAACCTAAAACATAAGGGGAAAAGGAAAGTTACAAACTTGGGGGCCAGGGGAATGAGGGAGGTTAGAGGTATTGGGTGGGTCAAAAGCTAAAAGAGATATTATGAAAGCCCATTAATGTATGTTGTCAAAATGCAAGATATGCATAAAGCCCACCAAGCTATGCCTTTTCATTGCCTTGCCAAAAGTTGAATGCTTACATAATGCCACTATATTTTATGACTATCTTATTACTGACTACATTGTTTCCAAGGCACATCATCATTTCCAAGGTGTTTGTTTGTTTTATTCTTTTTTTCATTTGCCAAGTTGCCAACCGGACTTGTTCATTCATAGGATTTTTAATATGTACATTTATGAACATTAATAATTCATTATTATATTATATATATATATATATATATTCTTTCTTTTTCCTCATGCATATTTGCAATGAACGTTTCTTTTTAAGAATTATAAACAATGTAACATGAATGGCAGTCACATCCTTAAGAAGGTTTAACCAAACTTGGCTATAAAACATTAGATATGAAATATAGATCTTTAATCAAAATTTATATTTGTGGCAAATCATCCAATTGCGTGCATTTAGCTTTAAAGGGTTTTGAGGCAATGAGTGCAAGTGCTTCAATGTTTCAGAACTAATAAGAACGATATAAATTATTCAAGTTAATGACCTACTTAAACATTGTATTGGTTGGTTTTCAAACAAGTTATTATAAAATGGCCCTTACGCATGATAGGTGTTGGCATTTAGGTTGGTTCAACTTGAAAATTACATTCAACAAATTGGTGGAGGCATCAATGTGTGGCATCATAATTCACCGCACATTGTTTGTTACCTTTTCTGATAACTAGTTTGGGTGTGAGTCCTAGGTAGCATGTGAAGGCAATGATCAGATACACTATCAATTACCAACATTCACATGGTTATGACATTAATTTTTATCATCTTGTTTGTTTTGGTTTGCTCAAAATGAATTCAATTATCACATTTTGATTTGTCACATAACCCATTAGCTACAGATCCCTTGATTTAAGGGGGTAATTATTTTTATTGCAACTTACAACATACTATATATCATAATGAAAAATGCCAAGGAGAATTTTAAGAAAATGAATTTATTTATTTATTTATTTTTGGTCCCATACCTATATGAATATTACAAAAATTTACAAATATCACCCATTTCCTTTATATCAGTTCAACAAAGGATGTATTTATTTTTTTGTTATTATAATGAACATGATATTTTGTATCTTTTGGAGGAGCATGCCATTTTTAGAATGATTAAAGGTGCCACCACTAATTCTCTTATCATCGGAGTTATCAAGGTGGTACAAACATGGCATTCTACTATAATGTTATGTGCATATTTCACTTGAAAATATTATAGTAGGCATTTCTTCACTTGTTTTCTATTGATAGGGTCACACATGTACCAAGAAGATCTTGATGCTCCCAATTTGTGGGGCAAGGTTTCTTTTATTCGAAAAAAAATCTCCAAATTTTGACATTAATCTCTAAAATTTCCAAAACTCAAAGAAAAGAAAAAGAATAGACCTTAAATATAGCCTACCATAATCGTTTCAAAAAAACTCAAAATTTCAATAAGTAATTTCCTTTAATACTACTTAACTTCAAAAGGGTACTCCAGTATTTAGTTCCTAAAAAATATTAAGAAAATTTTAAACAACTCTTAAGTCAATGGAAGGTTGCTACTTGGACGAGAATTGGACAAGGATAAATTGACTTTTGATGAAGACCGTTGGTTTTTAGACAAAACCTCAGAAAAGAGGTTTGTGGCTATTGTAATGATGGTAGCAACAAAATCTCATTTTTGTGATATCTATAATTTGTGGTTTTCTTTTTTTTCATTTTTCTTTCACTCAATGATTTATTTCCTTGTCCTTCTTCAGTTTATCATCTCTTTTGTGTTTGGTGTTTCGACTTGCCCTTTGTGGAGTTGTTGATTTATGTATCGTTAAGTTCACAATGATATTCATTCATCCCATGGTTTATAATCGGTGAAGTCCCAAGATTAGGGATATTTCCAAATTGCCACGTAAGACTCGGCTCCCAGTTCGTCCTATGTTCATTATTTTGGGAATGCCCTCACCCTTCAGTTTCACCTTACAAATAATGTTTTGGAAAAAAACATAGCACATATATGTTGTTGTCACCTAACTTAAGCTCTTTCAAATGCAATATTACAAAATACACGATAACTAATTAGCATAGTTTTTATTTATTTGAAAATGCACCCTGGGTGACGTGTTCCCAAGCTCCTTAATGGACTTAAATGTGAGTCTAAATTAAAAACAACAGAAGAGCAAGGAATCGAGGCACACTTCTTGGCTTGTAGCACTTTGGGGGTAGAGGGGCGTGCTGGAGCTTCGAAATGAGACTAGGAAGAGTGACAAACATTAACTACTCACATGGGCCTGTAGAAAACCAAACATAAGGTGGTTATTGCATAGTTGGAGCACTTTTGGTGCTAGGACAAGCCATGGGCAATTCGGACTCACAAGATTCACCACGGCTCGAACTTGGGGGAAACCACCACCTTCCCCCTTATAGTATACTCTATGCCTTTCCACGAGGCCCACATCCAAATGACATTTTGTCCCGGAACTCCCAAATGGGGGTCTCGAAATTCCCAAAGTTGGCACTTTTGCGATTTTGGGGCCCCATAACTTTGTGTGTAGACCTCTGATTGAGATGAGGTTTGAAGCAAAGTTGTACCCCTTGTCGAGAGCTTTTTAACGACATGTTGCGCGCCACTTGCACGCAAGGAAATTGAGTCGATTCCCGACTTTTAATGGTCCTGAATCAAATTGCCAATTTGACTCCCAACCCTTCTTTTGGCCATAACTTGTGTTTCAAAAGTCCAAATGGGTCATGTGAGCCCATTTTAGACATCTACGTTTTAATAAATTTTTAATGGTATAAAAAGCTTTCAATCCATTGGGTTTTGACCCCTATAAATTTTTTTTGAACATTTGGGAGTTCATTGGGACTCCAACTCCCAAGGTGAAGTTCCCTTGGGAGTGTGAGGGTTCATTCCTTCACACTTTTTTTCACACACGGGCTTCCTCTCTTGGTTCACAACCTTGCAAGCCCTTGCCTTGGTGCGAGCCCAAGGCTAAGGTTGCGACACTTGGGGTTACTTTTAGGGGTTGCATTCAATGTCTCTTAGAGTGTTTGCCCCAACATAAGGTTACATAGGTAATTCATAAAATAGCCTAGACAAGTCATTTGCAATGTTAGTAGGCAAGAAACAACCCAAATAAAACGAAATAGGATAGGGGGGTCGCCAAGTTCGGCCTCACATTTTTTTGCGAATGGCCCCCAACCATGTACCTCATCCCCACCATAAATAAGGAGGCGAACTTAATCATAAGCTTAAACATATGTAAATCACAAAACAATAGGAGTAAGAAGGATCTTGCACCTACTGTAAAGGTGCAGGGAAAAACCTTATCCCTTGTATAGTAAATACCCTACTATAGAATCCTTTTTATAAAAATAAAAATATTTATTTGGTAAAGTTCAAGTCTCAATAACACCCCCCACCCAATAACCCCCCCAATAAGGGCCTCCTTTGACCGATCAACCTACAAGTCATTTATTTTTTACTTCGCTCGTTGTTACTTACACCCCCGTGCCTACTTCTTATTACACACAAAAAAGTTGTTTATTATGCCCACAAGATTGACATATTTCATTTGTTATTCAACATTTCAAATGGAATTCAATGAACCGTGCATTTCAGTTCCAAGGGTTCCCGGTTTGTGCAAAAAAGGATCATTTTCCGCAACTCATAATTGTCTCGTCTATGAGGATGTCGACCAACCAAAAAGTGCCATGCCAGGAATGAAGGTGGTCTTGGTGTTTCTTTCATCGCAATCTTCTTTGCAAGGCTGAAGGGTGGACGTGCTGCTCATGCAATTGAGATTGATTTGAATGCATTTTGGTTCTCCATTTAAGTGGCTTCCTGCAGTAGTTGGTTACCAATCCGCATACTACAATGTACAAGGAGTCTTCGTCCAAAGTTTCAATGCTTTTGGGTGGAGTATTGTGTGAGATTATTAGGCTTGAATTCGACGAACTCGGTAAAAGTTTGGTATTTTTTGAAACGAGAACGAAGAGTTCGGTCTTTAGAATGGTTTTTGTTGTTTGCATTTCATTAGGGTTTTTGGAGAATCGAAACTCTTATGGATTAGTTCGATTTTGCTGCTAGTTGATGATGATTATGATCCATGTGTAATCCATTGGAGTTTTGTGTGTTTGGGTCTATCTCTAAGTAAAAGTTGGGCTTTTTAGGATGTGCATTTTCTCCCAGACACAATCTACTTTGATGGCAGTCCAGATTGAAAAGGTTATGAGAAAGGAGCTTCGTGCATCGGTGTGCTTTGTTTTGATTTTCTTGGTGGGGTTTTGTGAAGTAATGCGGGACAATTTGTGGTGGGGTTTAGCAAGAAGCAAAGGATCATGGCAATAGACGATTTGGACATAGATGGCAACGACATGTTGGAAAACGGAAGGAACTAGAACAATGGTGGGGGGAACAAGAGGGGGGGTGCAAAGGATCATGGGTGGAAGAAAGCGACAAATGAGAAAAAATAACGAAGGTAGGATATGAAGTGAAGCGTAACAACAAGGTAGGATGTCGCAACCTTAGCCTTGGGCTCACGACCAAGGCAAGCACTTGCAAGGGTGCATGTAAAAAAGGGAAGCCTAATAGTGAAGGAAGGTGTGAGGGAATGAATTTTCACACTTTTAAGGCAACTCCCACTTTGGGAGTTGGAGTCTTAACGAACTCCTAAATTTTTAGAAAGTGATTGTAGGGGTCAAATCCCAATGGATTGAAGTGTCCCTTATACCATTGGAAAGCTCTTGGAACGTAGATGTTTAAAATGGGCTCACATGACCCATTTGGACATTTGAAACACAAGTTATGACCAAAAGAAGGGCCAGGGGTCAAATTGCCAATTTGACTTTTGACCATTAAAAGTCAGGAATCCCCCCGATTTCCTTGCGTGTAGGTGGTGTGTGACAAATCGTTGGAAAATTTTCAACAAGGTTTACAATTTTGTTTCAGACCTCATCTCAATCGAAGGTTTTCATGCAAAGTTATGGGCCCCAAAATTGCGAGAGTCCCAGCTGTGGGAATTTGGGTGCTGGTCCCATGGCTAGCCACAAAATATACTATAAGGGGGAAGGTGGTGGCTTCCCCAAGTTTGGGCCATGGTGAATCTTGTGAATCCAAGGTTGCCCATGGTTCATCCTAATATTAAAAGTGTTCCAACTATGCACTAATTAACTTATTATTTGGTTTTGTGTAGGTCTGTGTGAGCGATTAAGTGCTTGTCATTCTTCTTAGTCCCATCCTAAAGTTCTAGCACGCCCTTTAATCCCCCCCAAAGTGTTGCGAGCCAAGGAATGTGTCCCCAACTCTGTGCCCTTCCGTTGTTTTCACTTCAAACTCATATTTGAGTCTATTAAGGAGCTTGGGAGTGCGTCACATGGTATCCATGGGAAATGGATTACATTTCACGATGTTCAAAAAAAATTTGCCTTCATTGTGAGAGATGTAAGGTTTCATGTTACACGTGAACAAACCCATATCCTTCCATCACTTTCCCTTTAGTTTTTTTGACATCAAATTGACATTGCGATAATAATTAATAGTATTTGTAGCTTAACCAATGTTGTCATTGTTGATTTTACTTGAGCAAATTTGGTTTCGTATGTTGTTTCATCTCGCAAGGTGATAGCAATGGTGGTGGCTCAAGCAAATGAAAGACTTTATCATGATTGGCACTTAACAAATGCATTTCTTTTTCTTGCCATAAAGATTTTTTATTGTTTACATCAACAAGTAAACAATTTTTTTCATTGATATGCAAACATGATGTGGTCAACATAGAACACCAATGACTTTTTTATTATTGGTTTATGTGTTGTCTATAGGTAGAAGGTGTCAATAGTTTTTGCAAAAAACTTAAGCCACCTTTATTTTGAGACATGTTGTCATTGCAAGTGAAAATTCTTGTAGGCTTATTCCTCTTTCAAGTTTCTCACCCTTCTCTTTCTGAAATGTTTCTTGCAATTGGTGGGGCTTTTGGAACATGATTTGTTCCTTTGCCCCTTGGTGACCCGCTTTGCTGTTCTGACTTAGATTTGGGTCCTCTTTGTTCCTTCTTTTCCCCTTTTGCTGGGCGTTTTGTTTAATGGAGTTTGCCAGGATTTCATCATCACATAGCTTCTACTATCACCAAGAAATTTGAGAAGGCCCAAGTTGTGACATTGAACAGGCATCACTGACCATGAGCCACCTAATTGAACAAAATGCAACTGGGGGTAGAAGTACATAAACCAGAGCATCAGGGAGCCTAGATAATCTTACTTTTGCAACCTAGCTGAAGTACATATATGATTTGGGTGTCACTGACATCAGATCTTCAAAAGAATGTGAAGACCTGTTCCAATTTTTTGGGTGTAATAGGAGCGTCCCACCTTACCCAAAGTAGTGTTTCCTCTGCTATTTGCAGGGTATTTTGGAAAATGAAATGCTCCATTTTTCGAAATGTCTGGCATTTTTTTCTCTTTTTCTGGGGATGGTATCACAGAAAAAGAAGAATTGGAGCAGGTCTTTACACTGTAAAACCATTTGATTATGTGTAGTGCAAAGGCCTTTGAGAAGGGCACTCCCCCCAAATAAGTGCCCCCCAAGGCAGAGCTGAGAGGCACTTATTTCAAGAATGCCTCATAAAGTATAGCACCTGCTCATCATTTCACCTAAAGTATAGCACCACAGCAAAAATAATTTTCCTTTTGTTTTCCTGTGACACCCGGTGGGTATGCAAGAGTACTCACTGGAAAGAAAAAGGAAAAAGGACATGTGTCATTTCAAAGCATTAAATGCCTGCTCCAATGGGCATTTTGTATAGGAGAAGGGCCGGAGTACAGGCCCTTCCGTGATTTGAGATCTGTGCCCAAGGCCAGTAGGCCAAGGGAACAGGTCAAAAATCACAGAACGACCTGTACTAAATTCCCATTCCTATGTAAAGGCGAGCTCAGATTTTTTCAGTTTTTAGAAATAGTGACATGCTGGAGGTACCTTCGGCTGGTCAGAAGATCCCAGTTTAGCCTAGCTGGTACCTTCCACCTCAGAAGATCCGGCTTGCTGAAAACAGGTTTCTTGTAGCAGGTAAGGGAGCTAAAAATACAAAGGAAAAATCCAAGCAGTGCTTTAGGTTCTTCAAAATGCCCCATGAAGTTTTACACTCTGTAATGTGACCTCCAAAATACACTGGGATTTTCTAACTGCTGGTTTACAGCATACAGGTTTATGTCAACCGCTGATTTTAGATGTGTCTTAGTGGATCTTGTCCGTTGGCCTCTTTCTTTAAGATAGGTAACACCCTTGGATGAGAGCATGACCAGAATGGGGTCCGGCTATGGACTTGTTTGTCAAGCCCGAATGAAAGCCCTTACTCTGGGAATGCCCTCATCCTAGGGCCTTACCATGCTCTTATCTGTGTGCTGGTGCTGTGCATCTACCCTAAGCATTGCTGCCTCCTGCAAATCTGTGCAACAGCAATACTCTCTGGGTGCGTCTCATCAGTTGTTTCTCACTAGCAGTGTGTGAGTCACGTTACTGGGGTTTCTGGGTTCAGTGTTGTCTTTTTGATCTAACAAGAATCCAAGCTCGCTGCAGCTGAGAAGAATAGCATTTAGAAGGCTGCGTGCGGGTGGAATCGAGGCAGAAACCATAATGGCCTCTGCGTTTTTGTCCGCCTGCTCGATGCGTCTGTCCGCTTCTACTGGTGCTCCATTTCCATCTCGTTACCTTGTTTCAAGCTCCTCCACCCCTACAACCTCCGTGGCAGCTCCTCAGGTACTGTAACTTCAGTCTCATGTTTGAATTATCAGCAGAATTGGCATTTTTCTTGTTCTCCTTCCGGTGCACCAGACTGGCAGAGTCAAGATGCCGAAGCCAGCTCCAAGTTGCTAGCAATCTCATCCTTTCTGATTTCCTGCAGAAGTAGGGTTCCTTGTGTTCTTGATGAAAATTGTTAGAGCAGCTCTACCCATACTCAGCATTTGGCCCTGGAATGGTATTTCTCCCATCCAAGATTCACTTATTTATTGATTCTAAGCCCCACCCAATATCATCAACCTTGGACAGTAAAAGGTCAGAACCTATCTAATAACAAGCCACTTGGATCAATCAATATATCTGGCCTATTGAGAGCAGGTGTTAGACTGTGCTGTAACTTTTGCCAGCATCAGCATATTGAGCAAAAATGCTGACCCATAGCCATTTTTACTAAGCCTGTTGGGAAATGTTTTATTGATCTTCATCCAAAACATGTCATGTAGTGTTTGGTGGAGATGCTGTAGATTGAACCACAATAGAATGTTGTTGAAATTTACCTTAATTAGCCCAATGCAATGTATATTTGTTTCGTGCTCTTCACTCTCCAATTCCTTACCTTGGTGATGATGATGATACACTTATGATGGCTTGCATGTGTTGAAAATCTCTGTGCACTATGGGTTCATGATATTGAAATGTAGATCATGCTTAAGAGCTTTATGCGCAGGCAGGTTTTGAGGATTTGATGAATTGGAGTTCATTATATAATAATGCTGTTCTCTTCTCCTCTCTCCTTGCTGGACTGCCATTTCACTGCAGGTGGGGATATTGGAGTCTTCACACATTAGGGTATCAGAAGAGAGACATGTCTCTCGAAGAGATGCAGTAGTAGCTGGTGGATCAACTTTGCTTGCAGGGTTTCTCTTTTTGCTGCCAAGTGATGATGCTGAAGCACGCACCAAAAATCCTGAGGTGGCCAAAAAACTGAAGGAGGCAATTGAGAAGGTGAAGTTGAAGGCAAAGAAAACTGCAGAAAAAGCAACAGAGGCAGCTAAAGAAGCAAAAGCTACTGTTGCTAAATAGTGACGGCCTCAGGGTTTGAATTGTGAGAGTCTTTTCAGTTGCATCTTAGATGTTCAGACTCTGCACTATGCAAGGCAAGCTCTTCTGGGTTCCATCTGATCATGATGTATGGTCAAGGAAGCTTGAATTCACAAGGAGGATATTCTGCATTGTACAATTAGAAAAGTCTTTGCAAATCACAGATAGTGGTTACACATCCTACAGAGCAACTGTAACATGAAGAACATCATGATGATATGGCATTTTACCCCTCTGCAATTCACGCAGCTTGAATCAATTTTCTCCATCGCACCCTCCATAGATTGCCAACATTTATTGGCTATGCTGTGTCTTCCAGAGAGTCCCCTAGAACCACCGAGGAATAGAAAGCAAGAGTACAGTTAGCACGGAGTCAGAGGGTTTCATCAACTACAACAAAGGTGCATGAAGTTCAGCTCATGAAGATACATACAGACGTTTCCAAGTGCTCACAAAGTTGTTTCAGATTGCATGGAGCTCTGGATGCAAGACCAAACTTGTTGCTGCCCAGATGACATGAGGGAAACTACTTATTCCTTTCAGAAGCAATCAAATCTGAAGAAGTCTCTACGGTGCTGTTCTATGATCTCTGTAACTTCGATTCTCCCATAGCACAAAGCATTTTATATATTTGTTATCTCTTAATAATAGACAGTTCATGCTCTGATCATATTGTAACCAGCTTCTTTTAAAACACACAGTCATGCACATTGCACACGCACAAAGGAGATTAAGAGAACATATCCTCACAAAAGCTTTACAGCACATTTCATCAATTAACACTGCTATAGTCTGCATCATGAGGTCAATATATCTGCTTCCTTTAAAGCTGCTGACTCTGGCTCCTGTTCTGAAATCTCTACAAGTTTGACCATCTGAAGAACCCTCACTGGCAACCAACATCTGTTTTTCCCTTGGCTCTTTGCTGGCCTCATTGGCTACACCCACATTTGTCTTCCCCTTCAATTTTTTCTGGCCAGATTGGCCACCATTCTCTCTGCTTGACGTGTTAGTGATTGCATCTCCCCTTTGTGGGGTCCTCTCCATCACTGTTCAAAGACTGGGAAAATTAACACACATAACCAACCAATAACCTAAGAACACTCTATACTTTTGAACTTAGTCAATGTGAGCAAAATTGTGATGCAACCTAATTTAGTACTGCAGCATAGCAAGAGAAGCTTTTGTCAAATTTTCATCTCAAGCAATTCAAGAATTTGGTAAAATCAACTGCTGCACAAATTAACACACAATTCTTGTTGTCATGAACTCCAGATCCCACAGAAATGCAAATATCAGAGTCTCAACACCTCCTTTTTCTTCACTTCTGAACACTGGGTATAGGATATGTTGCACGGCTAGAGAGGCAATGGTCTGGCATAGGTATCTTTCCCTTGTACTTTTCCCCTGGTCTTGCGTCTGATTCTGACCAAATTCTCCAGCATGCCACTTTTGTATTTGTAAGCTTTCGAAACACTGGAGACCAACAGACTCTGTGATACTCTTAATAAGTATTGTTCCATGAAGGATAGCAAGTGGTTCATAATGGCTCTGCCCCTTAGGACAAGCTCAAAGTTCAAATGGGGAACAGTTAAGATAGGAACTGTTCAATGTTTTGGAGAATACTTCTATATCAGGGAGTCTCCAAAGATTCAAATCTTTTTTGTGATCTGCCAAGCAAAGATGCTCATTGAAAAAAAAAATTCTAAACTTTGAAGGAACCCCAACTAATTAATATGGATCATGCTAACTTTTTAAAAATGAACTGGTCAGTAACTGTTCAGAATAGGGGTACACCCACTGAATATCAGACTAGAGTCTTATAGAGAGTCTAACTATTTCACTCCATATATAACAACTTTTAGAGGAAGATGTCACCAGAATGGCATGAATCAGATAGAATTGTTGAATCTCACATCTCATGATTGGAGCGTTGGTAGGCAACCCAGCTTTGTCCTTCTTGAGCTGGCAGATTTGATTCCTGAAATCACCTAAAATCCTGTGATGCTTTGTGAATAGAATCTTTTGACTGTTCAAGCATTGGATCTCAATTTCAGAGAGCTAGGCTCACTATTGCAGTTGCTTTATCTTCATTTCTTGCAGAGAACTTTGTCTTTGGATTCAATTCTGATTTTGCTTATACAAGAGAGTTTCTGGATGTCAGACTTTTGGGAGGATTCTCAACAACTATGACATTGTTGCAATGTGGAGCTGACTTTTAGAGGCTTTGGAGGACTGATCTCTAAAGCAGAGGTCAGATTTGCCAGTCAGTTCAATTGGAGGAATGTTTGCCATTGAGTTTGACAAAGGGATCATGGCAAACTCCCTCACAGTCATCTCTCTGGCCACTACACCATGGGGAGCCAGTTCTCCTTCCCTACCTCTGTACTCCCCACTGCTTGTCACAGTTGAAATCTCAGTCATTATGCAGTCTCTTTACTAGAAACCTTTATCTTAAGAGATTGAGCTCTTTAATATCACATGAACTGGGACCAAAATTCAAGTGTCATGTAGGCTCTCTTTGAGCATAGCTAGTGAGTTTTTCTTCAAAGGAGGAGGTTAGCATCTCTTTCAGTGAAGGAGCATTACTGGTGTACCCTACCTCTCCCTTTGACACTCTTACCTGACACTCTTACTCCCTTTGCTGATTGGAGTTGGAGATGCAATTTTCGATCAAATTCTCAATGCTATGGGGGGAGCTCTTCTACAAGGCATCGTCAATGATCACAACCCTTAGTGTGTTTCACCTTTTCCAACCTAGAAAACATTGATCAATTTCCAGCAACCTGCTGAAGCCATGTGGAATCCCTGAAGCTGCTGATCTCTCCTCTCTGTGACTTGGGAAGCCTTGGCCAAATGGAATCAGAATGCACATCTGCTGGGGCTAAAAATGACAAAGTTTGTGTAGCTTGCAGAGGATCATATTAAACAACCAGTGCAGACAATTTGGTAAAAGATAAGCCCAGGGGGGAATACATCAGATCCCACAGGAACTCTCGAAGTTGCAGCACTTGGGAAGAAGTACTGGAATTAATGGGCAGTCCAATGCTGCAAACCATATCTATGAAATAGCACATTTCTTAAAGGGGCACAGCAACTATGTCAGCATGTGCAAAGGACTCATGCGCATGCCAGTGCCAATTAGTGAGGAATCAAAAGTCTTGGGCTCTGCCTAAATGTTTTCAGGTATTTGTCATCAAGGTTTGGACTCTGAAAAGCAATTTCTAAGAAATCATTCTTTCTTGCACTCCTATTCTTTTGCCAAAGAAATACAAACAAAGGTGTGAGTATTAGAATTGACAAAGAAGCACCCACTGGGTGTGCAAGGTCACAGCTATTTTGGCATGGAAACTATATTATGATGCTGATTGTAAATGGACAGCAAATTCGTTTTGTGAATTTACAGCTTTAGATCATGATTCAAAAACTTTTCAAGCATCATAATGAAGCAATTTGATTGCCAAATTGTTTGCCCTTGCAAAAAAAATCAAGCACCTAATCCTACCACAAATAAATCAACATGCACACATGCACAAACACTCTTTTTGCTTACCCAAACCTTCCCATAAAAAAGTAATTACCACACATCTATTTTAAAGGATATGGCTAAATGAATAGTATTCTTATTGCAAATGGTGGAGTCCAAGTAGCCCCACCACCTACTGTAGCCTTCATTTACCTAAAGAAAATATTGGAGTTTGTGGGGGGGGGGGGGGGGGGGGCCAGAGGGGCGGAAGGCCCGGTTTAATTTTTTTTTTTTTTTTTGCGAAAGGGTTGAAAAAAGGGGTTTTTGAGTTTTATTTTTCACGCCTTTTTTTTCTGT
>Ga0116228_10001364_pt1 | contig 20214 bp, 7 predicted proteins | sample S1TSphfallax_2_FD_89694 | JGI IMG/M metagenome (GOLD analysis project Ga0116228, IMG submission 89694) | Host-associated microbial communities from peat moss isolated from Minnesota, USA - S1T2_Fc - Sphagnum fallax MG | ecosystem: Host-associated > Plants > Peat moss > Unclassified | place: USA... | reverse complement strand
GGGGGGGGGGGGGGGGGGGGGGTCGGTCGGTTCTCCCCCCAATTATAGACCCTACAAATACTCCCGGTTCTGGTTCTCCCTGGTTGTGGAACCTCAGTTCTGTGCCGGGTAACTGGAACCAGAACCTCCGGGTAACCGCACAGCAGTGGTGTAGACCTGCTCTTCCCTTACAGATGAATCCGTGTAATAAAAGGGGGCTCAACAAACGAAATGAGACATCCGGAAATCCTCATTGTCAGCACAACAAAAGAGGCTCGGCTATCATTGCAGCTCTTCATTGACTTGGTTCTATTGCAGTCACCATTGTACCGGTGGTCGATACTCACCTAACCACGTCAATGCTGCCCAAGGCGGCCCCCAGGAGAGAAGCTTTTACTTACAAACGTACAGTTACAGCTTGCGCGGGGGACCAATTTGCGGTATTTAATTCACATCCCACTTGAAATCAATTGTTGGCAAAATCCACGCAAAAGATCTGGACATATTAATAGTACCCAAGTCAAATTTGGGAGCTGCGCTGCATTTCTGCATTGATTCGCTCCAATCTTCGTCTTTCTTTATTGGGAATTGAGGCAGAATTGCATTCATTCTAAATGATGTTCTTTTAAAATTTGCTGGGAGGGAGGGCGCGGTCCTCAAAACTAGCTTACCCGCAATTGAGCTTTCTGGAAGTAAGAGGAACTTGCATCCTCTATATTTAAGTTGCACTCGGAATCCACAGTGGTGCTCAGGATTTGATCCTGCAAAAATATTTCTCACATCCAAGTTTAGGTATTTAGTTTTTGTAACCACACCCATGAAACTCAAATTTGGACTACAAATAGGTGGGAAACTACTAATAGCAAGCCACTTGGACCAATCATTATGATTCACCAATCAGAAACAAGGAGGACCAGTCAGATCATATTATTACACTCCCTTCTGGTAGGCGCACACATTTGCAGCCAGTGTGAATGGACCCCGCACATTGGGATCATGGTTAAAACCCCTAAGTCCATTTAGATTGCTTTTAAATATCCTAAATATTTATAAATATCAACTCCATAGACTAAATCAGGGTCCCTGAGTCCAATCTATTATTTTGGGCCCAATATGGCCATTTAAATGGGTTTGGGGTTTTTACCCTGGCCCACATTTGCTGCACCTTTTTACCAGGATGCTGTGTGAACATACTAGGCCAAAAACATTTTCCTGAGCCAAACCAACAAATTTTGACTTTTCTTCATTTAATTTTACTGTGCAGGGTCACATACTGAGCACCGTTGGGGATGCTCTAACAACTCAGAGGTCTTTGGTCTGAGATTCTATGTTCCTTTTGAGGGTTTTATGTGGAGGGTAAAGCCCTAGGACCGTGGATTTCCATTGTGTAAAAATGACCATCCGTCTTTTTTCAACAGTTCCTTAGATATCTGGTGGGTAGCTGCCAGAGACCTGCTGGGTGTCAGGGAAAAATGAAAAAAGTGGTGGACCTTTAGAAAAATGAAATGCCTGCCTCCATGGACATTACACTTTTCAAAAAGCCTACTGGCTTTTTATGCTTTGTAAAGAGTTCTCTGGATACACTAGAAAAAAATGGGTAGGTTGTTTTTATGAAAGGAAAAAGGATGAAGAAATGTGTGGGTTTCTGAGACTTGTTCTCTCTATATTGTAATTTTTCCCTTTAATGGGTTTGGTAAAGATATTTTCAATTGGGGCCTATTCATAGTAAGTTCATGAGGAGCTCCCAAGAAGTAACAGCAAAAATAATGCCCAAAAGATTGATAGCTTTCCTTCTGCTTGTGTTGAAATCAATATGCTCTGGGCTTGGAGGGTAAAGAACATTTCACATCTACTTCTTCTGCCACCATTTGAGTTCTTTTGGAAATTGATACAAAGAAGAGTGTGTCAGTATTGGGCGACAAGCAATGGATGCTCTCGTTTTAGATCGCCAATTATCCTGATAAAATCTTCATTCTAAGGGGGAGAGGCCATTTGTGGCCAGATAGCAAAGTTCATCTAGTGATTCAGAGAATGCAATAGCAAAGTGGGTTTTCAGAATTAAAATCATGTCAGTGAATCAAAACCTGAGTGATCTCCACACTGTGCTGTGAAAACATAATATCATATGTGTGTTTTCACAATGAACACATTTGTGGTGGAAGTGAAAGAGTTGTGATTGTGGACTCGCCACTAGGAGTATGACTTCCTATTTCCAATTTTGTAAATTTGGCATGACCGTCCATAAGACAATTTATAGCCAAATTTGGCTAAAAGCACAATAATTTAAAAACATTTAAGCATCCTTCTGTATTGTTGGCTACCTAGTGGAACCTGATGTAAAATCTGGCTATATTTTTATAACTTTTTTGTAAATATATTATTTTGACATTTGCAAACCCCCCAAAAAAAAACTGATCTTTAGCCTTTATGAAGGGAGTCTTTTTTTGCCAAGAATGAAAACAACACTTTGCCTCCACCAGTCCAGATTCCAGACTTCAACACAGATCAAATCGTTGAGATAAGTGGTAGTCGCAAGAACAAAGACTCCTCAAAGCTTTGGTCAACTTGTGTCTATCTCATACACCTAATTACCAGATTAGGGAGGGACACATGCAAAATTTGGAATCATGCTTCATGAACTCATCCACAGTTTGACACCCAGTAAATAATACTTCCAATCACAACCACACTGACAACCTCCAGTTCCATGCTTATCTTTTAGACAGCACTAACTTACTAGGTATATTCATCATGATTAGTAGTAGAGGAGGTGGGGAGGTGGGGGGAGTGGAGACACAAGAGAGTCTTAGAAACAAATAATGAAAACTTGTAAGTACTACATAATGTGAAATCATTAATTTATGTGTCGGCAAATCCCAAAAGCCAAAGCCCAGATTAGAAAACTTTTAGTAAAATTGCATGGATGCATGGGATGGCAGCCTTGCTTGCTCGGTATAATATAAATGCTCCCAGTCTTTTTTATTATTATTATGATTTCCCAAATCTGACATCTTGTTGTTGTTGTTGTCTAACGCTTACTTATTCACAACACCTGTTTTGTTTAATCAAGTACATTGTCCGTTGAACTGCCACTCCTGCTGCTGCTCCGCCCGTTTGTCCTTGGAACAAGTGCTCGACTGAAACTCTAATAAAATCCTCCCCTCTAGTCCTTCTCCCTCCTACCACTATTACAGTGAAAAGTCGCAAAATAGTAACATCTGTACAAATCTTCTTAGCTAGCTCACGTTGGCTTCTCTCTCTCCCTCTCTCTAAAACACGTTCAAACTTCAAAGAGGACAGGTCATATGGAGTTCAAATCATCAACAGGCAACACCATAGGAAATGTTACACGACTATTTTGGGCATGTCCAATGTCAAGATGATTTTTGTTTTTTGCCATGGACGAATCAAAGTGGCCCCTTGCACACACCCAGAAAAAGAAAAGTTCCATGAAGTTCAAAATCATTTCATATCAGTAACAGTTGAAGTAAGAAATGTTCCATGAAGCTCAAAATCAACAACAGTTAAAATAAGAAATGTTCCATAGCCTACACAGAGGTTCTGGAGCTTCTGATTTGTCTTTCACTTGGTGTTCAGCAAGCATAACCTTTCAGTCCTTCCTTTCCCATCATTCAGACAGGATGACAGATATGAGTTTTCATCCATTGACAAGTGGGTTATCAAGAGTGACCTCTGAACCTCTTGTCAATGGATGAAAAGTCTCTAAACAGTATGTTATGTCTGGTGCCTGGCTCAAGGTCATTGGTTACTGGAATACCTTCAGCCTTCTCACCACTCAGCTATTTCTAGTAATCAATGACCTCTTGCTGGTCACCTAGTCCATAAAGTTCGCCAACACAAGAACTCAGAGTTGGTTCAGGGTAAATGATAAATCCCCTCTTGGGTGAACAATGTTTCCTGCAAAGAAGAGATGTTCCATGACATTCAAATCTTTAAACAGCTCAAATAAGAAATGCTCCATGAAGTTGGAATCAGCAACAGTTCACTTACCAAATGTCACATGAATTTCCCCCAACAAAAGAACTCATAGTTAGTTCAGGGTAGGCAAATACCTACTTGGGGAACAACGTTCCTCAAAATGTGAGACCGAATGTAAACTACAATGTACATCATAGTCTTTCTCTCCCAGCAAACATACTTGGTGGGGGCATGGTTGGTGTTGGAAATCAAACTGACAAGTTTTGCATCGGAAATGATGATTGATGATGATGATAATGATGAGAAAAGAGGCGAAAATTAAATTGTTTTGGGCAATTTTGCTGCTCCTTTAAACCGGAGACAGTGGTCCCCATTGACTTCTAGAATAAATAACCCAAATGAAATCCGTTGTGGTATTATCATTTATTATCATGACTGTCCTTTAGTTCACTGTCCCCAGACTGAGTGACACGGAAGGAATTAATAAACCATCATTATTTTAGGCCCACGCATCAGCAATTGCAGGCAACAAAAATAGCGAAGTCTCCCAGACCTATGAAATAGTTTAGTAATGATATATAGATTAAGAATTGGGTTAGAAACTTAGAACTGAGATCCTGCTCCCATTTCCTTGTTTCCTTCCCTCTTTTCTTCCATGTTATTGTTGTGTTCTCTTGCAATAAAGATTGCCAGATTTTACAGTCCTCACATATGCGCATTGCCTACCTATTAGTAGAAGTAGCCTGTAGGACAAATATTATAGCGAATGACAGCGTTCGTGTCCATTGACTTTGGAATGAAGGAAATCCGTTGATTAGCGTGTACGGGAATTTATTAGCGTAGAATTTAGTAGCTAACGCATACGCTCTCGTGCACAGTTGGCGAGCATTGTTTCTTGCAGCCATTTCAAATGGCGTTGTTACAAGACCGCAATAAACTGTATTCAATGGCGTTGTTGGCTAGTAAGGCCGGTCAATAATATCTTGGGCTGGCCGCTGGAGCCTGGTAAGTTGGTGACAGCATTCTTTTTTTCATTTTTCAATTTGTTTTTCAAAATCTGGGTTTTCAGTACGTGGCAAAACATTTCAGCAACAGAAAGCACATGTGGTGAACACGGTGAAGTGTTTCCAAAATTTGTCTGGCAGATGCCATTTAGTGAAAGGCCACATAGTCCATGGTGGGGATCGGCCTTTCTTTTATTGGCGAAAATTTGCCTAAAAGTGAAACTCAAAAATAGAAAATGAAGTCATTTTGGGGGGTGTCAATCCCTAGAAGTGAGCGGAAATTTAGTAAAAATCATCAAATAATTATATTAGATTTTAATTTTGATATTAGATTTTGAGTGTGTAGCCAAAAATATAGAATGATGATTAAAGTTTTTTACTTCATATTTGGTTTATAGCCAAGCTTGGCTAAATCTTCTTGGTGAGGATTGCCGCTTTTTCTACATTTTCCTATGGACAATTCAGCTACAAACAAAAACTCTTTAAAAAGACACTGGTGGGGATGAACCCCATTGCTATGGCTATATCCTTTGGCTATTAAAGCACCAAATCCATCACTATTTGGTTATGTGTAATAGATGTCACCAGATAATCCAGCAATAAGCCTAAGCTAAGGAAGTGATATCCATCAACAAGCAATTGAAAAGAGAGGCAAAAATCTCAAGCGAAATTTAAGCATATCAGCCTTGGGCATTTGCTAATTGAACATTAGACCAAATCCCATAGGCAGCCTCATTTGGAAAGGTGCCAACAGTGAAAAACTTTTGTATGTAGGTAGAAACAACCAATTGCATATGAAATGATTGCACACTTTGGTCTTCCAGAAAACAATGAAATTGAAATACAAAGTTTGTCCTCAAGAAAATGAAGCATATGAACCATGGCAATCTTTGCCACCTCTAAATAGTCAAGACAAGCATGGGACAACAATTGTGATGCATGGATCAATTGTCCCATATGTGTGAGAAGATTAACAATGATGGGGTTAGCTTTGTCGAACACAAGGGCCACAACTTCATCAATGATTTAAGTTGCATTGGGTTTCATAATCAATTTAAATAGGCTTTGTTAAGCATCCAAATCCCAACCTAAAAGAATGGCAAGAAAATAGTGGCAGATTTCCCCTCCTTGGCTTGTCTAGTGTTCATATGGACGGTTGCAATAAAAACATTTCAACAATTTTAGATGTAAAGGAATTGTCACCAAACTACATCTTCTTGCAACCAATATTAAGAATAAGCATTTCCCTTGCATTCATGATTGCTTGTTTAAAAAATTGTGCATCAAAATTTGCCATCAAGCCAAAAGCCCATCCAGCACAAAACAAAACAATTAACTAGGAACTTGGGTGAAAACATAGTATAACAACCTAACAATCCTAAGGTTTTCACATGTGGCATTCATGTCTTGGTCTATTATTCCAAATTGTCTATTTTTCATACTCACTTGACAATTGTGTGCTACACATAAAATATTAAATTTATTACATCTTCATCCTATATCATATACATGTTGCATCCATGCTCTTAAATTATCACTTAAAAATGAATGATTTTTATTCAAAATATATCTTCAAAATTCATAATTTTCAAAACCAAAATTAACACATTTGAACCAAAATAGCCAAAACTCACTTTGAATTCAACTTTGCAAGTTAGAACCCAAATCCCATCCATAGCCTTCTAAATTCACAATTCCACCATCATTCAAAGTTGAAATGACAACTCCCACTACTTTTCACAAATCCACAAGGACCTTGTATATTATAACACAACATTCACAATTACACTTCAACAAAACAAACAACGAAAATGCATTTGAACAAGATGGGACATGGAAGTGGTTGTTTCAAATTACATACATAGCCAAAGTTGTGTACATTTGTTGCATTTTACATAATTGGCAACAAATAAACAATGTGCATGAAAAACTTAAGTAGTTTGAACTAATAGAATAGCAAACCATAGATCTTGGTAATTTGCACTAAAGGAACTAGTTGACACTAATTTAGCAAAAGAATTACGCTACGGGGTACCATTTTTAGTGATGGTGACAAACTTGTGAGAGCAAATTATTTCATTTTGAAAGTGTTTAAAATTGCCAAAGGTGATAAAGGCATCAACAATGAATGAATGATGAGTTCATAGCTTCATTAGCTATAAGGATAGAATTTTTTGTGATTCAAGCACATCTAGTTGAAATAAAATAGCAATGTCCTACAAGTCATCCACAATGTTAATGGCAAAATACATCTTAAAAGTCCTATTAGCCCTATCATGTGACTTTAGCAAAAGTTGAAATTTGGCCATAGCTTGCTAGAAGGAAAAAAGGTTGGCCAATAATGACATTTGGGTTTTTATAGTTTTATTATTTTTTGTGTAAACATTGGTGAGTAACCCCATAACCCTAACCATAACCCTAGATATATGTAAGAAATACATGTATTGATAGCTAGATATGTTTTATTATTTGGATAAAACAAAGTAAGGTAATTATGATTTAAACCCTAAACTTTGTTAATTCTATTAATTAGATAGGGGTGCCTCCCAAGTTTTCATGTATATATATATGTATTAATGGGCCAATTTTATCAATGGCCCATTACAAGAAAAACAAACTTTGGAAGCCCCCCAAAATAAAAACTTTTATGTCAAGATGTCATGCCTCCCCTTTGGCCCACCTATATACATGATAAGGGGAGAACTTTCTACAAAACATATGGGATAATTTATTGAGGTGTTAAGAGAATACATGGAGGAAAAGAATGTATGCGTTTGTATATATTTGTAGGCAAGGATGAATCAAATGCTTTGATTCCTATATTTTGACAATAGATTTGGTCTTTAAAATTTGATTTAAAATTTCCAGATTTTTTTCATTTTAATTAATTAAATAAAAATGCATAGACATTTTTACCCAAAAAGGGGTATTTGATTATGGGTATTCAAACCTTACCTTTTTACTAAAAACCCTTTTTTGTTATACTTAAACATTAACCTAACATTTGAAAAGATTTTAGTGTGAATACACCCATTATTTGATGGATAAATTACATATCCATACCCAAGGATCTATAAAAAAAACAACATACTCAAACAAAACTAATATAGGTCTTTGAAAGAAATCCCAACAATATAGGGAAGAAAATGGGTGCCAACCTTACCTCGCTAGTGTTCTTGAATTGCAAAAGGCTTCACATGGCAATTATGTTTCCCTCTTATTCTTGCAATATGAAAAGTGAGTTTGTTGTTTTAAATATGCCATGTGTAATAAAGTATGATTAGGATCATGATTAAGAATTTTCTTTGAATCAATAGTTGCAACTTTGTTTAAGTTTCTTGAGCATTTCATAAGATCTTTTAGGTTTCCCTTGTCTTAGCCTTCATCTTCAAACCTAAAACTTGAAATCCTATTAATAGCAGCTTACCAATAAATGGATGAACCTTTTAGGAAATTCACCAACCATGCATGCAAATCCACATCCAACTTTATGTATTTTACATGGGTTTCCTTGAATTTTTTAGTATGGTTTATAAAAGTATTTAAAGCATCTCTACCAACGTTTAGTATGAGACTTTACACTGGAAATCAATTCATTGGAAGATTTTTATGACCTTACAAATATGCATAACTTTTAGAGCCTTAAAGGTGCCTTTTAATAGTCTAATAAACATAATCGAATTGTATTTGAAGTCATTTGCATTTGGGGTTCAAAGAAGGGAAAAAGGACATCAAGATTTTTTTAACCTAGTTACTACAAATGCAATTTACACAAGACAAATTTAAATTAGAAAATTTGAAGTCTAAATTAAAATAATTCATGTGGTGGTGATGTTTTTCATAGGTGTACGTTAATGTGCATATAAACTATGGTTCAAACCCATAAATGTAAAAAATGCTTGAATAAACTTGAATGAACAATTTGACATTTTTTTGGCATGGTTATTTCTTAATGCACATGTGACTTGCACTTTGGGCTATAAATTTTAAGCCTAGTGAATACAAAAAATCAACAAAATGGACCAAAAAAATAGTCTTTTTCCTTACAACTCTAGAGATTAAATTATGTTGCACTCAAGATTTTCATATGGTTTATTACCTTATAAAATGCATCTAATGAACATGGCCAAACATATGTGAGCATTATCTATTTATAAAAGAAAAGTAACATCAATTGCATTAATTGTTTCCCACTTATTTGTAGTTAGAGTTTCAATTCTATGGGTGAGGTTTTAAAAAAAATTAAAACTTGGCTATGAATTTGTTTTTTGCAAGGTCACATACTAAACACCATTAGGTCCATGTTATTTAATTACATGGACATTTTTTAGTTTGTAGGTTGATTTCACAAAACATGTTGCATGCATCTATTGATTTTCTTTTGCATCAAACTTAATTTAAAGATGACAACAAGTTGGTTATGGTTGTTAGGATTTGAAATTGATTGTTTAGAATGCAAAATGTGTGAAAAAACCCTTGTGGAAGGAAAAACAATAATTTGCACTCCAAATCTTTACAAGCATTTTCTTTTGATTCATGTTGTGTTTTGTACATTTTCTTCTAATTGTTTTTTAGCATTATATTTCAATTCTCACCTTCACAATTGGTCTTACAACTTTTTTGTGGGGAGCAATTTGACTTGGAAGCCAAGATAATTTATTTTTCTTTTCCTTTTGATTATGTTTCATTTCCTCAACTTTGATTTTGTCACATGTGTTGAATTTTCAAAAAAGGTTTTAATGTTCATCAAATCAAGGTAAAATATTTTAACAACATGCTTAGCTATTACATGAATCAACAAGACACCTTCCTATCCAATTTTCAAATCCTAATGGATAAGTGGGGCTTGAACTACTTTGAACCTCCTTCAATTGTTTAAGGTCATGACATTATTCATGATCACAATCCTATGGGGCTTATGTTCATGAACAAGGGTGGCAAAGTTCTAAAGCCTTAGTTTTCTACCAAGGATTAGTAACATAATCAATCAACTACCATAAGGTGAGTTTGAAATCAAAAGTGAAATTTGAAAGGTCCATGAATCATCCATAAGGAAGGTTTTCCATTGAATAACTGCACCTTCAACTTTGGAATATGTCTATTTGTTTTCCATTAACACTAAATTTTCAAATCTAAGAAGTGAAATAAAAGGAGTCATGAGGTTTGTAGAAAATGCTTAAAACTATAATCTTGAATTCTTGAAAAGTCACAAAAGGAGCACAAAAAATTGGATTGTAAACAAAAAAGGATTTCACTCCATTATTTCAAAATTTAAATGATCAAAATTTGATAGTGTTTCAAAAAAAATTTGCATGTTTCAAACACTCAAAATTTGCTTGTAGACAATGCTTTTTAAATTTCAAATTTCCTCTTTTATATCAAATGTGCATTGTTCATTTTCAAATTGATGATTAAAAGAAAAATATGAGTTGAAATTGGTGAAATTCATGTTTGCAACAGATTTTGGTGTTACTAATTTGAGCATGTTTTTGGCCTTGAAAATTATAAAATTTGAGGATGTGTTTTCAACCAAAATTATTCATTTTTAGGTGGTAATTAAAGAACATAGATGTGCAATGTATATGAAACAAAATCAAGTTATTGTGTGTGTGGGTGTGTGTGTGTGTGTAAGTATCACACAATGAGAAATTTGGTATGAAAAATAATTCATGAAGAAATTAGGATGATGGATCAACATATGCATGCCACACATCAAATGTAATCTTTAGAAAGGATTTAAACCTTAGTTCCCTTGGCTCTTTTTATTGTATTTGGACTTTAAGGTGTAGTTAAGATTCCTTTCCATTATCATCAAAATTACAAATTAAAGGTGTCAAGATTTCATAATAAAAATCTTGCAAATTTGGAAAGTTGGAAGCAATATGTGAAACCTCCAAAATTGAAGATGTAAGGTACAACTAATTGGAAAGCTACCCAAAATGGCTTTATATCAATATTCAATCACACCCCCCCCTCCCCCCACCATTCTCCCCCTTCGCAGGCCATGCCTTGGGTGAACAACCACCCACACATGTACCATGGTAAAAACCTTAAATAGTTGATTTACAATTAACCTTGCAATTGGTTTTTGGATTGCAATTGACATTTATGGTTGGAAATTCCTTTAGAGAATTTGTAAATGATACACTAGTAGGATTTTAGGAAAAAACACTATGTTTACAACTACATTTATAGTTATTTTGGATTAAACAATTATGGTCACTAGAGTTGTGTCAGATAGTTGGCTTAACCAATTCAACATGACATGTGTCAAGTCGTGTCCAAAACAACTATGTGTAATGTCCAAATATATATTTAAAAGCATGTAATCATTTTATAGTCATTTAGGACAAATGTAGTCATGTTACAATCATTTACAACACCATGTAGTCATATTATAGTAATTTAGGACCAAGTTTAGAATGTCATTAGAGGGAATTGAACCAACATCTCCATGGCCACAAACAAACTCCTTAACCATCTAACCAATACTTCAACTTGAGATGCATTATGTCATCGCATAAATATGAACATGTATATTTCAAAATTTATGCATATTCATATCATTATTTAATTGTGTAAGTTCATAATAAACAAATTTCACATTTCAATTATATAATCATATTTTATTTAAATAAATATTTTTAATTCAAAATCGAACTTAATTTTTTTTATTCTGATTTTAGTTATAAACTAAGTATTATATATATTATTTATTTATTTATATTTTTTAGTAATTAAGTTAAACTGATTTAATATTTTGGGCCATAAATTATAATTAAATTAAAATTCTGAAATAAATTTCTTCCATATTTTTAATTCCATACTTCTATACAAAATTTAATTTTCAAATTTTCAGATGTAAATATATTATATCAATTTAGAATATGTATTTCTAAAATTTTAGTCTAAATTTTTTAATTATCAATATACACATAAATATCACATGATTTAATTTTTCAAAATAAATTTAATTATCATTGATTAAACCTTTACACATGTATGCATGACATTTGTAAAAATAACAAACTAAAATATAACATCTTTATAAATCCTTAAAAAATGATTCCACTTGAATTTCATATACACATGTTTTCATGTAATGCATACATGACTCTTGCCATTACGGTGAAAACATGATCAATTAGACACTTTGTGATACTTGTCTACATAAATGGAAAGTAGCCATAAAATACACCTTCATATAGTAAACTTTAAGATATTATTTATTCCAATGATCCATACGGGCATATTCTTGGATTTTATGCCAATGATACAAAAAAACTACAAGTTTAATGTCCATTTCAGTAGATTTTTCACAACTACAAGTAGATTTTTTAATACTTTTTGGGCATTTGTTTCATAGAAAGTAGGAGAATTATTGGATTTTTCTATTTTCTTGCATATTGGTCCTTTCAAATATACTTATGTGTTTTTAACTTTTACTTTGAAAGTAATAATATATCAAGCTTTCTAATCTAAAAGTATTTTTGAACACATTTTGGCCAATATGTTTCAAAAATACTTTTAACCTACTTTTATTATACCAAAGTTTCCCAAACTTTGTATACAACAAACTATAAACCCACTATTGAGCAACATGATGGTTTGATAATGATTGAAAATGTTTTGACTCTACTTTCTTGCATTTATGTGCAAATATATGATTGCATGAATGATAACTACTTTTTATGTCTAATTGAGCATGCTTTCACCCATTACAAATTGACTTATGAAAAAATTTATGAATTTACATGTTAAATTATTTTTTATGACTTATGATGTCAATTATTATTTACTTTTTTATATAATTCACAATATACAATTATGTGAATTTGATTACATATTTACACTATGAAGCAAAATTGCACATGTTAAATGTAAAGTGATAAACATTAATTTTCCACATCATAGATCTTAAATAATATTATAATTTTTTTCATAGGTAGTTACATAAAATATCAAATCCTTTTAATATTATATGCAATTTCATAATGTTATAGTTATTATTGTTGGTTAGTCACTTTAACAACTTTACATCTTTTAACTTGAAAATGTATAAAATTAAATACATGCCCACATTATCTTAAACATTCATTTCATTAATCCATTAGTTGTAATAACCATTAGATTACAATTACACATATTGCCATATAAGTTAGATAGCTACAAATATGGTTCATAGTTGTTTATTTAGTTGTTGAGGATCACTAGTTGTTTAAGAAGTGATTGCATAGGACATGAATTCTTCTATGTCACCTTAGTTGCATTTTTGGTTGCATTGTTGCAATTACTAATTCATCCATCATTGCCACATGGATTGGGATGACATTTAATTTGCAATTGGTTGTGTGACTATTTTTGTGACTAGTAGAGACATGCACAACTACCTACATTATATAGGTTAAAAATAGGTAGACTTGTATGTAACCCTACCTAGGTTAAACAAATTTAATTTAAATTGGCCTAATAAGGAAACTTAACTTAGCAAGCATAACCTTCTATATAGGTGAAATATAGGTTGCAAATATAAGGAATTGAACAAGTTGAAAGACCTTGAAAGTTTTTAACCAATGCAACACAATCTTCATAAAATAATATTTTGGTCAACCTTTTATTATGAACATGTTCATAGTTACATTTATACCTACCTATTTACTTGTCTATTTATCTAATTACTTGCTTACTTATCTACCTACCCATTTAAATATATATTTAAATATCTATTTACATATATGATATTACCTAGTTACCTACCTAACTACCTAAGCAACTATGTACTTATGACCAACCCTAAACTTACCAAGGCCTACCTTGGGGCTACCTAAGTTATACCTAAGCTACATAAGGACTATCTAAGGTTTACATAGTCCTACTTAAGGGTTACAAGTCTAGGGGTTACCTAGGCTACCTAGGGGTTACATAAAATCTACATATGCCTATTTAGGGGCTACTTAGCCCTATTGAATGGTTAATTAAAGGCTCCTTTAGGTCTACTTAAGGCTGACATAAGTTTACGTAAGGGCTACTTAGGGCTAGTATCTACAATGTAAAGGTTACTTAAGCCTATGTAAAGTCTACTAAGTAATAGTTAAATAATACCTATAAGTTATTACCAACATACATTCTACCTCTTTACTACCTACTAATTAAGTTGACTTGGATTAATAAATACGATATTAGTTAAATAGGACAACAATACACCTAGTTTGGTTAATAATGTGTAATCATAAACACATATTACAAATTATATGTGTAATCAAATAATTAAATTATCATTTGATATTAGATGTCATTAAACATATTTAATAGTTGTGTCTTTTCATTTTGCTCTCATCCAATTCATATTGTTCATACGTAGAAATCAAATCACATGTACAACCATAATGTTCATTGGTACCTTGTTATAGTCACACCTCCAACTAAGTATGCTTGCAATATGGGTGTTGAGGGGGTTACTCCAATTTTAGTCACAAATAACAATAGTCATGCAATAATTGCAAATACATGGGTGGAAATGGACAAGATTTGTTGTAGTGAAACTTGTCAAAATATCCCATCTTAAAGCAAGATAAAGCTAGGGTGAACTAACATCTACATTGGTATCTTCACCCTTTTGATGGAGGCTTATTTATGGTCATATTAAACCAAAATATGTTATATTCAAGCTTTAAAACTTTGATTTAGTTTAAACATGCACAACAATGAAATGTGGTTTTTTTCACACAATAGGCCATGATTCAGAATACATGTGGGAGGTAAAGTTTGTGGTTTCATCTATTACAATGTACAATACGACATGCTTATTATGGCATATATTACATTAAAATTGTAATTTAACATTAGTTTGACATTGTGTAATATATGCCATTTAAGGCAAACCCATCCTTGGGTGATACCACTAGGAATCACCTCAAGGAATGGTTAAAGAACTAAAAATGGCCAAATCATTTTTTTGGGCCCTTTCTTTTAAATGTTTTCACAACTATAATTTTTTTTTTCTCATGTTTATCCATTGCATGCTTTAATATATTGCTTGAAGTTTATTTTGGAATAAAAAAATGTGAAATTTTTAAAATTTTATATTCCTAATAATGATGCCCTTTTTTGGAATCAATATTAAACTATGTAGGGCTATACATAAGCTATGACATAACATTATATATAGGGTATGTAAAGTTACAACTAGGTTATATTTAGGTTATATCTAGGATATGTATGATGTCTAAGCTTTATGTACATTATGCATAGGCTATATGTATGTTATGCCTAATATACCTAGGCTATGATTACTTAAGTAGTGTGCCTATATAAACCTTATTGTTACAATATAGTACATAGGTTATGTAAACAATGTAAGCTATATATACACCAAGATGACTATTAGTCATGTAGCCATAATCATAATCATTAAGATGACTATAGTCAAATCCATAGCAATGACTAATGTTCTTATGAAACTACATGATTAAATTGGATCTTAATTGCAAAATGTCGTAGTCATAAAAACTATTTTTTCTAGTAATGATGTCCTCAAAGATTTGTATGCATTTGTATGAAAATATAAACCTATCATGGGCGTCTTCAAGTTTGCACCAATTCATATTTTGCATTTAAACATCATTTCTTCCCAATAGGTGTCATAAATGACATCCAACAACCAACCCCAACAAAAAAAACCATAAAATTATACTAAGATTATAAATATAAATATATGATCATTCAAATGAAAGCTCATGAAGCTTAGCTTGTCATTCATTGATGAATTTTTTTGTGAATAAAATTCATCCATTTTTCACCTATAAGAAATATTGAAGTTGTTCAAGAATGTTCCTTGGACACTAGGCTTTTATGAGCTTCATTGAAATAACTTCCCAAATAGATGCAAATGAAAGTAGTTTTTCCAATTATCTTCAATTTATTAAATAGAAATATGAAGTACAACCTTGCACATTAGCTTTTTGAATGATGAGACAAAATAAATGGATATATGTTGTTATTGTAGAAATTTTATTCTTAGGTTTGACATTCCAATGTGGCATATTGTATAAGTGTTTTCTCTCGATATTTTATTGTAGTTAAGATTTACATTAACATATGTAGTTTGAAAGTATATTTTTGGCTTTATCCTTTAATGTTATAGATGGAAAAGGGAAAACCTTAAGATTACCAATTGATATAATCTTTCCATGACCTGTAATATTATCATTAAATGTTATACCCTACATCCAATGGTGTTTTATGAGGGTAATGCCAACTGTGTTTGTGATGCATTCTCTTTGTGGTGCCAAGAAGGCATTTCAAAAAATCAACTTTTACTATGATTTTTTTTGTTATAGTTTTCTAAAAGACTTTTAACTTTTTTATTACAAAAGAAAGAAATGGAAAGTTCAAACCTTTTTACATAGAATTGGACTTTAAAAAGTGGGTGAATCTTCATGCTACAAGATGTGTCAAGTTGTCAAAACATATCCTCATGTCCATGTTATCCACTTTAAGGATAACATAAGGAGACCTGCATCAAAGCATCTAGAGCATCCATCCACCGTAAAAAAAAAGCCTCCATATAATCTTTAAAACCTCTATCCTTGTGATTCATGTATCATACATATCATTAGTGGACATATCTGGTGCATGCAACTTCCCTACAAATTGCTTTCAAAGTGGAGAATAAAATGATCTTGAGTGACAATGAAAAGTATTTCATCCAAGTATTGATTGTAGCATTTTTCACCAAGATATTTTGCACAACTTGAGTCGAGGCTTTCTTGTGGTCCTAAACTGCTAATTTTTTGCATCACTTGTGGGGAAAATCAAATACCCAGAATACATACGACCCTTTACGTTTAAGTGTGGAGGTCCAAGAGCCCCCTCCAAATACAGTACAGGTCTGTTGCTGTTTCATGTTTGGGATATGGGGACTTGATTATTTTTGGGTTTAAGGATTTTGTTCACCCACAATGATCCCGATGGTAATATCCCTATGTTGTTCCCACATTTCCTACATGTCCTCCACATGTGTTCCTTAATTACATTCTATACTAGTGTGGCCTGTGCCATTGGCCCAAGTGTTACCATGTTTTCAACTGATTTTTCCTTCCATACCCTGGTTTTTTGGAATTTATCTGAATTTTCAGCGGCAGAAATCACTTCAAAATCAATATCTCCCACATTCTGAATCCAAGTCTTACCAAATAAATTCCATTAAATTCTGCTCATCAAGATCTTTCCAACAACATCAAAGGCACATTCCAATTCTTCCAAAATTTTCAGCTAAGATTTAATTTCATTTCCAGTGAAGAAATCATTCAATATTCTAGAACTTTTGCACCGCAAGTCCAAACGCCATGAAACCAAGCCCATGCACCCCTCCTCCTTGAGAGCTTTCCAAAGAGATCAAGAATGCAATCTGAAACATCCCAGTTTGGTGGATCTCATTGGTACAAACAAAACAAACCACCTTCCTTCATAGATATATGATTTGCCAAATGTTCCCCCATATTGTTCCCACAGTTTTGTGTGGGACTATTTTATCACAGTGTACTCAAATGAACACTTTGTTGTATAATTTGACATCCTTTGACACCTGAGATTTGGATCTTCAAAAGTCACTAAATCAATGAGATGCAGATCATGGGCTCAATGCAACTTCTTTGTGTTTCGGCATAGTGTGACCCCAGAGATACTTCAATTTTCAGGAACAAAGATAACTTATTACCATGGGCCCCCATCATATTGTCACCTGTGACCACTTGCAACTGGAGCAGGTACTTGGGATATCTGTTGCTTGGCCATAGTGTCCTAAATTGACCGTTTGTGGGAGCCCAGCAGAGCAAGGGAGGAAACTAAGTACAAAGTGCACGGAAAATATGGAAGAAGAGACAAGCTGTGAGTTAGGTACTTATTCTTCTTACTACCCACCTTTGGTGCACTCGCTTGCACGTTCTCACAAAGAAAACACAGTTTCTGAACAACAGTAAATTCCAATTTGTAGAAAGCACAACAATTATGAGCATTGATTCACGCCCTAGAATTATGACATTTTAGACCAGTGATTTTTTTGACAATTCTTATTGTCTGAAGTGGGGATATTCCTGGGAAAAAGATTTTTTTTTACAGCACATTCAACTTTTTTTTATTAAAAATTCTAAAAAAATTTGCCAAATTTTTTATATCACAAAACTGGAAAAACCTCTAGACTTGTCAAACAGCAAAAGGAAGGGCTTTGTAGATTTGGGGATGGGGAAAGAGTGATAGGATGTCCCAATTTCCAGAGTCCAAATGTGATCCGGACATATGGGGTTTACTTTGTTGGCCTCTGTGAAGAAGGTAGATGATGATGTTGTGTTTTGAGCACGGCACCCCATTAGCCAATCATGAATCGAAGCTGGTGGCAATGTTCCCCCAACTTTTTTAATCAACAACAATTATTTCATCCACAATGTTTTGAGTTGCTGCAATATTGGTTGGCTGGTCGGTTTCATTCCATACCTTCAGCTATGGATCCAACAACCCTGAAAAATTCCCACCTTATTGAAAGTTGTTCATTCCCAGGCTTTTTTCTTGGGGGCCCCAATTTGCTGATAAACCGTAGGCATTGTTGTTGTACAGTGCCTCCTAGTGCCCTAGCTACGCAATGAAGAACAAAAACAATAGATAAAAACTCTCCATTCCAACAACTTGAAGAACGCCCTAAAACAAACTATTAATCCTTAAGACATTCACAAACCCAAAGCGTGCCGGCCTCTCCAAACTTCCACTCAGAAGAGCTTCATTTGCAATGTTAACAGAAAACATGAGCAACTGGTCACTTGTTTCAACATAATATTATACCACATGGAAGACCAGGAATTTGCAATCCTTTGCTCAGGGTTATTCTTTTTGGGGACAAGTGTGGCTGGGTTTTTCGATTATTTTTATTTTCAGCTTTACTTCTTTATGGAGCTTCCATCATTCCACAATCTTTGTTTGACCAAAATTACACCCCATAGTTTGGCAAGGTCATCAGGTGTGTGACAAATATAGTTGTATGAAATTGTGTGCAAGCTTAGGAATCCTGTGTTTTCTTGTAATTGGCTGTGTGCCCATTTTTCAAGGCTCTACCTTGGTGGGCAACAAGTTGTACACTTTGTGATTAATAATTTATTTATATACCTGTGGAACTCAGCATTTCTGGGCGAGTTTTTGACACTTGGCGACAAATAATATCCAGTGCAAACTCATACAAAAGATTATTGTGTAGATAATGTGCAACAGTAGCCAGAGAGGAATTTTTTTTTCTGATGAGGCCATATTTGGACAATAGGTTCCAGCAGGTTGCCAAAATATAGGAGGATTCTTAAACTGTTCTACTTTCCTCTCTGACCTGTAGCCAAATTTTGGTTAATTCCTCCAGTAGATGACTGCAAATGTGGCTATATCGCAGAATTGTTTAAAAAAATTTAATGAGAAAAATCCTCCACTGAAACTTGGCAAGAGCTCAAGAAATTTGATGGGTTTGCCCACCATTGGAAGGTGGGCTGCAGCTGTTTAGGCCGAAATTGCCCAAAAAAGTTTAGTTGCACTTTTGAATAACCGGGAGCTTATGAGATCTGAAGCAAACTTAGCAAATCTCTGATTCTTTTTAACACCTCAGAAGAGAGAAATGGCCCAGCCGTCCATCCCAAGGGTCCCAAGGGTCCACAGCCGATGTCCACAGATGTCCAACTCCACACAAACAAGGGGGTCATGGAAGGACGGGAGAAAACGCCACAGGCAGGCCACTCATTACCCCTTCAAAAATGGACGTAGCCCACCTTTTGTTCGTGTTGTTTTGTTTTGTCTGCATGCTGCATTTAGGGCAAATATGACAATCCTGGGTCTATTCATTAGGCTTCTTTGTCTTTCCTCAATATAAAATGCATGTGTGCCGTGCATACCATTTTGGGTTTTCCTCAACACAAAATGTATGTGTGTCGTGCCGTACATCCCATTTTGTCTATCCTGAATATAAAAATGTGATAAGATGTGGGTGTGTACCGTGCATCCCATGACCCAATTGGGGCCCAATCACATTTGAAAGCATGATGACTGAAAGAAAGATACTTAAAAACATGTACCTACTCTCCCTTTTTGCATTGTATGTTATACTTGTGGGCAAGACTCATTGGGGGCTGTAGATTCTACTACTGTAGAATGGATGTAGACACACCAGTTGCGGTGACTGGGGCTGGGGGGGGGGGGGATGGGGTTAGGCACTCTTTCCTTTTGGCCCATAATTTGGGGGGTTTTAGGGGTTCCAATTTTTTTTATT
>Ga0116228_10001361_pt1 | contig 20243 bp, 15 predicted proteins | sample S1TSphfallax_2_FD_89694 | JGI IMG/M metagenome (GOLD analysis project Ga0116228, IMG submission 89694) | Host-associated microbial communities from peat moss isolated from Minnesota, USA - S1T2_Fc - Sphagnum fallax MG | ecosystem: Host-associated > Plants > Peat moss > Unclassified | place... | reverse complement strand
GCTCGTATCGAAGCACTCAAGCAGGCGGTCCAGCGCCGTCGTGCCGAACAACAGCAACACCAGCAGAGCCAGGACACGCAGTAACGGCGCGCAAGCGCCGTCATGGATGACAAAGGAGTAAGCCATGCAATGTCGCACCCTCGGTGTGGCCGTGCTCGCGGCCGCATTGACGGCCGCCTGCGCACCCCATTCGCCCCGTCCTTCCGACGGAAGGCTGGAGCGCGAAGCCCTTGCCGGCACGGAGCGTCCCGCTCCTGCATCCCTACCCTTGAGGGACGGCGATGCAGGCATGACGGCATCGACGAACAGTGACGCGGTCGCTCCATTGCGAGGTACGGGCCGCTTCATCGCACCCCGTGCACTGGAGACGCCTCGCCCGGATGCCAAGGGCACCGGTGCGGTAACTCTCAATTTCGAGAATCAGCCGGTGGAAGCCGTGGTGAAGGCGATCCTTGGTGATCTGCTGGACGCCAACTATTCCATTGCACCCGGCGTCATGGGGTCGGTGTCGTTTTCAACGGCCAAGCCCGTGCGCAAGGACGAAGTGCTGCCGATCCTGGAGACGCTGCTGTCGTGGACCGGCAACGCCCTGGTCAACGAGAAAGGTCGCTATGCCATCCTGCCCGCGTCGCACGCGGTCATGGGACAAGTGGTGCCCCGCCTGAGGGCGGCCTCGCCACGTGCGGGCATGGGAGCGCGACTCTATCCGTTGCGTTACGTAGCCGCCGCGGAAATGACCAAGCTGCTGCAACCCTTCGTCACGCCCGAATCCATACTGCTTACCGACCCCGCCCGCAACGTCCTGGTGCTTGCGGGCACACCGGATCAGCTGGCCAATTATAGCGACACCATCGATACGTTCGACGTCGACTGGGTTGCCGGTATGTCCGTCGGAGTCTTCAGCCTGGACAACGCGGGCGTCGGCGAGGTGATGCCCGCGCTGGAATCGGTCTTCGGGCAGAAAAGCGGGGCCCCGGTTGCTGGCCTGGTGCGTTTCATTCCCATCGAGCGGACCAATGCCATCGTGGCCATTGCCATGCGACCCGAATTCCTCGATCAGGTAGGTGACTGGATCGCCCGCATCGATCACGGTGGCGGTAGCGAACCCAGATTGTTCGTCTACGACGTGCGCAATCTTCTGGCATCGGACCTGGCCCGCTACGTTGGGAACATCTTCGGTGCATCCGTTGCTGGTGATACAGGCGGCGGCTCCATGGTCGTACCAGGACTGGCATCGGGGAACCTGGAAGGCGGTGGCACGACGGAAGATATGGCCGCGTCGGGTGGTGACAGCGATGCGGATTTCTTCCGGCCGCCGGAAGCGGCAGACTCTGGCATCACGTCATCGCACGGCAACAGTGGCAAGGCGATGGGACTGCGTGTTACGGCGGTCGATGCAAACAACCAGTTGATGATTCATGCGCGGCCGTCGCAATGGGCGCAGATCCGCCAGGCGATCGAACGCCTGGATGCCGTGCCACTGCAAGTGCAGATCGAGACGCGCATCCTGGAAGTCACCCTGCGCGACAACTTCCGTTTCGGCGTGCAGTGGTACCTCGAAGGTCTGGCCGGCGGCAACGGAGAGGTGGCTCAGCCAGGCAACCAGCAACAATGGGCCCTGGGGCGGGCGACCAAGGATGCACTGCGGCCCGACACGTTCTTTTATTCGTTCGTGAACTCCGAGCTTCAGGTCGCCTTGCGTGCCATGGAGCAGAACACCAATACCAAGATACTTTCCGCGCCATCCCTGGTCGTGGTGAACAACCGCAAGGCGAAGATCCAGGTCGGCGACCAGATTCCGGTCACGCAGACCTACGTGAATACCGGCGCGGGCAATGGCAACCCGGTCGGACAGGTCGAATACAAAGATACCGGCGTCATCCTGGAGGTGCGGCCCAGGGTCAACCCTGGCGGCCTGGTGTATCTGGACGTGGTGCAGGAAGTCAGTCGTGCGGATCCCGATGGAGCGGGGCCGAACCTCCCTATCGTGAAGCGCAAGCTCAACACCCAGGTTGCGGTGCAGAGCGGACAGACCGTGTTGCTCGGTGGCCTCATCCGCGACATGGACACCACCCAGGAGAGCGCCGTACCGGGGCTGTCGCGCATTCCGATCCTGGGCAGGCTTTTCGGAGAGCATTCGAAGGAAGGCCTGCGTACGGAGCTTCTCGTGCTGATCACGCCGCGTGTCATCGCCAGCGGGGAAGATGCCAGGAGGGTGTCGGATGATTATCGCCGCACGTTCCGTTCACTGAAGCCTTTTGATCCGGTGCGAACGGCGGAGGCGGCCAGTGCGGTGGGCGAGGGCTGAGGCATCGACTGCGATGCCGCGAAATCCCTGCGTATGGCTTACAGAAACATGTGGCATCCGCCAGGAAGACCCATGCCGATTGCCGATAGGTAGCTCGATCGCACTGATGTCCAATGCCTCATCTCACGAACGAGGTAATGGAATGAATCGACGAGGCTTGATTCTTCGATACGGCGCGATTATGACGGGCATCGTGCTATGCGCGATGCCCGTGATCACGGATGCAACACCGGCAGGCCGGTTTCACACAAATAACCAGCAGGGTGACTTGTACGGGGCCTGGGTGCGGAACAGCATGAAACGCCTTAGTCCCACCGACCTGGGAAACTTCTGGCCGTTTCAGGATGACAGCGTCTGGGAAGGTGAATTCCTGGAAACACCCGGATCGATCTACAGCGATCTTCACCCGAGGATGTTCACCTCGAACGGTGACGACATATCGGGTGCCGAAGACGTTTTCCCTCGCGCTCGCTCCCGGACGGCAAAGGCCATGGCCTGGGATCTCGGTCTGGACAAGGCCCTGGCGGGATACCAGGCGCCCGTCACGCAGCACTCGATAGAGACTGGTGGCCACGCGCCGGTAGTGAAGGCCAACTACACCAAGGCTGGTGTCATGACCCGTTATTTCCAGAAGGCATACGACATCGGCAATAACAATCTCTACACGATCAATGCGGAACTGGCCGTGGCAGTGCAGATCCTTCACGAATGGGTGGAGGCAACTGATGCCGTGGATCGATTCGAAATGGGTGTCTACGACGATGTATTGCTTCGCTTTGAACGGGCTACGTCACTTCGCGACATGACGGACGCTGATCTTGCCTATCTTGCCGACATTCTGCGCGGTGAACTCTCCACATGGCGGGCAGGGCGTTTGAATGCCTTCGGCTATCGGGAGATACCCACGCCGCTGCGCATTGCACGCGTCGCGGCGGCTTATGCCTCGACGCAGGAAGGTTACCTTGCCTGTCAGCCGGATAGTCAGCGGGATATGAGTCACGCCGGCACCATTCCCGAACAGCTGGACAAACCGATCTGCTTCACCGATGCAAACGACCGCGCGGTGTATCGCTGGTACCGCGAAAAACGCAAGGCCCAGCTGGCCGTGCCACCCAGGGAATACATCTCGGTTTACGACATGGCGTCGGCCGGGCGCATCGTGGATGCCTTTGCCGACATCAAGCCGGCGTGGGCCGGTGCATTCGCCACGCAGGCGCTCGACTGGTCGAATCATGCCGAGGTCGTCGAAGCGCAGATGGCCGCGCAGGGCGACCCCACGCGGGATACGGATATGGACTTCTACCGGCTTGTTGAGCGAGCCAATCTGTTGATCTGCCGGAGTGCGACGCGATGAAGATGCCTCTGATGAGTTGGGTACGCTCGCTGATTGCGTTGTCGCTGCTCGTAGCGGTAGGTGCGTCTTCCCACCCAGTATTGAAGCGCAAGATCGAAGAAGACCCCCGGGGAACCATCATCGCGCGGGTACTTGCCTCGTTCACCCAGCATGCCGGGCCGGCCGGGCTATGGTATGCCGCCGCCCTCGAAGGGCGACATGTGAATACCGCGGAATTCTCGGGCTTTTCGAGACAGTTCGAGACAGCAACGTTTGCCAGCTTCACCTATCAGTATCAGCTCGACGGCGTGAATTACCGCCGGGTGTACCATGCCCGTTCCGGACGCAACGATCCGGCACTGGGCCTGGGTGATATCACTCCGGTAAGGCGGTATCGCTCCTTCTTCGACTCACGCGGCCCTGATGTGATTGCCTGGGACCGGCCGGCGGCAACGGGTAGTCGAGTGACCCCGCGTCCCGTGGCTGGAAAAAAACACGCTGAAGCAGCGAAACGGGACGCCGAGCTCAAGATTGCACGAGCGATCGAGCGCGATATCCTCAATGGACGTGTACCGGCGGGGGGCTATCTGGCAGGGTTCGTCAGTCAGGAGCCATGTCCCTCCTGCGAGGCGGCTTTGCAGGCCTTGTCAGATAGTCAGAACATCCGGGTGCATGTGGCCTACCTCGATCACGGTAGTGCGGCCTATACGATCTTTCACCGTCAGCGCCTGCAACACCTCAATACGATCCACGTATCGGTCAATGGGGGCCAGATCAACGTGCTGAACAGGGAGGGCGCCGTCATGGATCAGGTGCCGGAGCCGGTGGCCTGCCTGGAGCCCGAAGCGCAGGACGACCCCGACGATACGTGATGCGCATGCCTGGCGGCCATCAGGCAAGGGGCGTGCGGACGAGTGCTTGCGTACTATATGCAGGGTATGCCCGACAACTTTCCCATCACGCCCCTGCTTCCGGACATCCTCGATTCGCTGGACAGGCACCCCCGGCTTGTCCTCGAAGCCCCTCCCGGCGCCGGCAAGACCACCCAGGTGCCGCTGGCGTTGCTGGACGCACCGTGGCTGGCCGGCCTGCGCATCCTCATGCTGGAACCACGCCGTATCGCAGCCCGCGCTGCGGCGTCGTTCATGGCACGACAGTGTGGCGAAGAGGTGGGCGAAACCGTGGGCTACCGGATCCGGTTCGAATCCCGCACGGGTCCACGGACACGCATCGAAGTGGTCACCGAAGGCATCCTCGGCCGGATGATCCAGGACGATCCCTCGCTGGAAGGCGTGGGTGCGATCCTCTTCGACGAATTTCACGAGCGCCACCTCGCGGGCGATCTGGGAGCCGCATTGGCGCTCGATGTGCAGGCTGCGCTGCGCCCCGACCTGCGTATCGTCATCATGTCGGCGACGCTGGATGGCGAGCGCATTTCGCAATGGCTGGGTGCGCCGAGGCTGACCAGTGCAGGTCGGAGCTTTCCCGTGGATATCGTCCATCCTCCCGCACGCACGCAGGAGGGTATCGAGCAACATCTTTCGCGTACGGTGATGCAGGCGCTTGGTGAGAATGAAGGTGACATCCTGGCTTTCCTGCCGGGCCGGCGTGAAATCGAGCGGGTGCGCAGCGTGCTTGATCGTCTGGGCGATGATGTCGAAACGGTCGCCTTGCATGGTGAGCTCTCACTGGCCGACCAGCAGCTAGCCCTCGCTCCGGCCGATCCGGGGACCCGGCGGGTCGTGCTGGCAACGAATATCGCGGAATCCAGTGTGACGCTGCCAGGCATTCGTGTCGTAATCGACAGCGGGCTGGCGCGCGAACCACGTTTCGATCCGTCTTCCGGTTTCACGCGGCTGGAAACCGTGATGATTTCGCAGGCCTCGGCTGACCAGCGTGCGGGACGCGCCGGGCGCGTGGCGCAAGGGCGCGCCTACCGCCTGTGGCCGCAGAGCCGTCGCCTGGATGCCTCGCGTACCGCCGAAATCGAACAGGCCGAACTGTCAGGTCTTGCCCTGGAACTGGCCGGATGGGGAAGTGACGATCTTCCCTGGCTCGACGCCCCGCCAGCGGGAGCGATGGGGCAGGCGCGTGACCTGCTCCGCCGCCTGGGCGCTCTAGCCGACGACGGCGCCATCACGACGCTGGGACGCGACATGCTCGCACTGGGCGCGACGCCCCGGCTCGCAGCAGCGGCCTTGCGGTCGCCAAGGGAGTCGCGGGCGCTCGTGGCCGACCTGCTCGCCCTGACCGAAGCCCGTTCACCGATGCGCGGCGACGCAGCGCGCAACGACGACTTCCGCCAACGCCTGCATGCGCTTCATCTGTGGCGTGACGGCGGTGCTCGCGCGGCTCGCGCCGGATCGGCGGATATCGGCGCCCTTGCGGCCATTGAGAAGGCGTCGGCCGGATGGCGCCGCCGCCTCGACGTACGTAGCGCCGCCAGCGGCGTACCCGATAGCGGCAGCATCGGTGACCTTCTGGTTCATGCCTATCCCGACCGCGTTGCCCGTCGTGACGATGCACAGCCGTTGCGATACCAGCTGGCCAATGGTCGTGGGGCACGCCTGTACGAGAACAGCGAGCTGCGTGGCGAACCCTGGCTGGTGATTCTCGACTTGAGGCTGGATGCCCGCGACAGCCTGGTGTTTTCCGCAGCACCCATCGACCCCGACGTACTGGATCGCGATTATCCGGATCGCTTCGTGACCGAGCGCATCCTTCGCTGGGACGACGCGCGTGATATCGCCGAGGCCTTCGAAGAACGCCGCTTCGATGCGCTGGTCGTTTCACGCAAAGCCGTGCCGGTAAGCGGCGACGATGCGTTGCCGGCACTGCTCACGGCCATTCGTGCGCGGGGCATCGGCTGCCTTCCGTGGAGCGACCATGCCAGACGATTGCGCACGCGCATCGGGGCGCTTCGTGCATGGCGTCCCGAAATCGGCTTGCCCGACGTGGGTGATGAAGCGCTGCTCAAGACACTCGAAAGCTGGTTGTCTCCCTATCTGTCGGGCAAGCGCCGGCTTGAAGCGATTCAGCCGGCAGACCTGAGCGAAGCCCTGTCGGTCATGCTCGATTACGAGCAGCGACGCGCGCTGGATGCTCATGCGCCCGAGGAACTTGTAGTGCCCAGTGGCATGACGCGCCGGCTGGAATATGGTGCACGCGATGATGATCCGGCAGCGCCGCCGGTGCTTGCCGTGAAACTGCAGGAGTTGTTCGGCCTGGCGGAAACGCCCCGTGTCGGCGATGGACGCATTCCCGTGATGCTTCATCTGCTTTCGCCCGCCGGACGTCCGATCCAGGTAACGCAGGACCTGCGCGGCTTCTGGGACCGGACCTATCCCGAGGTAAAAAAAGAGCTGAAAGGGCGGTATCCCAAGCATCCATGGCCTGATGACCCCTGGACTGCAAAGGCGACCCATCGCGCGAAGCCCCGGGGTACCTGACGGGCCCGCGCAAGGGGAAAACGCCCACAGGATGAGGGCGAAGGCAGGCCTCGCACCGGGAGATTTCCGGATGCCGCCGTGAATCGGTATGCACTTCAATGGCACGTGGTTTTCAAAGGGGGCAGGTTGCCGCCTGCGATGGCCACTACCGATTCATTCAACAAGGAGGCTTCAGATGAAGCAAGGAAGGTCACGTCGCATGGGCGCGTGCACACTGCTGTGCATGACGCTGGCAAGCGGCCTGGCGGCGCTCCCGGCCCTCGCGGATACCGCCGTACTCACGATGCCACCACCGGCCAGCGGGGATCTGCTCCAAGCGTGGCTCGATGCGCGCGTCAACGGCATCGAGGCGGCCGACGAACTGGGGTCGGACGGATTGTTCGTTGCCGGCATGCTCAATGATTCGAATTCGATCTACTCAGCGCTACGCCCCACCCCGGCGGCATTTCGCGGCAGCGCATGGCGAAGTGCCTTCAATGCCCTGGCGGTATCCAACACGATGATGAGTCGTGCCGTGGCGACGCGCGTGGTGGCCTGGGATCTCGGTCTCACCAAGGCGCGCATGGGTGGGCATCTGGTTGACGGCTATGCGCCGATGGTCGGTAGTCCGCGGGTGGAAGCGAATCTCATGAAGGCTGGCGTTTCGGCGGATATCTTTCGCCAGGTGCTACATCTGGTGGGCGAGCCGTCCTATGCCGTAGCAGCTAACGTAGCGGTGGCACTCCAGATCATTCGCGACAAGCTGGCATGCGTCGATCCATCGGAATGGTCCGATGCAGGGCTGCGCAAGGATGTCGTGGATCGCGTGATGGGAGCGCATGCCCTGGCGGAGATCGACGAATTCGATCTGGTATATCTCGTGCGCATGCTCGAGGGTGAGTTGTCCGACTGGGCGGGCATCAGTACATCCATTTACGGCAAGCGTTCGCTGCCTGCTGCATTGAGAGTGGCGCGTGTCGCTGCCGCTTACCGGGATATGCTGGGATATACGGCAGCTACCGATCCCTGCACGCAGGAAGGGCAGCATCGTCCAGGTGTGGCAGCAGAATCCCCCGTCGAGAAAACGCGCTTTCTCTGCCTCATCGACGCAACCGACCGGGCCACCTACCGGTGGTTCCTTGAGGTTCTGCATGCCCAGGTCGATCCGCTCGTCACGAACTTCGCGACCCGACCCGCAGAGAGGGTTGCCCGTCATGTGCGTCATATCCGTCCTCTGTGGATCGGTACACATAGCGGGAAAACACTGACGGAGGCGTCCTCCATTGAGGTGGTTGAATCGCTGGTGGCCTTCCGTGCAGCCAATCCCGATTCAGAGGTGTCAAGTACTCAGAAATACACCGACAGGGTCAGCCAGCTCCTCTGTGAAAAGGAAAATTCGCCATGATGAAGACATGCCTCATCTCGATAATCGCACTTTGTGTTTCCGCATCACTGAGTGCAAACGAAATCCGAAAGAAAGAGTTTGATCGCGATGATAATCGCATCGTTCTCCCGCACGTCGAAGCCAGCTTCGCCTATCACGCCACCGCAGCAGCGACCTGGTACATGGACACCCTGCACGGGGCCAGGGTGCCTTATGCCACATTCAATGAATTTGCCAGGCGCATGGTCTCCAATGCCTATGCATCATTCGAATACACGTATACCGAGGAAGGGCGCGAACGGACGAGGGTATATTACGCCTCCTCGGGGCTTGATGAGCCACACTTGGGTCTGCGCGACTGGCGCAACGCCAGGCCTTATGAGGAGTTTCTTCCGAAGAGCGGCATCGAGGTGCATGCAAAGGCCATGCATGGCGAACCCAGTGTATTTACACCGTCTCCCCGCAGTGGCGAGGACACCGCCGGCCGGAATCCCCATATGAACGATGCGGAACTCAAGGCGGTGAGGACGCTTTCAAGGGATATCGATGCGGGGCGGGTGGCTCCGATGGGGAAGCTGGTCGGGTTCATCACGATGCCGATGTGCGACTCGTGCGAAAAGATCATCAAGGATTTTTCGGATCAATATGGAGTCGACGTGTCAGTAAATTATCTTAAAGCCCGAGGCGGAAGAGCATCCTCGCAATTCATGCGGCGGCGATGGGCTTATTTCGATACGATGAAGTACGACGTCGTCAGGCGTAACGATATCCATGACAGGCGCCCGCCGGGCGGCGCGGGAGGCTCCTGTAGCGTCACCATTCATTAGGTGATGGAAGATCCATGTGGGGGTGGATTGGCCGTCTTTTCCAGGCGTGAAATACGTGATCCGAACTTTCAAGCGCTCTGGACGGCACCGTGGCTGTGGCTATGATCGCCTCTCGAATATGGAATGAGAGCGACACATGGAACGACATTCGCACATGGATTTGGTGAAGATGGATATTTATCCTGGTTACCTTGCCAGGATGGTAGGATTTTTCCATGGGCCGGGAGGACGGCTTCTCGTTTTCCTGGCCTCCTTTTTTTTAGGTTTTCCCGTGCATGCAGTGGATTTCGTCAATATCCTCAGTGATCGCGAGGCGGTCACGGTCGGTATGCTCCGGGAATCGTACGATTATCACCTGGACGCAGCAGGGCGCATGGTGAGTACGCATACGGAGCGCATGCTGACGTCAGCCGATCTTGACCGTCTGGCCCATCGCTGGTCGACGGCAACGGTGGCGCGATTCGAATATACCTACGTGCGACATGGGAAGACCACGACCGTGGTTTACCACGCCATTTCAGGTCGTGAGGCGAACCAGATACTGGATATTCCCATTGCAGATATGTCGACGTTCTATGGCACGGGTGGTGCATCGCGACCTGCACTCATTGGTCCGGCGAAGGGAAGCCGTCTTGCAGTGCCCGAGGCCGGACATGTCATTGATGCTGAAGTGAAGGCGTTACGCACGATAGAAGAGGGTATCCTCGCGGGTGAGCTACCCCAAGGTGGGCGCCTGAGGGCGTGGGTAAGCCAGCCGGTGTGCTCTTCATGCAAGGGGGTCATTTCTTCATTCGAGGTGGCATACGGTGTCAGGACAACCATCAATCAGTGGGGGATATCCGATGAGCTGGTGGCGGACTCTCCATTTCGGCAGCTGTCCAATCATCGTCGACGTGGATCGTCGCGCCTGCGCCAGTGGAGAAGATCTGCTGATCGCGTGCAGGATTCACGCAGGATTTTGTCAGGATGCCTGCCGTAAGCTGTCCAGGCTTGGGCGCTTTCCTACGATTCCGTAGGGACTCGCCCTATATCGTATGGGCGGTCGTTGTGGTGTCATAGGACGAAGACACCAGGATGTGTCTTGCATCTTCTACCTGACAATCAACAAGGACGTTCACCATGTCGCTACGAATATATGGGATGGCGCTGGCCATTTCCGTGGTCTCGCCATGCGCTTCTTCGCGGGAGGTGCCTGCCAGGGACTTTCCCGAATATCTCATGCAAAGTGCCATCGACCAGGATGGAGACAGCCCCGGAATTCTCGATGAGGATTACGCGCGGAAGCTTCTTCTCACTACTCCTGGATCACCCTATAGCAATATGCGATCCGTGGATGTATCCGAACTGGATGCCAGCTGGAAGGAAGCCATGGGTCGCGCTGGTTATGGCGCCGACGAAAGCCTGGATGTCTATGCCAGGCGCATGGGCCTGACGAAAGCGAGGCCTCGGCTGGATGTCGATATGCGTCCTTCATATGCGGCCTATGATCCGTTCATTGCGGCGCAGGCGATAAAGGCCGCGGTGGATGAAGATATTTTTCGCCAGTCTGTAAGTTATACGGGGTTCCATAATTCGGCGCTGGCGGCAAACTATGCCGTAGGCGCGCAGATCCTTCGTGACAAGCTTTATAGGGTGCCATTGGAGAAGCACGATGAATTCAATCTTCGTGCCGACGTTCTTGAGCGATTCATGGCGTTAGAAGCGCAGGATGTGATCGATGAATACGACGGAGACTATCTACAGCGGTTGCTGAAGGCGGAAATCACCGACTTCCGGCCAGGCGTTTCGCCATCGCTGGATGTCGATTACCTGCCGGCCCAGTTCCGCGTGGCGCGAGTGGCTGCGGCCTATCATGACCAGACGGGATATTTCGGCGGGTTTCCCTGTCTGCCATCGGGAGCTCACAACCCTGCATTCGCAGGTTCGGGCATGGAGGGGGATACGAGGGCATTATGCTTCGTCGATGCGACAGACCAGGACACCTATGCATGGTATCTGGGGCAGTTGAAGGATCAGATGGCAGGCATCAAACGCTACCCGGACAATGAGAAGGAGTCCGTGATTCTCAAGCTGCTCATGCCCGTGGCCATTATCAGTGAAGTTGCAGGGATTGCTTCGTTCATTAACTTCACCACCGGCATCCGTGCCTGGAGCAAGGGTCTCATTCGCTCAAAGCCGGTGAAGAACATGTATCACAAGGTCAATACACGGATGTGCGGGGTTTGATGCGGTTATGAATGGATTTGAACTACGTTTTGCAGGCGTTGCCATGGCTGCATTGTTGGCTTCGCTGGCCATGCCAGGTATGGCCAGGGCAGAACTCACCGTAGCCGAAATAGCCACTGGAGATGGCAATGAAGTTGCCGTGGATACCCTGAGGAAAGCGGTGGATGAACATGTGGACGTGCTGCTGAATTATCGCGACATGAACAGGGAGCGACAGCTTCCGGTCGATGACAAAGCGATCAAGGAGCAAGCGGCCAAGGGCAAGTCGGCAACCTACGCGACTGCCGAATATCGGGTTACCACGAAAGATGGAAAGCTCGCGACGTATACGTACGTGGCTAAATCCGGGCCGGATCTCCCTGATGTCGTAAAGAATTTCGAAGGTGATCTTTCTGTCTATCAGACAACGCGAGATGTTCGCATGGCCCGGGTCAACTTCGATGATGTCGAGTCGTCGTTCTGGCATTCGCCCGGACACGATATCCGGGTTGCCGATGCGGAGCTCAAGTTGGCACGTACGATTGAGAGGGATCTCGTCCTGGGCAAGGTGCCAAAGGGGGGAGATCTTTCCATCTGGATCAGTCAGGAACCCTGTCTGTCCTGCTCAAGCGTGCTGACCGCATTCGATCAGAAATACTTCAGCGGACAGAAGATGAGGGTTCGTTATGCGCCGGCCAATCCGGAAAAGCGGCTGGATGCTCCTTCCGCACGCTTTCATCGCCAGAGGGTGGCCAGTCTGGAGCCGCTCAGGAAAGAGAGTGTCCGGGGATCCTGGTTTCGCTCGCGCTCCCCGTCACCCACGTCCTTTTGTCCGTAATCTCTGCATTGGGTAGTAGTCCGTACGCAAAGACGTGCCCGCGCGCCAGGGCAGCGCGCGGGTAGTTGTTATCACCAGCGGGTGCGGCCGGGAAGGAGGCCTTGCAGCTCTTTCTCGGTCAGGTTGCGCCACTGCCCCGGCTTGAGGTGGCCCAGCTTGACGTTGATGATGCGCACACGCCGCAATTGCGTGACGCGGTAGCCGAAGGCCGCCGCCATCAGACGGATCTGCCGGTTGAGCCCCTGGGTGAGGGTGATGGCGAAGCCGAACTTCGCGATCTTGCGCACCTTGCAGGGCCTGGTCATCTGGCCATGGATACGCACGCCACGCGCCATGCCCGTCAGGAACTCATCGGTAACCGCCTTGTTCACCGCCACGAGGTATTCCTTCTCGTGGTGGTTCTCCGCACGCAGGATCTCGTTGACGATGTCGCCGTTGCTGGTCAGCAGGATCAGGCCTTCGGAGTCCTTGTCGAGGCGGCCGATGGGGAAGATGCGCTGCGCATGGTCCACGAAGTCGACGATATTGCCGTCGACCGTGGTGTCGGTGGTGCAGGTGATGCCTACCGGTTTGTTCAACGCGATGTAGACGCCGCGGCTCTTTGCGGACTCTGGTGCCATGGTGCGTGCGACGACGACGTCGCCGTCCACCTTCACCACGTCGCCGTCGAGCGCCTTGGCACCCATGCCCACGACTTCGTCGTTGATGGTGACGCGACCGGCCACGAGCAGTTCGTCCGCCTCACGGCGGGAGCACAGCCCGGATTCGCTGATGTACTTGTTGACCCGCATGGATATGCTTTACGACCGCATGCCGACGCCGCGCTTCAGCAGGTGCAGCGCCACGGCCGACAGGCCGACGACGAACACCAGCATCACCACGAAGGCCGTGACGATGGGCACGTCGCTGACGCCCAGCACGCCGAAGCGGAAGGCGTTAACCATGTAGAGGATGGGGTTCACCAGCGAGATGCTGTGCCACGGCTCGCTCAGCAGGTCCACCGAGTAGAACACGCCGCCCAGGTAGGTGAGCGGGGTGAGCACGAAGGTGGGCACCAGGGCGATGTCGTCGAACTTCTTGGCGAACACCGCGTTGACGAAGCCGGCCAGAGAGAACACGGTGGCACCGAGCAGCACCGAGAAGAACGTGGTGAGCGGATGCGCCACGTGCAGGTCGGTGAAGAACAGGGCGATCACCAGCACCAGCGCGCCGACGATCATGCCACGCACCACGGCACCGGTGACATAACCCAGCAGCATCACCCAGTTGGGCATGGGCGAGACCAGCATTTCCTCGACGAAACGACCGAACTTGGCGCCGAAGAACGACGAGGAGATATTGCCGTAGCTGTTCGTGATGATGCTCATCATGACCAGGCCCGGCACGATGTACTGCATGTAGGTGAAGCCATGCATCTGCCCGATGCGGCTGCCGATGAGCTTGCCGAAGATGACGAAGTACAGCGTCATCGTGATGGCGGGCGGAATCAGCGTCTGCGTCCAGATGCGCATGATGCGCACGATTTCGCGGCGGACGATGGTGCCTAGGGCGATCAGGTGGTTGCCGCTCATGCCGCGTTCTCCCGGCCGTGTTCCACCAGTCTCACGAATAGCTCCTCAAGGCGGTTGGCCTTGTTGCGCATCGAGGTCACGGTGATGCCGTGCGAGGACAGTGCGGCGAACAGGGAGTTGAGATCGTGCGCGCGGGACATTTCGGCTTCGAGGGTGTGGTCGTCCAGCGTGCGCAGGGTCACGCCGGACAGGGTGGGCAGGGTGCCCGGAACGGCGTTCACGTCGAGCACGAAAGTCTCGACGTCGAGCGTGGAGAGCAGGCTCTTCATCGTGGTGTTCTGCACGATGCGACCCTGGTCGATGATGGCGATGTTGCGGCAGAGCTGCTCCGCTTCCTCGAGGTAATGCGTGGTGAGGATCACCGTGGTGCCGGCGGCATTGATGCCGCTGACAAACTGCCACATGGAGCGGCGGATCTCGATATCCACGCCAGCCGTGGGCTCGTCGAGAATCAGCAGCTTCGGCTCGTTCATCATCGCGCGGGCGATCATGAGGCGGCGCTTCATGCCGCCCGAGAGCGTGCGGGCCTGTTCGTGCGCCTTGTCCCACAGGCGCAGCTCCTTCAGGTACTTCTCGGCGCGTGCCGAGGCCTCTGCGCGGCCGATGCCGTAGAAGCCGGCCTGGTTCACGCAGATGTCGAAGGGCTTTTCGAACTGATTGAAGTTGATCTCCTGGGGCACCAGGCCGATCAGGCGCATCGCGTCGCTGCGGCGCTTGTGGATCGACACGCCGAATATCTCGGCGTCGCCGGAGGTGGCGTTCACCAGGGAGGACAGGATGCCGATCAGGGTGGACTTGCCGGCGCCGTTGGGTCCCAGCAGGGCGAAGAAATCGCCCGGCTGGACGGTGAGCGAGATGCCCTTGAGGGCCCCTACCCCGTTGCCGTAGGTCTTGCGGAGGTCTTTGACGTGGAGTGCGGGAGTGGTCATGGGCTGCGCCGGGATGCCAAGCCGCCTATTATACCGGGCTTTGCCGGGCTCCCCTGTTCCCGGTCGTCAACAGAGACTTTCCATGGCCGAACAATTCCAGCTGCGCCTCGCCGATAGTTTCATGCTTGCCCCGACGGTGCGGCACCTGTCCTTCGAGCGCGTGGACGGCCAGGCCCTGTCCTTTGTGCCGGGCCAGTTCCTGCAGGTGCATTTCAACTACGACGACGGCAAGCCGACCAAGCGCAGCTATTCGGTAGGCACCATCGGCGACGGCTCCTCGCCTGTCCAGCGCATCGAGATCGCCGTGAGCTACGTCGAGGGCGGCGCCGCCACGAAGCTCCTGGGCGGTCTGGAGCACGGCCAGGCCATCGATGCCAGCGGGCCGTATGGCCGGTTCTGCCTGATGGACGGCGACCAGAACAAGCGCTACATCCTGATTGCCACGGGTACCGGCGTCACCCCGTACCGGGCCATGCTGCCGCAGATCGAGACCTTGCTGGCCTCCCGCGGCTGCCGGGTGGTGCTGCTCTACGGCGCCCGCAACGAGACCGAACTGCTCTATGGCGAGGAATTCGATGCCTTCGCCCGCAAGCACGAGGGGTTCACCTTCCACCCCTGCTTCAGCCGGGGCCCCCGCCCGAACCCGCGCCCGCACGACCGCCTGGGCTACGTGCAGGACATGCTGGCCGAACTGGAGCCCAGGGCCGACGAGGACATTGCCTACTTGTGCGGCAACCCGAACATGGTCGACGCCTCCTTCGCCGCCCTGAAGGAGCACGGCCTGGCCGTGCAGCACATCCGCCGCGAGAAATACATCAGCTCCCGCTGAGCCCACCGGATTCTCCCTGTAGGAGCGCGCCTCGCGCGCGACCTGGCATGCCTCGACCCGACCGGTCGCGCGCAGGCGCGCTCCTACGGGGCGCTGGTTTGTAGGAGCGCGCCTTGCGCGCGACCGGACATGCCACGGGCCGCCGGTCGCACGCGAAGCACGCTCCTGCAAGGCCCGGCCCGCCGGCTGGGCTTATACTCCGGCCCATGCACGCCAAGGCCGACTCCGCTGTTCTCTCCGCCGATATGCGCCGCTTTGCGGCCCTGGACCAGCGTCTGCTGGCGGCGGTCCGCAATATCCGCATCCTGCCGACCGTTTCCTGGCCGGCCTCGGTCGAAGAACGGCTGATTGCCGAATTCAGCGCCGGGCGGCTGTCCCTGCCCGAAATCCGCTACCACCGCCCCGAACTGGGCGAGACCCGGGCGGAACTGGAGGACATCGAGAAGGACGCCGGCGAAGACCACCCCATCGCCGAATACCTGCGGCGTACAGCCGAGTCCTGGCGCATCGCGACCCATATGCTGGACGCGGCCGGCACCGACGGCGTCACCGATGCCTCCATTCTCCTGTACGGGCGGCCGGGTGACGCCATCCCGGGCAGCAGTCGCAGCAACCTCGACGCGGCGCGCTACTTCGTCGACCTTGCCGATGAACTGGGTGCCGACCTCGAAACCGAGGACGCGGCAGGCAATATCCCGGCCGAATCGCTGCAGCGCGACATGGCCCGCGAGCTGGACGCCTTTTTCGCCCCCGGCACCATCTCGGTGGAAGTGGACCCGGAACTCACGGCCAAGGCCGCGGCCGGCGCGACCCGCATCCGCCTGCGTGGCGGTGCCCGCTTCACTGAGTACGACCGCCACCAGCTCCTGGCCCACGAAGCCTTCGTCCACTCCTTGACGGCGCTAAATGGTCGCGAGCAGCCGGTGCTGGCCTCGCTGGCCCGCACCTCGCCCCGTGTCACGGCAACCCAGGAAGGCCTGGCCGTGTTCGCTGAGCTGATGTCCGGCGCCATCGACATTTCGCGCCTGAAGCGCATCAGCCTGCGCATCCTCGCGATCGACATGGCGCTGAACGGCGCCGATTTCGTCGAAGTGTTCCGCTATTTCCGCGAATGCGGGCAGAACGTGCCGGACAGCTTCCACTCGGCGCAACGCGTCTTCCGTGGCGTGCCGCTCACCGGTGGCTCGGCCTTTGCGAAGGACAACGTCTACCTGACCGGCCTGCTCGCGGTGCACACCTTCTTCCGCTGGGCCCTGCGCCAGCGCAGGCTGGATCTGCTGCGCAACCTGTTTGCGGGCAAGCTGGCACTGCACGACGTGATGAGTCTCGAAGCGCATTTCGCGAACGGTGACATCGCACCGCCGCGCTACCTGCCGCCGTGGATGCAGCACGTGCATGGACTGGCCGGCAAGCTGGCCTTTTCGCTGTTCGTGAATCACATCCACATGGCGAGAGTAGAGGCCGAGGAAATCTCGCTCGGCCTGTAAACGCGCGTTACCCGATACTGAAATCCCCCGGCGAAACAGCGAAGAACGGTCGCCAGTCGCAGCGGACGCGCAGGCGACCCTTGTCCGTGGGAGGCACATCGTTGGGAAGTACAAGTGTCGCCTCACCGTCGTTGCGTTCGTCGCGGGCGAGTTCGTAAGGCCATGTCTCGCCGCCGTCCACGGATAGATGCACATCGAGAAAGTGACAGGAAATCGGTGGCTGTGTCGTACCGGCGACATCCCATTGCAGCGCCAGGGATGCACCCGGTGCGAGTCGCGTCGCGGCTGCCGGCATCGTCATGGAAAACGGTCGGCCGGTATCCACGACGCGCAGACGCCGGTCTGCGTGCGCAGTGGTCGCGTCATCGCCGCCGTTGTCACGTACGGTGAGCCGGAAATTCAGCAGCCGGTTCGTTGTGGGTAACGCCTCGCCCGGGGCCGCATCTTCGCGGCCCAGCAGGGCGGCGAGCCGGGGAAAGACCCGTTGTGACGTAGTGGCCGGTGGCATCGAGCGAAACAGCGGCCCCTGGCCGTCGTCCTTCAGCGCGCCTTTCTGCTCCGGTCCGGCATCCATCTGCTCCCAGGTGTAAGTCAGTCGCCTGCCCGGTTCGCCGGGAAATACCCGCGCATCCAGCAGAAACGGCGTGCGTGCGGGGATGACGGCTTCCTCGGCAACGGATGCCGGGTCGATCCATGGCGCACTGGCCTTGCCCAGGCGCTTGCGCGCGCAGCTTCCACCGCGTGATGCCAGCCAGGAACGCACCTGAGCGATATTCGCCGCGTGGAAATAGGCGTCGGAACGCGGTTGCAGCCATTGTGGCTCGCCGCCGCAGCGTGTCGGTGCGTAGCCCATGGCCGTGCTGCCGCTACCCGGTTCGAAGGCGCGATCGTCCAGAGTGAAGCGTATGCAGCCATTTGCCGTGGGCCATGCGCCCAATTGCGAGCCCAGGACGTGGAGCATGAAATCCTGCGCGTAGGGTTCCGTATCCGGATGCGCGTGCCCGCTCCAGCCTGCTGCCTTGTGCGTGGCGTGGAAGTCGGCCGAGAGATCGTTGCTGCATGACGTGCCGGTTTCACTGTAGCCACCGAAGATGTCAGTCAGCGTGTGGCCGATGTCGTATGCGCTCTCGCCGATCCGGCGATTGATGAATTCGACCGACGCCGGCCCCGGTTCCGAGGCCTCGAAGGGATCGTCTTCCTGCCGGGTCAGGATGAGGCGGTCGTTACGTGCCGCGAGTGTCAGGTGGACACCGAAGTCCGTTTCGAGGATGTCGTTGGCCCTGTTCACCTCGTGTACGGCCGCGACAAGACCGCCTTCCACGGTGCCGCCGAACTTCGCCGTACGACGACTCGTCGATGCAACGGCGATACGAAAATCATGGTGCGTCGCACCATTGAATGGATGTTGCCGGGATGGACGTGTTGCGATCAGGGGTGAGTTGATTGATAAGAAATGCCGGGGCGGCACGGGCGTGCTTCCGCTCACATCATGACCGTTCAAACGCAGGGTCCACGTGTTGTTTCCATCGCGGAGGCTCAGGTGCGTGGCACTCCGGGACACGTCGAGCCGTGCGCTGCGTCCCGTCGCGTCGTGACCGCGAAAACTGCGCAGGCCGGGATACCGGCGCATCAGGCTGGCCGGAAGGGTGCGCGAATCGACCAGATGGAAGCGCGAAAGCCCGCCATTGCTCAACGGCAGATCGATATCCACGCCATCGGAGCCGTTCGTCGGCACCGCGGAAAGGGCGGCGCGAAGCGCTTCGGTATCGGGTTGCGTCGTAAGCGCGGTGGACAGGGCAAGTGCAAGCAGGGGCATGGAAAGCCTCCATGAAAAGAGGGCTTTCGAGCGTACGCAGGCGCATGGCCGGGCGCGGTCGTTCGTGCCTGCGTCGCTACGTAGGTTTTGCCTATCACAGCCGGTCGCAATGGATCACACCGGAGCGGCGGAGAGCGCCCGCCCCGGTGCTAACATGGATCCCTATATCGCGCGGCGACGGGCCGCAACCCCACTTTTCCTTTTTCCCATTACATCCCGCAGGATCCCATGGCCATTTCCGAGGAACTGAGGCAAGCCGCCCTCGAGTACCACCGCCTTCCCCGCCCGGGCAAGATCAAGGTCACGCCGACCACGTCGCTGCTGACCCAGCGCGATCTGTCGCTGGCGTATTCGCCGGGCGTTGCCGCCGCGTGCGATGCGATCGTCGCCGACCCGCAGACCGCCGCCGAACTCACCGCGCGTTCCAATCTCGTCGCCGTGATCTCCAACGGCACCGCCGTGCTCGGCCTGGGCAACATCGGTGCGCTCGCCAGCAAGCCGGTGATGGAAGGCAAGGGCGTGCTGTTCCAGAAGTTCGCCGGCATCGATGTGTTCGACATCGAGATCAACGAAACCGATCCGGACAAGCTGGTGGAGATCATCGCCAGCCTCGAACCCACCTTCGGCGGCATCAACCTCGAAGACATCAAGGCACCGGAGTGCTTCGTCGTGGAGCGCAAGCTGCGCGAGCGGATGAAGATCCCCGTCTTCCACGACGACCAGCACGGCACGGCGATCATCGTCGGTGCGGCCGTCATCAATGCGCTGCTGGTCACCGGCAAGAAGATCGAAGACGTCAAGCTCGCCACCACCGGCATGGGCGCGGCAGGCATTTCCTGCGTGGACATGCTCGTGACCCTGGGCATGAAGAAGGAAAACATCCTCGCCTTCGACCGCGACGGTGTGCTGCATTCCGGTCGCACCGATCTCGATCCCGACAAGCAACGTTACGCACGCGATACCGACAAGCGCACGCTGGCCGAGATCGTCGAAGGCGCCGATATCTTCCTGGGCCTATCCGCCGGCGGCATCCTGAAGCCTGAGATGGTGGCCACCATGGCCGACCGTCCGATCATCTTCGCGCTGGCCAATCCCAACCCGGAAATCCTGCCGGAAGACGCCAAGGCCGTGCGCCCGGACTGCATCATGGCAACGGGCCGTTCGGATTACCCGAACCAGGTCAACAACGCCCTGTGCTTCCCGTACCTGTTCCGCGGTGCGCTGGATGTCGGCGCGTCGGTGATCAACGAGGCCATGAAGGTGGCCTGCGTGAAGGCCATCGCCGAGC
>Ga0116228_10001360_pt1 | contig 20245 bp, 17 predicted proteins | sample S1TSphfallax_2_FD_89694 | JGI IMG/M metagenome (GOLD analysis project Ga0116228, IMG submission 89694) | Host-associated microbial communities from peat moss isolated from Minnesota, USA - S1T2_Fc - Sphagnum fallax MG | ecosystem: Host-associated > Plants > Peat moss > Unclassified | place... | reverse complement strand
TTTTCCGCCAGATCAAGCAACTTTCTGTTTTGAAAGGTGTTCGAACATGGAAAACAAAAAAAAACCAAGTTGCAACTTGGGTCCAATTTTGGACCCAAGTTGCAACTCAGCCATTATATGCCATCATTAAACAACTTTTGGCATCAAAAGTTGTTTGGTGATGGTCAAAAACAAAAACCTGAATTACAATTTAGGTTTGATTTTGAGAGGTGTTTGATGATGGCCAAAAAATAAAAACCCGAATTACAACTCAATTTTTTCCGCCATCACCAAGTTACTCTTGACGTTGAAAATAATTTAACAACAACAAAAAAAGGTTGGGCTTGATCTTAGCCTGCAAAAATTGTCAGCTGAGTTCAAGTTTGACCATTTTTTGTTCTAGAAAATCTAAGCTCAAGATTGGATTTTTCGGAGCATATGAGAAAAAAAAAGTAAGAAAAAAATAAAAATAAAAATGAAAGAATGAAAGAATGACAATATACCTTGAGCTTATAGGTCTTTTCTTGAAGAAAATCCAAAACCTTTGAACTCTCTTCCCCTTCTTCCTCCTTCACAAAAGACTTTTACCTCTATGGACAACATTATTTATATACTCATGCACAACTTTATAGGTGAGCAAATGTGCCTCAAAATAGATATCAACATGACACTCGACGCAAAATGGGCATGTCATGTCATTTCTAATAACCTTGCAATTGGGACGTAAATGCCCATATTTATGGTTGCTAGTTATTAAGTTATTAACAATTTATTTTTTTAATGATCTAGGGATAAATGATGTTTGTGTTCCCTTCATCCATTTGCTCATTTTATTGAGCGTTCTTTTTCAAAGTCCACGTCTTTTTTCTAGATGTGCATATTTTGTTAGCATATATTTGATGTCTACCCTTATTTTCGACAACATGTTGGAACTTGTTGTTTAAATATGATTTTAAATGTATTTTTTCATAATATGATTATTTGGGCCCCTTTTTTTGGGGAACAACCTCGACAAAAGTGAAAAATAGGGAAAAAAACGAAAACCACTTAAATAAAAAAAAGTTGTTATATTTCTTCTTCTGTTCTTCATAGCAACCGGGGATCGAAAAACACCATATTTGATAACTTAGAAAATAAAATAAAAAATAAAAGCATGATATTAAAGAAATAGTAACATACATACTCAAGGCCTCTGTTAATTGTGTACAAATAAAAATTAAATAAGAAAAAACAAAAAAAGGTTTTGTTGACCAAAAAAATAAATCTTCTGAAAACCAATAACACACCAATAACACGTAAACCTTGTTAAACTAAAGCAAATCAAAAAAAGTATTTGAGGTTTTTTTTTACACCCATCAAATAAAATTTGAAAGGCAAAAAAATGATTAAAAAGAAAAATAGTATGCTTATTAAAAAATATGCAACAAGAAAAAAATGTTTTGTGGCCGAACATAGGGTGACCGAACAAGAGCCCTGTGGTTGTGCAATTTGTGTGAACACTAGCACCACTGATTAGGGTTAATCTAGCCACCTCTATTGATGAGTGACGGTTGATTTTATCTTCGTTTGTGTGAAAAGAAAAGCTGAATGTGCTTGGGATGCATGGAGGGAGTGCTGTCTGGTTCGGTGGGATGGGATATCAGGAAGATGGCGGCGCAATTGATGGAGTGGAGCGGCGCTGCATTGATGGGTTGTGGAGGAAAGCGTGGCGGCGGAAAAAGAGAAGGGAGGAAGGCTTATGAAGGAAGCTAGGGGACCGGCGAAAGGGGGGGGAAGAATAGGAGGAGATTCAGGAAGGAGTAGTCAGGGAGGTAGACGGGTTGGAGCATAGTAGACTGAGGAGCTTAGAGACATTGCTAGTCATTGATTTCTTCCGATGCGTTTGTGATTTGTGAATGTCCAGCTTCTACATCTGGTGAGGTTGAGTGGAAATTGAGGACCAATGCTGCAGACAGAGGATTTTTGTACTGTCGAAGATCTTTGTGAAATATGAGCTATGAACTTTGGTCATTGAAGTTCTGTCTGTCTGATTCATGTGAGTAGGAGTAGCATCTGTGGAGGTTCGGGTGGGATGATTTTGCAGCCCTCGTGTGGGTTCCCCACTTGGAGTCAGGACCAAGGCGATTGCTGTGTTACTCCTTTGCTGTGTGTTGTCTCTTAGATCTGTGCTTGCCTATGTGCGATCTGTCAGAGCAAGTCCGAAAGGGGGGTCGGGTTGCTGTCTGGATTCTCTACCTCTCTCTCTTTTGGTGACAGTTTGTCACATGAAAAATAAAAATAAAAATTAGTTGGTCAAAACAAATGTAACAAAATAAAATACACCCATCATTTTATGAAAGGCTAAAATGACCCAATGCCTATGTTGGTAAGTTGGCACTTCAACCTTCTATACTAAGCCCTCTTAAAAGTTAGCACCTACACCAATTAGGAAATGTTGAAATTGGCCTTTGATTTGAAAATTTATAATGTTTAAGAACAATCCAAGAAAAGTAAGGGTTTTTAATTTGTATCATGATATCATTGTAGGTATTGCCAATTGTTTCATCCAAAGCTTAAATAAGATCACAATTTATTTTTTACTAAGTTGTTAATAAATTATGAATTAGGAAAAATCAATTTTTTTAATTTGTTAAACCTTGTTATTCAATCCTCTCTTCTTGCCCATGTTTTCTAAAGCTTTTGAATAATCAATGCATATAGGTAAAGGCAAACGTAGATTGGTGTGTTCTTCACCTTCGAATGTGAGGCCTTTTAAAGCCTATATTTAATTCAAAAAACCGTAAATTTGAATGGAAGGGATATTTATAATGGTTAGAAATGACCAAAATGTTATTGGGGTTTTCACTAATGTCGTTTGATCATTTGAAATTTTTAATGAGAAATAATTTTGATTTAGAAATATAATAATCATTGAATTATTGGTTGTGGTTATTTGGAATAAAAAACCATTGATTTTGATTATTTCATAATTAAATAACCATAAGATGATGGAACCCAGCTAATCAGATATAAACTAAAGCATTCAAAAAAGGGAGAAAACAAGGGACAAAATGGAAGGACCCACTTCCAAGAAGACAAAATAACAACCTAAGAGGGTGAATCACAAAAGGAATATCAAGTTCTCAAACCCCATTTAGTCATAAGAAGCATATAAAATAAGGAAAGGGGAAGACCTCGTGAAACATAAGGCTTCATTTATTTCAAAAACATCAAAGAATGGCCAATTTTCATGAAAAAATCCAAAAATATAAAAACAAATCCTTGAAATGTTCAAAAAAATTAAGCAATCATCATATACCAAAACAAATTTTTTTATTAATTTTGTCCATAAGGAAAAGACTATGCATTTATGCATGAGTTGGACTTGAGGATAAATTTTTAGCTTACTCATTGGTCGATGTGGAAATGACAAGTTCATAATGAAAATTTTCACATGGATGTAATTTTCCATGTTTGGGTGGATGTAACCCTAAGTACATTAGGGTTTGAAGTAGTTGAATGTTGTAATTTTTTATGACCATCGCATAAGTTGAAAGGACTCTATTTTTTAACCAAGTTTTTTGCAACGTCGATTATTAATAATCATGCTAACAACCTTCACAACTTTAGGTGGTGTGATGATGTGGAAATTGGGTTGATTACAATTTTACTTATGAGGAGTGGTGGAGCAAGATGCATTAATGTGATAAGAGATGGTGATTGTGGTAGAAGTTGACAACCTTGCATGCATTGTTGTGTTGTTGGGCATTAAATGACGCACCCCCAAGCTCCTTGATGGACTCAACTGCGAGTCCAAAGGTAAACAACGAAAAGAAAAATCAGTTGGGGTGTGCTATTTGGCTCACAACATTTTGGGGGTAGAGGGCCATGTTGGAGCTTTGGGATGGGACTAGGAAGATTAACAAGCAATTCAATCATTCACACGGACCTACACAAACCAAACAACAAGTTGGTTAGTGCGTAGTTGTACCACTTTGGTGCACGGATGAGCCACGAGTAAACACGGACTCATAAGATTCACCATGACCCGAACTTGGGGAAAGCCACCACCTTTCCCTTTATAGTATATTTTGTGCCTAGCCAGGGGACTAGCACCCAAATGTCATTTTGTCCCAGGATTCCCCCCGGAAATTCCCATAGTTGGGACTCTCGCAATTTTAGGGGCCCATAACTTTACATGCATACCTTTGATTGATATAAGGTCAAAGTTGTAGCCCTCATCCAGAGCTTTCCAATGGTATGTCGCATGCCACCTTCACACAAGGAAATATGGGCGATTTCTGACTTTTAGTTATCAGGAGTCAAATTTGGCCATAACTTGTGTTTGAAGTGTCCAAATGCGTCATGTGAGCCCATTTTAGACATCTAAGTTCGAAGAGCTTTCCAATGATATAAAGAAATATTTAATCTATTGGGTTTTAACCCTTGTAATCATTTTCTGAAAATTCAAGAGTTCACCAAGACTCCAACTCCCTAAGTGGGAGTTCCCTTGGGAGTGTGAGGGTTCATTCCCTCACACTCTCGTACACTCTTGGGAGCACGAAATGTGATTCTTAGGCTTCCTTCTTGGCCCACACCTTTGCAAGCCCTTGCCTTGGTCATGAGCCCAAGGTTAAGGTTGCGACATTAAAACCCTCTCAAATATGCTCTTGGTGGGATTTTCTATCTTTTGTATTAGTGCATGCTTTGTTGAGTTTTTGATCATAGTTGAGGAAGTATCAATGAAGGTAAGGTGCATATCTTGAGGGCTTTCTTCTTGTTGCAATGCGCAGGGTGATAACTAAGTAGTGCTGGATGAAACATTTTATGGCAAACAAAATATTGATAGTTTTGAGATAAAGTTAGTGAGTTTCAAGTTATTCATAAGTTGATTCATTGAAAGGTCCATATGACAAAATGTCATCTGTCATCATACTTGGCATTTCATTGGCAACTTGTTACATTCTTATGGTATGTCATCCCATTGTCTTGTAATATATTTTGCACCTTTTGTCGTTGTGTCCTTATTTGTTTTAAATTGAACATATTGTAGAAATACATTTTACAGAAGATAATGTTGGCCTCTGAATCTGATGTCTAGAGTCAAAAAAAGTATGGGTGTCATAACCCTAACCTTGGGCTCACGACCAAGGCAAGGGTGTGGGCCAAGAAGGAAACCCGGGAGTCACATTTCATGCTCCCAGGAGTGTAGGAAAGTGTGAAGGAATGAACCCTCACACTCCCAAGTGAGCTCCCACTATGGGAGTTGGAGTCCCGATGGACGTTTGAATTTTCAGAAAGTGATTTCAGGGGTCAGAACCTATTTGATTATGGAGTTCCTTATATTATTAAAAATCTTTTGGAACATAGATGTCTAAAATGGGCTCACATTACCCATTTGGGTGACTAAAACACAAGTTATGGCCAAAAGAAGGGCCGGGAGTCAAATTGGCAAGAATTACCCTAATTTCCTTTTGTGCATGTGGTGTGCCACATAATGTTAGAAAGCTTTTGATGAGGGCTACAACTTTATTTGAGACTTCACCTCAATAAGAAGTTTGCACACAAAATTATGGGCCTACAAAGTTGCGGGAGTCCCAATTTTGGGAATTTTGGGACTCCCACTTGGGAGTCTTGGGCCAAAATGACATTTGGGTGCTGGCCTTGTGGCCATGCACAAAGTATACTATAAGGGGGAAGGTGATGGCTTTCCCCAAGTTCGGGCCATGGTGAGTCTTGTGAGTTCGTGTTTGCTTGTGATTTGTCCATGCACCAAATGTGTTCTAGCTATGCATTAACCAACTTGTTGTTTGGTGTGTGTAGGTCTGTGTGAGTAATTAAGTTGCTTGTCAATCTTCCTAGTCCCCATCCTTGAGCTCTAGCACGCCCTTTTACCCCCGAAGTGCTACAAGGTAGGGAGCGCACCCCAACTCCTTCTCCTTTTGTTGCCTTCATTTTTGGACTCACAAGTGGGTCCATCAAGGAGTTTGGGGGTGCGTCAATGGATGTGGGGATGGACTAGGTAGACTAAGAGGAGGTGAAGGTAATGGTGTGGTAGCTAGGGGCAAGGATAGCAATGTTGAAGGTGTGGGAGAAGGAGAAGGAAATGGTGGTGAGGGTAAGGGTGGAAATGCTAGGGTTACTAGTGGTGAGGAAGTTGGAGGTTGGAGTATTTTGTGACTAGGGACATGAGGAGGAGGAGAAGGAGGGAAAATCTTAGGGGGTGGTGGAGGATGAACTACAGGAGGAGGAGGTGATAGTGGTGGAGAAACATTCATTACCTTTGGGGGTGGAGCTTTTGAAGATTTGCTAGCAGGCAATACATTGACTTTCAACAACATACCAGCACATATTCTAACCTATTTCCTAGCACAAAAAAGAAAGGCGAGGCAATCTTATTGGGTCATTTGGGCATTTCTTTAGTATGACCATTGGTCATTTATTTGTGCATACCAAGTTCACTACATCAACAAACATAGACGTTTGGTTTTTGCTATTCCATTTATTACCAAATGGAATAGTTGTTCTAGCCCAACAACACAACTTGAATTGCTCTTTTGTTGATACTTTGGCTTCTTAAAATGACGGTCTCAGGTAAGTATCATGTGTCAAACAAGTCCAAGTTTATTAGATTCTACCCAAGACAAGTTAAATCCTAATATGATTTTTTTTTCTTATGATGAATTACCTCAATTCAGTGATCCCATTTGAAAACATTGTTTTGCATTTTAATGAAATGTTCAAGGCACCCCATTCCAAAGCAAATTTTGCCCAAATATAGTTGATCCCCGATGAGATTCCCACATGAACAAAGTGATTGAAGTTCTAGAACTTAAAATTACTAGCTGGCAACTACTTTGAAATAAACCAAAGGGCATCTTAGTGTTGATCAACATTAATCAAAAAAATGTCAAGAGATTGGCTTTCTTATAGATAAAAATTAACTCATCTAAAGCTTCCATCTACCTAACTAGTTACTTGTCCATAACTAAAAGAGAAACAATTTCCACCACCAACTTGTTTTTGTTTCACCATTCCCTTTAGGACGTTGTGTGTTCTCCTTATAGATACAACCTCACATTTCTGAAAAATTGTTCATTCTATGAAGGATACCTGAAGACTATTAAAACTATACGTCAACAAGTTGGTTGGATGGAAGATTGTGTTTCAACCTACATACAAGGATGGGGCCAAAGTGAACAAGCACCCATTAGTGTACCATGCAAGATGGATGGTGTGTGGACATGAAAAAATATTTTCACTATATTCTTAACCCATGTATTAACCATTTATTGAAAGATAAAAGATGAATGTGACTTATGAAAATACATGGTATCGTATGATATAATGTAGGCTGATGGACATATAAAAAAACTTGAAGTGGTTAAGTGTTTTTCAATGTTGGTGTATGTCTAACATGTCCATAAATATTGCAGCAAGGAGGTAAAATGTGTTTGGGTTTTGGTAAAGGAGGGAATGTCAAGGCAGCCATGGGGTTAAGTAAATTTGATTCACCTTTCATGCATGGTTGGTTTGTTGTATGTTTCATGTTGAAGCATTTTCTATCCCACATTTTGAAATTTGTGTGGTTTTTATTTTTTGGTTCTATCCTTTTAGGAGGTGTTAATGGTGTTGGAATTTAAGGATGTCTCCATTAGGAAGAGCGTAGGTTGTTTTTATACCATACTATTTATTGGATTAAAATGATTTAGAAAGCTTTGGTGATGAAGAGAAGGGACCAATCTTATGTACAATTGCTAGTGCAACAAAAATCGAACCAAAGGAGGTTAAGAAGCCCTAAAGCTCTTGCAAAACCTTATAAGGAAACAACAATTGATTTGCATATCAATCCATGAACATAGCTTGGATACTATTGTTGTCACTACCACCGTCATCATCACTCGGTAAAACCAAAACCTACTTTAAACTTCCCATAATCTAGCGCGTGACCACATTGTTGACTTCTCTTTATGCCATTAGATTCACTATGTTTGAGTTTGTTTTTCGCGATCATGGGAATAAATCTTCAAAAATAGGTAATTGACATTTCCTAAGTCTAAAGTGTGGAGCTTCGAAACCCAATTGTGTTCTCAAAGTTTTTTGTTCACATAAGTTTTTTGTTGTGATTTCATTCCCTTCATTCTTTGTGTTAATCAACATCATGGTTGAGGCTTCCTGTATTGGGTGTCTAACATTAGCCTATATTTGCCAATGAAGTCAACAATAGTTATGTATCATACTTGATACTAATATGGATATTTTCCATGAATGAAGGTTTGCAGTGTTTGCTTTTGTTGCAAGTTTAATAACATAGGTTTACATCACACATTATTTAAGGGGCAACTAAATGCTTCTATTTCCAAATCCATGGCAACTAAAGGGACTGGTACTAGAAATGATGAATTTTTTTGCATACTGCATGGTGTTGATTTGGCAGGTCTTACAGCTTCATGTGAGCAAATCCCTCTCTTTGACCCATAAATGCAAAGTCTTATAATGTAATATTATCCAATGACTTCTGCAAATTATTGAAAGGAGGCTATGGAAATGTTTTGTACACATTAAAGATAATAGATGTTGTGAGTTTGCTGCTTGTGTAGTAGTTATTTTTTATCCTACATAAATCTTTAGGTGTATCTTGAATACTAGCTAACATTATGATTGGGTTTTTTCCATTGTTTTTCGAAATGCAACAAAAACTTAAATTCTTGTAAAATTGTTTGGGCAATTTTTTTTAGTTGATTATTATATACTTATCTAGACCCATTTTCAGGATCTAATAAAGTCAATTGGTCTGATATAAGAATGATTTATTGCACACATACATGTGGTGTTCATTTTAGTTTTGTTGGAGCCAACACAATGGTCACTTTCAAATTGTTATTTTGAATTTGAATTTTTATAATCTATAGATTTGCAAATAGATCTTTTAAGTTGGTATGTTTACATATGTGTCTCGTGGATAAGAAGTGATCCCTTGATGCATTGAAAGGGCATATCAAAATAGGTGATGTTTTTGTTGGTTTTGCCCATAGGGGAGAAACTATGCATTTGTGCAGGATTTGGACTTGGGGATAAAATTTTGGTTCATTCATTGACCAATGTGGAGATGACAAGTGTTTAATTCTCAGTATTCAAACATTTCAGATTTTAGTATGCAAACATTTCAGATTTCAGTATTCAAACATTTCAATTTTTAGTATTTAGTATTTAGATATTTTAGTTTTCAATTTTCAATATTTAGACATTTTAGTTTCAGTATTCAATATTCAGACTTTTCAGTTTTCAATATTTAGTATTTTGACATTACACTTTTCAATATTTAGACATTTCAGTTTTCAATTTTCAATATTTAGACATTTTAGTTTTTAGTATTCAGACATTTCTAGTTTTTAATATTTAGACATTTCAATTTCCAATTTTTTGTATTCAAACATTTTAGTGTTCAATTTTTAGTTTTTAGAATTCAGACATTTCAATTTCAAAATTTCAAATTCCTTCTAGTCATTTCACAAAGAGATTTCAAATTTCAAATTTCAGTTTTCAACTTTAGTATTCACACATCCAGATTCAAACATTTCAATTTTCAAATTTTCAAATTCGAGATGTTTCATATAGAGATTTCAAATTATAATTTTCAACTTTAAATATTCACACATCCCAATTTAAACATTTTAGTTTTCAAAATTTCAGATTCCAAAGATTTCACATACAAATTTCAAATTTTAATTTTCAGCTTTTAATATTCATACATTATAATTCACACATTTCAGTTTTCAAAGTTTTAGATTCCAAACATTCCATATATTATAGTACCTTGGCAAGTTTGGCACATGCATCTCAAACAATTAATTAATTTTGAATATTCAATTTCAAAAAAAAACTCTTCAAATTCTTTATTTTCCTTCCTAAGGAGTTGGCCTTTGGAATAAAATATTGATCATGGTCATACAACATTGGGCAGAGCCATTACCTGATGAGCTGCTTGTTAGGTCATACACCAAAACTTATTCTTGTTTGATTTTATAATTGATTCTAAATTTGATTGATATTCAAATTGGTTCTTGATTGAAGTTGGAAACTTTGATGTGAGTGTCATTATGTTTGAAACATGGCATCACATGGAAAATAAAAAATTATTATTTCAAATTAAGTATACAAGTTCAATTTTTTCTTTATTTTTTTGGTAAGTTTAGTATGTTTTGATATTCACATTTGTGTAATGAAAAATCCAAATTTTGTGAACCCATTGTGTGAAATGAATTTGTTAAAACTGTCTCTCACATTGAAATGCAAAGAGAAAACTAAGTTGTCACAAAAGAATAGATAAAACCTGTCAAAATACTCCACTGTTTGTATTGTTAGCACCTCCACTTTTTTTTTGACCAGGATGCAAAAGTTTGCCCCCAAAAAACACTGCTGCACAAAACCACAGTACCTTGGCAACTTTGGACACATGTTTGTCTAATAATTAATTAATTAATTAATTAATTTTGAATCTTCATTTTTACAAATAAAATATTCCTGAAAATTCAATACTTTTCCTTCAGAAATTTGTGTTCTTTGAATGGTTTTGGTTGAAAATTCCAACATTTCTGAGAATAATATAATTACTGTTGAAGCTGCCAAGGTACTATGGTTCTATTATTTTGCATTGATGAGAAAAGAGATTTCATTTAAATTGTATTTAAGTTGAATCTAAAAATTAGAAATTCCTGGATAGGTGTATGCCTAGCTGAGTCTTTGCAGAAGAGTTCTTGAGTGCGGAATTTTTCAGGGTTTCGAGTTCCGCAGCAAGACAAGCACGACGGAGGAGGAGGAGGAGGAGCAGCGCAAGGACGACGGGTGGGGTTCGTTTGGCGAAGCGTTGCAGCGATGGCGTCGTCCAGTGCAGTGGAGCGGCCTGTGATCGATTTGAAGAAGTTAATGAAAGGGAAAGATACAAGAGCAGCAGGGTTGGTTGCGTCCGCAGCTTATCCGACAAGCGAAACCCTAAGCCTAGCTTTGGAGAATAAGGAGTCCAACCCGACGGAGGCAATCGCGTTGCTGCGTGATATTCTGAATCATCCGTCGTCGACTTCCGAGGTTCTGCGTATCAAAGAGCAAGCTATTAGCTCCTTGGCTGAGATTCTGTCACAAGAAAAGAAAGCCGAAGAGTTGCGAAGTTTGTTGACGGATCTGAGGCCGTATTTCAGCTTAGTTCCCAAGGCGAAGACAGCAAAGATCGTGAGAGGTATTATCGATGCGGTTGCAAAGATACCAGGTACGTCGGAGTTGCAAATTGCTCTGTGTCGGGAGATGGTGGAATGGACCAGATCTGAGAAGCGCATGTTCTTGAGACAGAGAGTTGAAGCTCGTCTCGCTGCTTTGTTGATGGATAGTAATGAGTATGCCGAGGCTTTAAGCTTGCTGACCAATCTTGTCCGTGAGGTTCGAAGACTCGATGATAAGCTTCTGCTTGTGGATATCGATCTTCTCGAGTGTAAGCTTCATTTCTCTTTGAGGAATCTTCCCAAGGCAAAAGCTGCCTTGACTGCAGCACGCACTGCTGCTAACGCCATTTATGTCCCTCCTGCTCAACAAGGAACTATTGATCTTCAGAGCGGGATTCTTCATGCTGAGGAAAAGGATTACAAGACCGGTTTCAGCTACTTCTTTGAGGCATTTGAAGCTTTCAATGCCCTGGATGATCCTCGTGCTGTTTTCAGTCTCAAGTATATGCTGTTATGCAAGATTATGACCAATCAAGCTGATGATGTTGGCAGTCTCATTTCCTCAAAAGCTGGATTGGAGTATACAGGTCAGTTGGTTGCTATTCCCTTTTTTAGGGTTTCAATGCTGAAGAAGAAGAAGAAGAAGAAGAAGAAGAAGACTTTCTTCTTTCTGCAGTCCTGTTTGCACTAGGAAAACTCCTTCCCTAGTCTTTTGTATCTGGTAAATCTTGATGAGTCTTGATTTATGTTTCAGTTTCCTCACTTGATCTGTGCAGCAAAACCCTTGACATTGTTGATGAAATGTATGGTTTTCTTTTGAGTTCTCAGGAGAGTTGCTGAACAACAAACTCAAAATGCACACAGTTTCAAAATGAGTCATTGTGCATAAGATTGATTTAGGGTTATTCTGATTGTCATGATGTAAATTGTTCCTTTTTCATTCCATATGATCAGCCTGATGCATGTGCACTAAATCATGCAGTTCATGTTCTGTGCCTTGTTTGGAGACAGATAGCCGATCTATGTATAACACCTACTGACTCACCTTCCCTACCTCTATCTTTATTTCTTGTCTTGTTACAGCTTCTTTATCTGTTCCTTCGTGTGCCTGAATTTTAGATGTATGTTCTCTGTTGGTGCATTATCCTCTAATGCTCTTGGCTCTCAATGTTCTCCTTCTTTCTTCTCCTGGCTTTTATTCCACTTTTCTTTTTTGGGTTTTTCCATTTCTTATGTTTTGCCTTTTCTCTTTTTCTTTGTCTTTTTTGTCCTCTTTCTTCTTGAAGTTCTTATTAGTCTTGTCTTTCTGTTTAGTTTTGTTGAGCTAGCCAGCATCATGGCTGAGTTTTCCTGCTACTGTTAAGTAGGTTAATGCAGAAAGTAACCTAAATTGATTGCTGGGAACTGAAGAAGTCAGTGTGGATGTTATGGTAGGTGGTCAATGCCAAACATACATGGTGCTGTTTAAGGTCCCTGAACATACTTACAACTATTCCTGTCATCAGCTCTCTCTATGCCTTAGGTTTAGATGCTTTCTGGTACAGGGTCAAGATCAAATTAAATGAAGCTTACTCTCACAAGCTTCTTGTAGCTTGAATGAGGGCACTATTCACTTTTCTGATTAGCTATCTCTTGAGTGCTACCCAATATCATGACTGAGTGTTCCCATTGTTCTGGAAATGCGACAGAAACACAGGATGCAGAATTTTATATCAAATGTTGCCTGGAATTTGGGCAGATAATTATATTACATACATCCTCTGTTGGGAGCTGATGAATTCAGTTGGGAGTCATAGGAGCTAGTAGCTACTATCCATGATGGAAGGATGCCTTGTTAGTGACATTCATGAGGAGGTTATGACCAGATTTCCCAGTGTTATTGTGGAGTTTTCTCTGCAATCTAAGAGATATTTCTCCCTTGGATTACTTTAGATGTAGTTGTGGAGTTTGCACTCCATCACATTCATCAATTTGCTGGAGAACATGAATTGCAGTATTTGCCAATTTAAAGCAAGGGGCTGTATGTTGAATTGAACCTAATTGCACGGCCATGAGTGGGACCTCTTGGACTACTGGCTTGATGCTTGAGTATACTATATACTGTTAATGTCTATTCCAGCCAGAAAGTCTCTTCTCTGTGCAGTCCTTGCTTTTGCTATTGAAGCACCATGGCAGTCACTGACAGTTGCTGATTGGGGAAATTGTTTTGACAGGTGTAGAGCTTGATGCAATGAAGGCAGTAGCAGAGGCTTACAGTAAGCGCTCTCTCAAGGATTTTGAGGAGGCCTTAAAGACGTTCCGAGAGCAACTTGAGCAGGACCCTATTGTTCACCGTCATCTGTCCTCCCTATATGACACACTTTTGGAGCAGAATCTGTGCCGATTGATTGAGCCATTTTCCCGGGTTGAAATCTCTCACATTTCTGAGCTCATTGGCTTACCCATTGATGCTGTAGAAAAGAAGCTCTCACAAATGATCCTTGACAAGAAATTTGCAGGCACTTTGGACCAAGGGGCTGGATGTCTCATCATTTTTGATGATGTAAAACCTGATGGAATTTACCCATTGACACTCGAAACTATTTCCAACATTAGCAAGGTGGTAGATAGCCTCTACTTGAAGTCAGCTAAGATCATGGCATAGATTAATGTCTGCTTTTTGTAGGTTTGTGATTTGCAACTTGCATATCCATCAATGAGAGTACATGATCATCTATTTGCAGGCTGTCAACTGGAATAGCTTTGAGTGTGCCTACAGTATTGGATTGCATGTTTATATTGTGGTGCAGATGTTGACAGACATGTCAGGGCACTTATAATCGATGATTGTAGGTTCCAATTAGAGGTCATTTTGCTTGGTTCTCTCTCACCTTATTCTCAGGCTCTGAGCTTTGTAGTTGCAAACCATGTACAAGAGATTGAGTTTGCACTGGTGTTATTCCAATTCCTGGAGCAAAAAGAAATCTTGTCACAAGCTGCTTTGTGGAATAATGAACTTGGAGCTGAGAAACTTAGATTCCAAACACAGGAAAAAGTTCCTGCAATACAAGGACATGATCATCATGCTCCTTGTGTGAGATCTGTTGAAGTATGCAGTAGTATGCTATTGCAGGTACTGCCAGAACCCCAAAAAGAAAGAACTCCTGGTTGTGCATTGAGTATTTTGCTGTTGAGCAATGCTCCTGGATTTTTCAAGGAATGGACATCATGGAATGATGGAGATGCCAGGGACTGGAGACTTGACCTACCAGAAGAAGCAAACTGTGGTTTATCCTGCACAACGATGAAGGAAACCATATGAAGAAGAATCCAAGCTGTGCCATCAGTGCTATCTCAATGCAAACTCTCCATCACAGACTCATATGAAGTGGATCTGGAAGCAATGCATTATGTGAAATCTCTTGGGTTACCAGATTTGTCAACACCAACAATATGACCACCTGCAGAGATGAAATTCAAACTGTCATTGCTGTTATGTTAAGACATTCATTTCTGACATTTGGTACATTTTCCTTTGTGATTTTTGTTCAGGCTCTCTTGATGAGTAGCTAGAGGATGCAACGATAATATCAAACTAACCAAATAACAGAAGTTACTTTGGCAGCACATTTGACATGGTGAAGATAGCACAGCAGGCCACATTATGTGATGATCTTTGTGTGACCTGGTTGGTGATGGTCACGTCAATGGTTGGTGCACCAACCTGTGCACCTATAAAAAGTGTTATATAGAGGACTGTGTTGGTGAAGTGTTGCAGCTGTTTCTGTGACTCACTTGTAAGTCCAAGGAAGAAGCAGCTCTGTGCAAGGATTCATTCTACAAAATGCCAACACTGGAAGTGCAGGAAGAGCTAAAGGTGGAAGTCAATCGCTTGTGGAAGGCAAGCAAGGATGCAGACACCCTTCTACCCAAGCTGGTGCCTGAATTTATCAGGAGCCATGAGAGGCTCCAGGGTGATGGAGGTCCTGGAACAGTCCGCATTGTCCACTTTGGTCCTGGTACATCAGATCCTCAAGCTCTTCTTCTCATATATATTCTCTGAATATAATTCTTGGTTTGAGTCCTGATGTGTCCTGATATCTCCCTTGAAAAAAAACAACTTTCTTACCTCCATAATTTTGATCATAACACAATCATCACACTAAAGCCCCCTCTTCTTCATGATCTGTGCAGGAATACCACAAACTACACCCGCGAAGGAGCACATAGATCTTCTGGATGATACTAATTATACATTGTCTTACACTGTTATAGATGGAGTGGGTCATCAGTACAGCCTCTTAAAGCCCACCATTACTTTCACTCCTGGTGTTGATGCCACAACTACTCTGGCCAAATGGAGTATGGAGTATCAGCCTGTGGGAGAGCAGGGCCCCCCAGAAGCTGCCAGGATTGCAGCTGTGCATGTCTTTAAGGCAATGGAAGCTTACCTGCTTTCTGACCCATCTCAATATTTGAAGTAAGTTCTAATCCTATTGTCATATCCATCATGTGAAATTACCTTCTAGTTTTTGAATCCTCCTTGGAAGCTTCAGAAATCATATAATGAAAGGAGTTAGAACTCACAATTGCTTCAATGGGCTCTGATTCTCAAATCATGTTTTCCTTGATGTCTTTCCATTTATGATCAATAGTAGTAAGCAGCTGACCAAATAAGGAAAGCTAGAGAAGAAGGCATCATTGCTAGTCTAAGCAACATATCTCTCTCCATAGCTTTTTGAGTGGTATTCTTGAGCTTGAATGCATATGTGTTTCCCATGTCTTGGAATTCCACAACTGTCCACAATTCCTTCATTGTTCATGGCTTACATGTTACTGATGATTGTTGGTCAAGCATGAAACATGCTAGTGGTTTGAATCTTTTTTCATTCCACAACCATGAGCAATTGATGCATGTTGGTTTGTGAAGCTCTAATCAACCAGCTTCGTTGCTTGTGGTTATGGAAGTTTTATTCTAGCAATATATATTCCTCACCATTCCTTTACTGAATTGAACAATTTTTGTGGAGTTGGAAGCTACAAATTTTCTTTGACCTTTAGAAGCAGAGGACCAATGTATGTGGGTTGGACCTCTTTGGAGGTCTGAAGTGTCCGCTCACTGGCCTATCTACCTTATCTTCCACTTTACACTTACAAACCAATGGACAGACACAATGGGCCAACTCTCAACCAATATGGGAGAATATGAAAATGTACAATTGATTATTATCAATATATTTTGATTAAAATCCTTTCCTCTATTCAAGTTTGTGTACAATGTTGAAATTCTTTCATTAACAAAAAGATATAGTTCTCTTTGTAAATCATGTTATACCCATAAATTTGGTGTTCAATGTTCACTCTTGGAGTAAATATTGATGGACAATTAAGTTTTGTCAATATAATTTGATTGAAAATTCTTACCTCTATTAAAGTTTGCATGCAATATTACAGTTCATTCAATAACAAAAGAAACACTTGTACTTGCAAGATGATGAAACATTGTTGTAATTTTGATGTTCAAGGTGTGACACAAAACCATTAACTCTATTACCAAAGAACTAATATGGTTCACAATTGCAATTGTCTTAAGTCCAATTTTCAAAATAGTTGTAAAAGTTGTTTGAAAATGTTGATCAACATCATTAAACACAACTAAGACTTCAAGATTAGAAGTCAAATAATCAAAATTACACATGACCTTAAGATAAATTTGATTGTCAACAACTTGGTGCATTCAAATTTGTTGGACAAGAAAATGCCATGACATTCCAATTTGAGCTTCTTCATAGTTTTATGGTACAAATATCACCTTCAATATATTTCAATATATTCACAATGATCAACTTACTCATAGATATAAACCAATTTGGTTTTTCAAATAAGAATGAAAACCTGTCATTCTTTTGGAATGCAATTGTGAAGATCCTTGAAAATGGACAACAATTAGTTCATAGGGATTCCAACAAAACTTTAAGGTTAGCTCATAAATGAGTTTCTAAAGTTACCCCCTTATCCACCAATGATTCCCGCCACCCTTGTTGGTGCAATAATGATTATGGACAATGGAGGTGCAATCGTTTAAGGCCCAATGTATGCAATTCATTATCAAAACCTCACCCAAATCCAAGTGGAAATTCCATGGTGAGCAAACCATTAAAAACTCTCTAAATGCCTCATGCAACTTGAAAAAGAAAAATATGTAATTTTTTTGTTGTCCACATCCATTTGAAATTCCAAAAAATGTTATTTTTGGTTTGTTAAGACATTTTGGGATTAACAATTAAACTTGATATGGCCTATTCTTTGTTTTTGAGAACCAAAAGGTTGGATTGAACTCCAAGGTGCTTGGCCTTACATCAAGTTAATAATTAATACATCAAAAAAAGATGATATGTGTGAACTAAAACATAAAAAACTCATAAGAAGGTTGGAAACCTTCATGGTTATGTGAAGGCCAATTTGTTTGATTAGTTTGAATGTTATTTCCTTAAAAAAATTAGAGTCTGATTTCATGCTTTGATATAGTTCTTTGAAATGATAAAGATGAAAAATGAAGGTTCACTCCTTGGAACACGAACATTTTTCCATAAAAGTATTTTGAGTTTTGTTGCCACTAAACAAGGTTTTCAGCACAACTACTCCTATCCAAACTAATATTTCACAATTGTTGCCTACATTTTGGAATGTGATATAAAAATCTTGCAATGTTCTTATTTTTTGAAATATGCCAATAGAAAACCCAAGAAACCACCTTTATCCAAAACAGTAAAAATAAAATAAATTTCAACAAAGTGACAAACTTTTGCCAATTTTAAAAACAGTATGTTGGATGCAACAAAAATGTAAATCTTTTGATTAATACATAGTTATCAATAAAACGTTTGTTCAATGTTATGTGAACCTAAATCATCATATAAACCTAATAGTAGGTCGAAATGTTGAACCTACAAAACTTTGTCAAATATTTGACAATTGAACATCAAACCAATACCTTGTCAAAATGGTTGAAATTCATGGCCACATTCTAATGGTTACCTTTCATTGTTATGGCTTCAATTTATGACCAACTAATGCTACATGTTCTAGCTATAACCAACTCAATTACAATACAATTCCACAAGATCAATTGGATGTTGAAAACTACATGGCCACCTTGGGATCAAACCTTGAAAAAAAGCTTGGGTGGTTTATCTACCCTTTTGTGGCAATTAAAAAGTGGACACCCCCCAAAATTGAAAATAATAGGTTAATGGGATAAGTAATTATTGAATTAAATTTCAAAACAAATATTTCTTTTCTTTTATGGTTATACTCATGACAAAAATAATGATTTCATTACCTACATTCAAGATGTTGCAACGAGTGTTGGCCAATTATTGAATTTTGACTTGGTAATCAATTTGCTTATTAATAACTTATCAATTGATCATTGATTTTTTTAATAACCAATTAATAACCTAATTGACTTGTATTAGAATTTCAAAATTGAATAACCTACCCAAATGACTTGGTTATCATCCAAGTAGGTTACAAAATTTTAAACCCTAAACATATTTTTTGATAGATTTTTTTATTAAAAAAATTAACTTTTAAAACAAAAACCGATAGTTGGAAAATAATCAGCGATTATCAATCAGTTATTTGATAATCTACCCTTATGCATAATTGAATAATTATAACTTAAAAAAATATTGATAATCTGATATACCACCCAACATTTTTAATAAAAACATGCGTTAGGCAATTATGAAATAAATCAATAACATATCAACATTGATTTTGATTTTAAATTTGAACTTGCAACTAAACATAAGACATGATAAGATAAACATGGAAGGAAAATGTTTTGAAATTCAAATACATTTTCACAAATGGAAAAAAATTATGAAAAAAGGAATTCAGCATTATTAAATGAATTCTCATTTTGTGAGTTGAAGTTTCACAAGTGTTTCAAATAACAAACCTTGTTCAAATTGAACATTTGAGATCATTAAATACAAATATCAATAGAATTTACAAATATATTTATATTATACATATTTGAATTTTAAATACATTATTCACATTATACATTATACCATTCCTTAAATCTTTCTCTGCCCTTTGCAATTCCCCTAATAACCTTTGTAGCATGTGGTCACATTTTGCAATGGGGTACTTAAATGACATTAAAACCTAGATTGCAAATAAGGGTTTTTTTTTTGCATCCATCACAAGCAATTTGAAAAACAAAAAAAATGTCCAAAAAATTTATGCATGTTGAAAAAAATGCAATGAGAAAAAATGGCCCATAGAAAAAAACTAACAAAGTACACCTGACATTAGATCAGGGCTAAAATGAACCAACACCTACATTGGTAGGTTGGTACCTTAACCTACTTGAGTGAGGCCTATTTAAAGTTAGAGGGTACATAAATTGGGGAAATGTTAAAATTGGACTTTGATTTATACTAATGATCAAATATTTATAATGTTTAAATGTAAAAGTAATGGCCTTTAATTTTATCATGACAACATTGTAGGTGTTGCCACCTACCTACCCACCCAAGGCCTAAATGTATAGGGAAAAAGGCATTGCTATGAGTGCCTTCCACCACCTGAGGTATAAGGTGGTCTTCCCTTGCATAGTGGCTGAAAGCCCAAATACACTTACACAAACTTTTCTTGCACACCAACAATGGCCCAAATTAGTTTGTAGAAAAAACTTCTATTTTTTTATAAGAAATTTCTTGCTTCATGTTAGTGAGAAAATTGTGCCTTGTAAAGCTCCCTGAAAATATATTATGCATGTTTGCCGAGGTCATTATGAGGCTAGGAAAACATTTTTCAATTAACTTGTTATTAAGTTGTGAATTAAGAATTTTTTTTTTGGAGCACTCAATGCATATGGGTAAAGGTGAATGACCACCTACATTAATCCTTTCACCTTTCTATAGGACACCTCTTTGAACCTAGTTTTAATCTAGAAAATGTTAAATTTGAATTCAAAAACCTTGATTTAGTTCTAGGAGGAGATATTTATAAGGGTTAAAAATAATTCAATTTTTTTTTTGAGGTTTTCACTATTGTTGTCTAGTCATTTAAATTTTTTT
>Ga0116228_10001358_pt1 | contig 20258 bp, 13 predicted proteins | sample S1TSphfallax_2_FD_89694 | JGI IMG/M metagenome (GOLD analysis project Ga0116228, IMG submission 89694) | Host-associated microbial communities from peat moss isolated from Minnesota, USA - S1T2_Fc - Sphagnum fallax MG | ecosystem: Host-associated > Plants > Peat moss > Unclassified | place... | reverse complement strand
CGCAGCTAGCGACACACAAAGGAGATCTACATCATGATTAACGACAAAGCCCGCGCTCTCACGGAACAAATCGAATCGAGCGTCAACGCCCTGGCCGCTGAAACCGACGCGGTTCGCAAGAGCCAAACCTTCCTGAACTGGCTCGATGCGATGGCGAAGTTTTCCAGTTATTCGCTCAATAATCAGATCCTCATTCTGCTTCAGGAATGGGTGACATAGTGCTCCAAGTGACTGGACTCCAGTGTTTCCAAGCAGATGCGCTTTAGATTTCTGCATCAGCGGACTTCGATCTTAACAGATTACGGCGGCGTCTCAGCCATAACCAAAAATCAATGCGATAAGGTGGCCACGCTGCGCGTGCGAGGTATCGGATGTAAATGAGAACCACCGAACAGTATCGAGTTCCTGCGGAAGACATGATCACCTTTAAAAGAAAATCCCCAAACACAGTGCCCGTAATTGGGGAGTCTGTGCCTGCTGCTGTCTTCCCATCCTAGCTGGCGGTCAAGGCCAAGATGCACTCCGCTTCGCTCCGGCCTTGACTCACGCCAGCTCCTCGGGTCATGTGCAGCAAGCACACGACATAAAGGAGATCACGATTATGATGAACGAAAAGACACGCGCTCTCGCCGAACAAATCGAGACGAGTATTAACACCCTGGCCACCGAGACCGATGCGGTCCGCAAGAGCCAAAACTTCCTGAATTGGCTCGATGCGATGGCGAAGTTTTCCAGTTATTCGCTCAATAATCAGATCCTCATTCTGCTTCAACGGCCTTTGGCTTCAAGGGTTGCCGGCTTCCAGACCTGGCGCAAGTTGGGACGCCATGTCGTCAAAGGAGCAAAGGGAATCGCAATTCTGGCTCCCTGTACCTACGGCAAAAAGACGGACACTGAAGAGGATGATAGCCCGACCATCAAGCGCCTGGGCGGATTCAAAGTTGTTTGGGTCTTCGCCGAGGAAGATACCGATGGTGAACCACTTCCCACTCTCACTTATGCTGCCGCCACCGGCGGAGAGGAATTACTTCCTCAGTTAGAAGCCGCCGCGCGAACACTCGCGATTCAGCTTGACTATGAAGAAATCCCGGAAGCGGGCGTTCAAGGCTATTCCGCAGGGGGACGAATTGTTATACGGAAGTCGCTCGAGACACCAGCCAAAGAGGCGGTCATTCTTCATGAACTCAGCCACGAGTTACTCCACAGAGGGGACGCCCGAAAGACAGTATCAAGACGCCAGCGTGAACTGGAGGCGGAAGCAACCGCTTATGTCGTCATGCACCACTTTGGCATTGACCACATAGCTTCCAACTACCTGGCCACTTACGATGTTGATGGAGAGCAGCTACGGGAATCGCTCGGAACCATCAGCAAAGGTGCGAAGCGCTTGATCGCCGTAATTGAAGGCAATCAGCAGGATTTGCAGCATACCGAAAAGAGGCATCGCCCAGCAGAGAGGAGGCGGCCGCATGAGCGGCCTTCAGCACCCAGGGATTGTCACTCGCGTATCCTGACAACTCGTTCATGGAACTTGGCGGTTCGCTCTAGTGATGCTTGCTGCCGCTCTCGTTCGCCATTCTAAGCAAAAATTTGCTTCTGGATTACACCTGCCACATTGGTCAACCGGAAATTCCTTCCTGCATAGCGATAGGTCAGTTGCTCATGATTAATGCCCATCAAGGCAAGCAGCGTTGCGTGCAGATCGTTGATGTGCATGCGACGATCGACGGCCGACATACCGAGTTCATCCGTCGCGCCATAACTGAAGCCCTTCTTGACGCCTGCTCCGGCAAGGAACATCGAATATCCCGTAATGTTATGGTCGCGTCCATCGGCTCCTTGCGACGTGGGCAAGCGGCCGAATTCCGATCCAAAGAGCACTAGCGTATCTTCCAGCAAGCCGCGCCGGGCAAGGTCGGTCAGTAAGGCAGACGTGGCCTGGTCTACGCGACGGCTTTGTTCAATCAGTCCATTGTGCAGATTGGTGTGATGATCCCAGCCGGGTTGACGGATTTCGACAAAGCGGACACCGGCTTCGCTAAGTCTGCGGGCCATCAGGCACTGGCGCGCGAAAGATCCGTCTAAGCCAGGCTTGACGCCGTAAGCATCCTGAACGAGCTGTGGTTCTTTTGAAATATCGAGCAGCGCCGGTACCGTATCCTGCATGCGGAATGCAAGCTCGTACGACTTGATGACTCCGTCGACTGCTTCGGGTGCGTCTGGGCTTTCGGCAAGGTTGTGGTTCAGGTCCTGAATCAGAGCAATCTGCTCGCGTTGCAAGTCCTTTGTTGTGGCGGCTTCAATATTCGGCATGAAGCCCTGGTCGGTAATGGCAGTTCCCTGATAGTAGGCAGGCAGGAAAGCGCTGCCGTAATTCGCCGCTCCTCCGAAGGCGATGGGAGGATTGATGGTGACATAACCCGGCAGATCCTGATTCTCCGTGCCCAGCCCATACAGCAGCCACGAACCCCAACTCGGGCGTGTCAGCGACGCGTTGGCGCTTCCGGTGTGTAACTGAACAACTGCCTGCGGGTGAGCGGGCGTATCCGTGTAGAGACCGCGCAGCCAGCAGAGTTCGTCGGCATGTGTGGCAATGTTGGGCAGCAACTCTGAAAACCAGGCTCCCGAATGCCCATATTGTTTGAATTTAAATTTTGATGGTGTGATGGTGCCGCCGCCGGGTCCTGATTTGCCGTTGCGTTTTTCAAGTTCGGGTTTATATTCGAACGTATCCACGGTGGACATGGCGCCTTCCATGAACAGGAAGATGATTCGCTTCGCTTTCACCGGTAGCGGGGGCGTCTTTGGTGCCAGCGGATTTACAGCCTTTGCCTCCGCGGCTGAGACCTGCTTTGCAACGGAGCCCAGCAATCCCGCCAGTGCAAGATTGCCGAAGCCCGCACCGGCGGCCTGCAACAGGCTTCGGCGTGAGGTGATAATCGGCTTATTGTCAGACATTTTTTCTCCTGATGTTTTTAGCGAATCAATTGAAACTCGGCTGACCCGTACAGCGCTTGAATGAACGCGGCCCAGGCTGCCTGGCTGGATGAATTGGGTTTCAGGCGCGGGTATCGAGACTGATCGGTTTTCCCGTCCTCGACTTCGTCGTCCTGCGTCAGGCTGTCAGAGCGCACAATGCCAGCGGTTATATCGGTCCTGGCGGCATCTGCCAAGACCGCCGAAACGGGAACGAGTTTTGATGGATTAGGATGTGTGTCGGCCCAGTCCGCCGCGTATTTAGCCAGAAATTGTTTTATTCTCTGGGCTTCCCGCGGAGTTGGATCGTGTCCCACCACTCGTTCATAGGCGCGCCGGATACGTTGAGTGTCACTTAAGCTTTTCTCTGCCAGCAGTTCATCCGCAAGCAGCAGCGCCTGATTGCCGACGAAAGGCGAATTCAGCATGAACAGCGCCTGGGACGGTACGGTGGTTTCTTCTCTGCGGCCTGTGACCAGCGTTTGCGCTACCGGATCAAAAGCAGCTAACTCGCGCGGCGTTTCTCCACGCAGCAAGGGCAGATAGATGCTGCGATAGCGGCTGCGGTCGGCGGCTGCCAGAATCGATTGCACAACAGGCCCGTCATCGCGTATTTCAATCATCCGCAGCGCCATGGATGGCGAGCCGTGCGGATGGCTCAAATCCAGTTGTCCAGATGAAGCCAGAATGCTGTCGCGGATTTCTTCCGTTTCCATTCGGCGAGGTGCGTGCCGCCAGATCAGCTTGTCCGCCGGATCAATGTCGACATATTCAGGTTGAATGTCCGAACTAAGGCGGTAAGCGCGTGTCTGCACAATTTCGCGAACCAGCTTCTTTGTCGACCACCCGTTGCGAATGAAATCCCGCGCTAGGTAATCGAGAAGAGCCGGGTTTGAAGGCTGATCTCCGGTAGAGCCAAAGTTGTCCACGGTACTGACAATGCCCGTGCCGAACAAATGTTCCCAGATGCGATTTACATATACGCGCGTGGTTAGCGGGTTGTCAGGGTCGGTAATCCACTGCGCCAGTTCCAGGCGGCCGCTATGATTTTCCGGAATCTGCGGCGTATGCGGCAGGCTGAACAGCGATAGGACAGCCCGCGGCGCGACGGGACCATGTCTTTCCTCCACGCCGCGTATGCGCACCGTGGTGTCGGTGACGACGCCTTCACGGGCACTGTGAATGCCATAGCCGCGTTCGCCCAGATCTGTGATGAGTTGCAGATCTTCTTTCAAGCTTAGGTAGCGCTGGCGAATGGCGGCTTGTCTTTTCTTCTCTTCAGCACTTAACGGCGCGCCGCCCTCGTTCTTTGGCAGTGCGTCTACTGCTTTCTTGGCGGCTTCGGTCTCGGCCTTTAACTGCGCAACTCGGTCTTTGGGAATTTCCGGCGCCTGTGATGCAGTGCTGAGATACGCCAGTTCTCTTGGTTCGTAATATTGCAGGCTGGCGCCGCCCATCTTGCTGCCCAGCCCAACTGCGTCATCGGTGCTGGAGAAGATGCTGGCAAGGGAATAATAATCCCTGGTTGGAATGGGATCGAATTTGTGATCGTGGCAGCGCGCGCACGACACTGTCAGGGCCATGGTTGAACGGGTTACGGTATCAATCTGGTCATCGACGTTATCCATCTTGAAGCGCGCTTTGAAGCGCTGGTTTACATCTTTCGGCCCGAGCGCTAAGAACCCGGTGGCGACAGTCAGCCGGTCATGTTCGGCTGGAGTTGCCGCCGGAAGCAGATCGCCCGCAATCTGTTCCTGCAGGAAGCGGTTGAACGGAACATCGCGGTTGACGGCGTCAATGACATAGTCGCGGTAGCGCCAGGCATTCGGATACGGAATGTTGCGCGAAGGCCCTGACGATTCCGCGTAGCGCGCCACATCCAGCCAGTGACGGCCCCAGCGCTCACCAAATTGCGGCGTTGCCAAAAGCTGGTCCACTAACTGCGCGTAAGCCTGTTGGGAATGGTTTTTCTGAAACGCTTTCACCGCGGTGGGCGCCGGCGGAAGGCCCGTCAGATCATAGCTAAGCCGGCGTATCAACGTCACCGGATCAGCGTCCTTCACCGGAGCCAGTTTCTGCGCCTCCAGGTTTGCCAGCACGAAGCGGTCGATATCCGCTTTTGACCAGGCAGCATTTGCAACGGGCGGAACGGGAGGGTTGGTCAACGGCTGCCAAGCCCAGTGGTGTGCCTTTAGCTTCTTGTAATTCTCTACCAGGCGGGCCGGAGTGGGAGGCAGTTTCTCTGTTTCATCAGGCCAAGCGGCGCCGTCCTTGATCCAGGTTTCCAGCGTGGCAATGTCTTCGGCTGCCAGCGGTTCCTTGCTTTCCTGCGGCATGCGCTTCTTTGGATCTGTTTCCTTCACCTTCTGAATCAGCAGACTTTTCTCCGGGTGTCCCGGAACAATCACCGGGCCATCATTGCCGCCCGCGAAAATGCTGATGCCCACGTCCACGCGCAAGCCGCCGGCTTCTTTGAACGCATCTGAGTGGCAGTTATAGCAGTGGTTGACGAAGATGGGCCGGACTTTGCTTTCGAAATAGACCAGTTGTTCAGGCGTTGCCGGACGCGGGTACACTCCACTGTTTTTGGCTACCGGTGTCGGTGGTGCGGATTCCGGTTCTTGAGGGAAGAACGCGCCCTGCTCAATCCAGGCTCGCAACTCGGCAATCTGATTGGCCGGCAGCGGTTCACTGCTGCCCTTGGGCATTCTGATTTGCAAATCATCAGAAGAGACTCGCTTCACAAGTAGGCTGTCGTTCGGTTTGCCAGGCACAACTGCCGGGCCGGATTTTCCGCCTTGCAAAAGCGTATCCCGGCTATCCAGTTGCAAGCCGCCGGAGGCAACCGTTTTGGAAGAGTGGCATTCATAACAACGCTGAGCCAGAACCGGACGGATATTCTTTTCAAAAAACGCGGCTTGGTCAGACGCAAATGCGGTAGGCACGACTAAGGCCACCAACAGCGCCGAAAGACGTTGATGCAAGGTTGACTTTCTCCAAATGTTTTAATCTCCATCGATGTAGTGGAGATGTCTGAATTGAATATCTCCCGCTAACTGCCTCTTGTCAATAGAGAATTGATTTTCAGTTGTATTGTGGTGGCTTTAAAGGCTAAATCGTTGCGTCTTTCCTAATCCGCTAATGGCATTATTATGTCCGATTTAGCCGATTTCTTGATCGCTTTTGTTGATTGCAACTTGACCTGTAAGATAAAATGTCCTATTGTCGATAGACAAATGGAGTTACTTGTGTTGTTCTACGTCTCAGATGATCGCTGTTGTCGCCAACCGCCCGCTCGCGTTAACGAAACAGTTTGCTTAAAAAAGGGGGATCAAAATTGAGGAAAAATTACTTTCGAGAGTTCTTTATATTGCTTCTGGGGGGCATAGTAGCTGCTGGATTGGGCGCACAGACTACCCAGATAGCCGGTCATGTCGTTGACCAGACAAAGGGTGCCATTTCGGGCGCGTCGATCACGCTGACGCGCGCCAGTACCGGTGAAGTCTTACACACAACCACAACCGAACAGGGCTACTACAGCTTTCCATCCATTCTGCCAGGCAGTTACAGCGTTGCGGTGGAGAAACAGGGATTCGGCACCGTCGATAGAACGGGAGTTGTTGTACAGACTGCCGAGACAAGCACCGTTGACGTCGCTCTTACGGTTGGTTCTGTCAACCAGTCCGTGACGGTGAATGAAGAAGTGCCGCAGCTTCAGACGCAAAGTGCCGCGGTAGGCAATGAGGTGGAAAACAAAACCATCATCGACATGCCGCTGCTGGACCGCCGCTCTTCTCAATTGCAGCGCTTGAGCGGTTTCGTTGTACCAAACGGTACCGGTTCCGGTGCAACTTTCGCCATCGCCGGCGGACGCGGTAACAACGCCAATTACCTGATTGATGGAGGCGAAGCGCAAAACCTGGTGCTGGGCGTGCCTACGTTGATGTTCGATCCGCCAGTGGAATCGGTGCAGGAATTCAACGTGGCCATCAGCAATTACGCTGCTGAGCTGGGACGAACGGGCGGTGCCGTCATTCAGATGACAACCAAGTCGGGCACCAACCAGTTTCATGGTTCGCTCTACGAATTCTTCCGGAACGATGCTCTGAACACGCGCAGTTTCTTTGCCAAAACTGTTCCTGAACTTCGTTACAACCTGTTTGGCGGCAGCATTGGCGGACCCATCATCAAGAACAAGACGCACTTCTTCTTCAACTATGAGGGCCGGCGCCAGAACTCCGCTACCACAGGCGTCTATAACGTTCCAACTCTGGCTGAAGAGACCGGAGACTTCGCCGGCGACAAGACCGTGACGAATCCGTACACCGGCAAGCCATTTGCGGGCAACATCGTTCCGGCAACGCTGTTAGATCCAATCGGCCTGAAACTCGCTTCTTACTATCCTGCGCCCAATGTGGCCGGTGCTGCCACGGGCAGTGGAAATTTCCGCGCCAACCAGTTGGCTCCGGCCGTTTTCGACGACTATGTCGCGCGCATAGACCACGATTTCAGTGAGAAAGACCGCCTCTATGGCCGTCTGCTGGCGCAGACCGATCACACAAACACCGAAGCGGTGTTTTCGGTTGCAGCGCTCGACCCGACCGCCAACCTGGCCCACGATTACTACTACGACACGCTGATTGATGAAGTGCACACCTTTTCGCCTACTCTGTTGAACGAGTTCCGGTTCGGATATGAGAGGCGTCAGGCGCTGTCCATCTCGTCGGGTGTGGGTTCCAACCTGAATGCCACTTTAGGCATTGCCGGGGTGAATCAAAGCTTTGCTCCCACCATCAGCGTCAGCGGCTACTCTGCGCTGGGCAATACCAGTCAGCAGCAGCGGCTGCAAACACCCATTTTGAGCAATCAGTTTGTGGATCAGATGACCTGGATTCATGGCTCGCATCAGGTAAAGTGGGGCTTTGAAACGCGGCATTCCGCCAACAAAGATCTTTACTCTCCCACTGCGGGCGGGTCGTTTGTGTACAACACGCTGGTCACCAACAATGCACTGGCCTCACTAGAACTTGGCTGGACTTACTCGGGCTCCGAACTGGCAACCGAGGCAATCAACAGCCGCGCCGCCACATACGGCGCGTTCATTCAGGACGACTGGCATGTGAATTCCAAACTCACTCTGAATATTGGTCTGCGCTATGACATTGACGAGCCGCGCTGGGAGACGAACAACCGCCAGAACGGCTTTAATCCCACGGAGATTAACCCGGTATCGGGAACGCCGGGCGTAGTGACTTTCTCGGGACTGGACGGACTTAGTAAGTACGCGAATAAGTGGGACAAGAACAATTTCGGTCCGCGCTTCGGTTTTGCCTGGAATCCGACTGAGAAGTGGGTGGTGCGCGGCGGCGCAGCGGTGCTCTTCCTGCCTGAATATGACCAGGCGACGCCTATTGTCACGAACCTCGGCTTCAGCGCTAATGCCTCCTACGTTTCCACGAACAACGGCGTAACGCCAGCGTTTCTACTCTCCAATGGATTTCCGGGCGCGGTGATTCCGCCTGTTAGCTCTCTGACGCCCGGTTTCGGAGCCGTTCCGGTCGGTACTAAGCCAACTACCACCGTTACGTTCTTTGATCCCAATCGCGTCACCGGCTACACCTACCAAACCAGCTTCGATATTCAGCGTCAGTTCGCTAAAGGATTGCTGGCCGACATCGGCTATCTGGGCACGTTCGGCCATCACCTGCCGGCGCCCGACGCGGAAAGCATTGATCAGGTTCCTACCAGCCTGCTTGGTCCTGGTAACGCGCAGATTAACCGTCCTTTCCCCCAATTTAGCGACGTTCAGGTTGTGGCTGCATCCATCGGCGCCTCCAAATATAACGGTCTGAATATCGCACTGCAAAAGAGATATTCCAGCGGCTTGCACTTTCAAACCAGTTACACCTGGTCTAAGTCGGAAGATAATGTAGACGCACGCAATGAGTTAGCCGCATTCCCCACCAGCGCCTTCGCCAATTACTATAACCAGAAAGCAAACTGGGGGCTTTCCGGCAACGACATCCGCCACCGTTTTGTTTTCAGCTCCGTTTATGAGTTGCCGTTCGGTACCGGGCGCACGTTTCAATCAAGCGCGAAGTGGCTGAACACAGTTGTGGGCGGATGGTCTTTGGGTACCATTGCGGAACTGCGCAGCGGTACGCCTTTGGAAGCGGTTGAACTGACCAACAATACCAACTCGTTCTCGCAGCAGAACCGGCCCAACGTGGTGGGAAATCCCAACCAGCTTTCGGGTCCGCAAAGCATCTCAGAATGGTTCAACACGGCTGCGTTCGCTGTGCCGGCGGCTTACACCTTCGGTGATGCTGGACGCACTTTCGGAGAAGGTCCAGGCGCCATCAGCGTTGATGCCTCGCTGTTGAAAGACTTCTCGGTTCGAGAGCGCTTCGCCGCCCAGTTCCGGGTGGAAGCACTGAACGTGTTGAATCATGCCAACTTCGGCAACCCGGACACCCGTCAGGGCAGCCCGACATTCGGCAAGATTACTTCTTTAGTAAGTGGCAACCAGGACCGTATCATCCAGCTTGGTCTCCACTTACAGTTCTAAGTAATAAGCCCTTAGTAACATTCGGCGCATGGGATTTCAAGATGTCCCATGCGCCTTGTTATTTATTACGCGACGACCTTTTTAGGCATAGCCGCCTGCACTTCGTTCCAGGGACGAACATTACTGCGTTTCGCCCAGTCCATCCAAAGCCCGGCAAGCTCCGCCACTTTTTTGGGCTGCTCAATGGACAAGTCCCGCATCTCAGTCCGGTCTTCGGCCAAATTGTACAAGCCCCAGCCATCCGGATACTGCGATACCAGTTTCCAATCCCCGCTCTTCACCGCCTTGTTCCCTTCATGCTCCCAGAAAATTGCATCATGTAACTCGCGTTTGCGCCCCTGGAAGGTAGGAAGAAGGCTCTTGCCCTCTAGTGGATGAATTTCGTTGCCCTTGTAGGTAGAGGGATACTCGGCACCGGCTGCGTCGAGTATGGTGGCCATCAGGTCAATCATGTGAGCGCGGTCGTGATGCAGCGAGTTCTGCTGTTTGATGACCGCTGGCCAGTATGCAATGAACGGACTGGATATTCCGCCTTCATGCACCCAGTGTTTATACAGACGGAAAGGCGTGTTGCTGAGGTTGGCCCAGGGCCGCCGGTAACTGGTGAAAGAATCCGCGCTACCAGCCGGTACGCCATAAATTTCAGGAGCGATGTTCTCTTCCGCGCAGCCGCCGTTATCGGCCAAAAACATAATGAGCGTGTTCTCTTCCTGGCCGGTCTCTTTGACCTTATCCAGGATTCGGCCAATGTTTTGATCCAGCCGGTCCACCTGCGCCGCATAGACCGCCATGCGCAGATCCCAATCGTCTTTATTGCCAATGCTGGCCCAGGAAGGCACAACTTCATCGCGCGGCGTGATGCCCCAGCGGGCGTCTACAATGCCCTTCGACATCTGGCGCTCGTGCCGTTCCTGGCGCAGAATATCCCAGCCCTTCATGTATTTGCCGCGATATTTGGCGATGTCTTCGGGAAGCGCGTGTAGCGGCCAGTGTGGCGCGGTAAACGGCATATATAGGAAGTAGGGATCCGGCTTAGCGGCATATTCGCCGATCAGATTTACCGCATGATCGGCAAAGGCGTTGGTCATATAATAAGCGGGATCGGTGTTTTGCCACGATTCGTTTTCCAGGGCCATTTGATTCTTTGGCCTGAAATAGTTATCGCCCCCGGTAACTAATCCGAAATATCGTTCAAAACCGCGGTCCACCGGCCAGTGAGGATGTTTTTCGCCGACGTGCCATTTTCCCACCATAAGGGGGTGATAGCCGGACGGTTTCAGCGCCTCAGCAATGGTGACGCAATGCTCATTCAGGAAGCCTCGATAGCCAGGAAGGCCGTAATCCTGCACCATGTGGCCAACGCCGGCCTGATGGCTGTAAATTCCGGTCAAGAGCGCGGCGCGCGAGGGGCAGCAGCGCGGAGTGTTGTTGAACTGGGTGAAGCGAACGCCGCCGGCCGCCAGACGGTCCAGATTCGGTGTGGAAATCTCTGAACCGTAAGGGCCGATATCGGAAAACCCTAAGTCGTCCGCCATGATCAGGATGATGTTTGGCCGCTTTGGGGCGGCGGTGTGCGTCATGGACGCGGCGAGCGGTGCTGCTGCCGCAGCTTGCAGGAATGATCTTCGTGTAATTATGCTCATAGCCTTGTCGCCGAGCATATCACGATTGTTCGATAGAGAAGAGGGTGATTGAATAGAGTTATGCGAGCACGCTACTTTCTATTCGTCGCTATGGCGGCAACTCTGTCGGTTGTATCCGCAAATGATCAGGCAAACGATCAGATGGACGCCGAACAGCACGCCATACGGTTAGTGGCTCGTTCCAGCCTGCAGTCGAGCCTCAAGCTACTGGAGGCGGACTGGCAACACAAGTCGCCCGAATTGCTGCCAAGCACTTTGAAGCAGACGCACGGCGCCTTAGAGGAACTGGCCTTTCTGGTAGCGCTCGAAACGATCAATAGCGACGCGCGGCGTCCGCGTGTGGTGCAGATTTCACTTCCTCCGCATCACTGGCTGGGATTGAATGTACCGGGTGGCCGCTGGGGCATTGATAATCCCGATACGCAGTATTTTATTGTTCCGGTGGAAGCCGCGTCCAGTTATGTCATCCGCGGTCTGCGGCGCACACCCGGTCCGGTGGATTCTAACTTCTCATTCGGTACGCTCGACGTCTGGGGAACCATTGCCAATATTGGACAAGCCCAGCTTCAAATAGCAGCAGATGGCCGCTACACCATCACGCTGGATTCCACCCCGGCGAACGGCCGTCCAAATCATATTGAACTCACGAATGGCGGAAACACGGTATTCATCCGCAACACCCTGGCGGATTGGTCACACGAGAATGTTGATCGGATTCAGGTGACGCGCGTTTCTGGACTACCGCCCGGACCCGCACCCACAGATGACGAACTGGAGCGGATGATGATTGCGCGTCTGCACACCGTAACCGCTCATATCATCGCTAATCTGCAAGGTCCCATTTTCCGGCTGCCGGCAAACGTTCTGCCGCAACCCGGCAAGCCCGGTGACAAGGCAGGTTTTCTGGTGACGCAGCGCAATGCGATCGGCCATTTTCGTCTGCGGCCTGACGAGGCCATGGTAGCCACCTTTAACCCCGGTGGTGCGGCATACAGCACTTTCCCCGTGACAAATGTTTGGGGCGTTACTCCGGATTACAGTGAACATCAATGCAGTCTGAACAACCGTCAGGCAGTACCAAATCCCGATGGCAGCATCACCGTTGTGTTATCCGCCTTAGATCCGGGCGTTGCGAACTGGGTGGACAGTTCCGGGCTGGAAGAAGGCTTCATCATGCTGCGATGGCAGGGATTGCCGACAAGCCCAAATCCAGCCGCCGAGCCGGGGGTGAAATCGAAAGTCGTCAAATGGGCGGACTTGCCGTCAGCCCTTCCCAGAGGATTCAAGAGGGTAACCGCGGCACAACGGCAAGCCGCTTTAGCTGAGCGGAGAGCCGGCTTTGAGCGCCGCTTTGCGAATCTCTCGAATTAGCAAAATAACCGGCTCTTACGCCACTTCCACCGTCGGTTCCTGCGGCGAGATGCCATCCGGATCATTCACGCGAGCCCCGTGCGGAGCCGCCACCGGGCCGCGCAGCAGCGGATCGTCAGTCGCCTTCATCCAGTTATCAAGCCGTGCACGCATTTCCGTCAGCGCTTCGCTGGCGGAGGCATCGCCGACCAGATTATGGTGCTCAGTCGGATCGAAAATCAGGTCGTAAAGTGACTCCTTGGGCAACTGCTTCTGACGCCATCCATACTCCAGCCAGACGCTCTTGCTCAGGCCGTCGTCACAGTTCGGCAAAACCGGGGTAGAGCGGTCGCCATAGCGTCTGATGTACTTCCAACGTTTGGTTCGAACCGCGCGCTTTGGCTCATAGGCAGCGTGATAATTTACCTCGGCAAAGACTTGTTCATTCACCTCCTTCTGTTCGCCCCGTAGCAATGGCAAGAGCGACTTGCCTTCCAACCACTCCGGCTTCCTGATTCCCAGGTGTTCGCAAAGCGTAGGGTAAATGTCGAGTTGCGAAACCAATGCATCGGAAACTTTGCCGCCGCCGAACACGCCCGGGCCACGCATGATCAACGACACGCCCCACCCAAAGTCTTCCATGTTGCACTTCATCAGGGGAAACGCGACGCCATGGTCCGTGGTGCTGATGACCAGCGTCCTACCTGCCAATCCATTGGCGCGCAACGCCTCAAGCACCTTGCCCACGCCGTCATCCAGGATACGCGCGCTGGCGTGGTATCCGGCAATATCAAGGCGCGTCTCCGGTGTATCCGGAATCGGCACGGGCGGATGCAGATAGCGTGGATCATCCCCCGCGGCGGGCTTCGGGTACTCGCGATGCGTCTCAAAGAATCCAACATCCAGAAAGAACGGTTCCTTTGGCCGTGTGTTCAAAAACTGCACGGCGCGCGGCGCCACATCCAGCGCGCTCTTCGTCTTCGGTTTCAGAAGCTGGTCGTAGCCGATGGTTTCCTCTTTGACGGCGATATGCTGAATACCAGCCAAAATAGACTGGTAGCCGGCGCCACGCAAAGTGTAGAGCAGATGCTTTTTGTAATCGTTCAGACTGAATCCGCGATGGGCCAGACCCAGCATGCCGTTTTGGTGCGCACACTGACCTGTCAACAGGCAAGCGCGGCTGGGCGAACAGGTAGGAGCGCCGCTAAATGCCTGGCGGAACAACACGCCTTCCTCTGCCAGCCGTTGCAAATTCGGCGTCGGCACGGCATGACCGTAGGGCTGTAAGTAGCGTCCCGAATCATGCGAATGAATGTAGATTATATTGAGCGGCGCCGTTTCATCCGCCGCCGCCGTCAGCGCAGTTGCGCTGACGCCTGTAACCGCGTGGATGAAGTCACGCCTGGAGTTTCCCATCATTTCGATAGACTATCAGTAGTTAATGAAACAAGTCACCGTCAATGGCGAATTGCTCACGCAGGACGACATCCGGGAACGTATTGCGCAAATTCGTGTGGAACGCGAAGCCGCCGGCGGTCAACTCTCGCTTGAAGCGCGTCTAGCGCTGCCGGAGGAGGCGCTTCGCCAGTTAACTGAGCGCATGTTGATTATCCAGGAAGCGCGCCGCTTGTCGCTAGTGGCAAGCGATGCCGAAGTTCTGGCGGTGCTCGAGCAACTCGCCAAAAGCTTCGACGGTCTGGAGGGTTGCCGGGCTGGTGCCGACACAGTAGAATCGCGAGAAGACATCCGTGCCCGCATCCTGGTGGATAAAGTTGTGAATCATTGGCGCGCCGCAGCGCGTCGTCCAAGGCTTTCCGAAGTGCGCGCTTGCTATCGCACCAATCAGCAGCAATTCTATGCGCCGGAAACGATTCACGCTTCCCATATTGTCTGTAATTTTGAAAGCGCGGAGGGCGAATTCGCGGCTCAGACGAAAGCGGAAGGCATGCGCGCGCGGGTAGCGGCGGGCGAAGACTTCGGCCAAATGGCATCTCTTCATTCCGATTGCCCGGACAATAGTGGCGACCTCGGCTGGTTCGCCAGAGGCGTCATGGTCGAAGAATTCGATGACGTTGTTTTCGTGGCGCCGATTCGTGAACTGACACCGGTTTTTCGCAGCCAGTTCGGCTTTCACTTCGCCATTGTTCACGGCAAGAAGCCGGCCGCCATTCGCCCGTTTGACGAAATACGCGCCGATCTTGAAAATTCGCTTTGGCTGGCGAATCAGGACAAGGAAGTTGGGCGGGCGCTGGCTGCTCTCGAAGCTAAAGCCGTTATTCGGAGACAGGCGTGAGTTCACAGCCATGCTGTGCGCCCACAAGGCTGCGTGCGCAGATTCTCAATGCTTCGCGCCAGTTGTCTGCCGAACGTCAACGCGTCACCAAAGGTTCGGCCGAAGACATGATTGCACTCGAAAGCGCGTGTTTTCAAATGGGGTCGGAAGATGCGGATAGCGTGCTGGCGGATGGCGAAGGTCCGGTGCGCGCCGTGTCGCTGGACAAGTTCTATTTGGACCGCGATCCTGTGACGAACCTGCGCTTTCAGGAATTCGTTCAAGCCACGGGATACAAAACCGAAGCCGAGCGTTTCGGTTGGTCCTTCGTATTCAAAGGCCACTTGCCGCCTGAAGCGCAAGACGCCGCAGTCCCCGGCTTGCGCTGGTGGCGGCGCGTCGATGGTGCAAGCTGGCAGCATCCCGAAGGTCCCGACAGCGGCATCGGCACGCGTGGCGATTATCCAGTGGTCCACGTGTCCTGGAACGACGCCGAGGCATTTGCCACCTGGGCCGGGAAACGTCTGCCAACCGAAGCCGAGTGGGAATTTGCGGCACGCGGCGGTCTGGACCAGAAACGCTTTCCCTGGGGCGATGAGTTAACTCCCGGCGGCCAGCATCTTTGCAATATCTGGCAGGGCGAATTTCCCGACCTTGACCTTGCCGAAGACGGCTATTCTGGTCCTGCCCCGGTCAACGCCTTTCCGGCAAACGGATTCGGCTTTCAAACCATCACCGGCAATGTTTGGGAGTGGTGCGCTGATTGGTTTTCGCCTGATCACCACCTTTATGGAACCCGAAACAACCCGGTTGGGCCGAGGCAAGGAAACGCGAGAGCCATGCGCGGCGGCTCTTATCTCTGCCACGCATCCTATTGCAATCGCTATAGGGTCGGCGCAAGAACAGCAAATACGCCCGATAGTTCCACCAGCAATATCGGCTTTCGCTGTGCCCGGGATTGACACACAACATCAAATGGCCCTATTCTCTATCTATGAATAGGAAATTGTCTGTACGCCTGTTTTTATTGCTCGCGCTGCCAGCCGCTATGCTCCCGGCAAGGTCACTGAGCGGCCTCTGGGATGGAACAATCCAATACGACGACTATAAAATTCCATTCCCCATCGAGTTCACGCAGAAGGGCGGAGATGTCACAGGCTCATTTTTCAATGGCGACGAGCGGGTCACCTCTACATCAGGACGGCTGACCGGCGACTCTTTGACGCTCAATTTTGACCATTACGCCACGCGACTTACCGCAACCGTCAGCAAGGGTGTTGTGAAGGGAACATACGGCAACACTCGTTACGGCTATCACGATTTTGAAGCTCATGTGCATAACTCCATAGCCATGGCCGACAGCAACGCGCCCAATATTGCCGGAGTGTGGGAAATTCCCACTGAAAGCCCCAAAGGCGAACATGCCTGGCGGCTCATCATCCAGCAAAAAGGAGCGCAGGCCTCTGCCGCCATCCTGCGCGTGGATGGCGATACCGGGGCGCTGGTGGGCGCATTCCACGACGGCAAATTCGTGCTGAATCATTTCGACGGCGCACGCGCTTCGGTCATGGAAATTGTTCCGAAAAGCGACGGCTCGCTCGATGTCGCGTTGCGCGGGTTTCACAACCCGACAAAGACGTTCAGCGCCATCCGGCTGCAGGACGCTAAGGCCAAAGGACTTCCCGAACCGTCAGACCCCGACGATTTTACCCGTGTCAAGAACCCCGATCAGCCCTTCCAGTTCAGCTTCCCTGACTTGGCTGGCAACCTGGTCTCCAACACCGATGCCCGATTCCGCGGCAAGGTCGTTCTGGTCAACATCACCGGCAGTTGGTGCCCGAATTGCCACGACGAGGCTCCTTACCTCGAAGAACTGTACCGCCGCTACCATTCGCAGGGTCTGGAAATTGTCGCACTCGACTTCGAAGAGCCGGAACAGCGCAAAGATCCCACTCGCCTGCAGGCTTTCATCAAGAAGTACGGCATTGAATACACCTATCTGTTAGCCGGTGAACCTTCCGAATTGCAGACAAAGCTGCCGCAAGCCGAAAATCTGAACTCGTGGCCGACAACGTTCTTCCTGGGACGCGAAGGGCGAGTGCGCGCGGTCCACGCCGGATTCGCCGCCCCTGCGAGCGGAGACTTTAATGTAGCGCTGAAGAAGGAAGTGTCTGAGAGGATTGAGAAGCTGTTGTCGGAAAATGTTCGCGCTTCCCGCTAAGAGGATTGAAACGCCGAAATACTAAACAGTTCCCCGGGGTTCCTATTCACCGACGAAAAGCCGTTCTTGATCTTCCGCTGTACTCGCATGGCGAATTCCTTCATGGACCAGCCAGATCGCTTTCTGCACTGCAGGTAATTGCAGATCTTTGCGCTCGATGACGAACGGTGCGTGTTTGATCACCTGGGTTGCCGGAAGAGTTCCCGCTTTAATCAGCCGTCGAACGACCATCTGACTCACTTTGAGTTCTTCTGCTGCAAATGTCATCGTCACCCAGGGCCGTTCATCAACGGGCGGGCAGCACGGTATCTGGTTGGTATAACGAAGGTGCTGAACTCTGGACTCTGTCCACGTGTTTCCTGCGCCTGTTTTATAACCCAGCCGATTCAGGATTGACACGATGGCGCGGTCAGGGCAGACCCTTGCCAGTTCCCGCACCAGATCAACAACGGCCATACTATTCCCGTTGTCGTGCTCCCCCTGCGTTCTTCGATTTGCCTCCAAATGGGTGTGAACACCGCCATTCCAATGGACCGTCATCAGAATCTTCCGCGGAGACTCCTGCTCGGTAACGATAATTTCCTTGATAACCGTCCGTAAGATTCGCTTCTTGAGATGAACCGGACATTGTGGGTGATTCCACACCAGGTCCAGATCTTCACCCATCCTCATCAGGAGGGTTCGGTCTTCTTGACTCAGTACCTTCACCGATTGGCGCACTAAATCGAGCTTTGCTTCCAGCGCAGCCACTTTCTGCAACGCCTCGTTCCAGCGACGTTCGAGTTCTCCGCTGACCAGCCGATTTGCCGGATCACTCGCGTCGTATTGACGCTGGATTCGATCTGCCTCGTAGCGGCCTTTGTCCAGCGCCATTTGAATGGCGCGCACCTTCTGATCTTCTGACTCCTGACGGCGGTCCCAGGCGTCCAAGGCTGCTTCGACACCAATCGGCCGCATGGCGATCAGAAGCTCAGCCGCAACTGCGCGGTCCATTGTGACTCCGCCAGTGCTTAAGCACTTGACACCAGAGTAGCGGCTATTCTCACCAGAGCATTCATATCGCGGGTTGTTTCCTCCCCCGGCATACTTTGTAGCCAATGTTCGTCCGCACTTGCCACATCGCAATAATCCCGAGAGGAGTGCTCTTCCTGACTTTGCAGCGCCACCGTGGTTACCCGACACTTTCCCTTGGTAAACCGCGTTGTCCCGGATGCGAGCCTGAATTTCCTTAAATTCTTCGAATGAGATGTATCCCTCGTGGTGATTGGGAATGAACACTTCGCATTCCTCCGGCGACTTCACCAGGCGTTGTATCTTCTTTGCCCGTCCTTCGACAACTCGCGTGCGCATGGCACGGCGGCCATAGACAAATACCCCCGCATAAACAGGATTCGTGAGAATGGTGTACAGGCGTGCATATACCGGAATCCGCCAGAGAATCTTCGCAGAGCTCCGCTTGTAGGTTGGCAGCGTGATCTTCTCTGAGAGGTACCAGAGCAGCACCTGACGAACTGTCCCGAGTTCGCGGAATTTAGAAAATAGCGTGCGGATCGCCTCCTGGATCTGCAAGTCTGGCGTCAACTCCATCCGGTCATCTTCTGTTCGTACAAAGCCTATCGCTACTTGCGTGAGGACCAGACCCCGTCGCACTTTGTGACGGAGGGATTCCAACGCGCGTTGTCGCAACAGGCTCATCTCGAATTCACTCATGGTGCCCTTCAGTCCCAGCACCAATCTGTCATTGAGCAGTGTCGGATCATACGTGCCATCGTAATCGATGACAAGCGTCTGCGTCATGGCACACAAGTCAATCAAATGATGCCAGTCTCGATTGTTCCGAGCCAGGCGAGATGCATCTAAAGCCAGCACTGCACCTACGACTCCGGAGCAGACAGCAGCGAGAAGTTTTCCGAATCCCGGTCGCTCGATTGAACCGGTTCCCGAGCGCCCAAGATCTTCATCAATCACAGTGACGGATTTGAAGCCGAGACCATTCGCTTTTTCGGCAAGACCATATTGGCGATCCTGACTTTCCAGGTGATTCCGAACCTGCGACATGGAGGACTGCCTGACATAGACGTAAGCTTCACGTCCGAGGTGTGTTGGCTGAATTTTGTCGCTCATCATTTGCCTCCTTGTTTGTTGATGGTCCGTTTTGTAATGTTTCTCGCAGCATCAGGCTCAATAGCTCGATGGTGCGCGCCTTCACTTCCGGCGATAGGCTTGGAGCCATCTCCTCCGGCTGGAACAGAAGTTGTAGTTGTTGTTTCATTCACTGCATCCGCCTCCTGTCCGCGTAGAATACTCCCGCGGGCACGCTGCAGCAGTGGTTGCGCGTTCAGGACCCTTTGCAGATGATGCAGTGCCGCGACCGCGATGCGAGGACTATCCTGCTCTTCGGTATCAAGGCAGGCCTGTTCGTCCAACATCCAGCCTGGTATTCCCTGATGGGTTCCGTCTTCAAGTTGAATTTCAACATCATTTCCCCTCAATACTCGAAAGCGGCGAAGGATGCGGACATCTTTGCCGACATAGGGGTGGAATCTGTAGTAGATCTTGGCCGACGATGATTTGTGGGCAGTGTGGAAGTGGTTCTCAATGTCCGGGAGCTTCGAAAGTTGCAGGCTTCCAAACGTGGAAGAAGCTCGGCCGCAACGTGAAAAAGGGAGCCAAGGGAATTGCGATTCTGGCGCCCTGCCTCTACCGGCGGAAGAGCGACCCTGAAAACGAAGACAGCCCCACTGTACAAAAACTCGGCGGATTCAAAGTCGCCTATGTCTTCGACTACTCCGCTACCGAAGGCGAGCCTCTGCCGGCACTGCAATACGCCGCCGCTGCCGGTGGCGAAGACCTGCTGCCCAAACTCGAAGCTGCTGCTGGCAAACTGGCCGTGCAACTGGAATATCTGGAAATCCCGGAACCGGGCGTTCAGGGTTATTCCACCGGCGGAAGAATCGTGATTCGGCAATCGCTTTCAACGGCGGCAAAATGCGCTGTAGTCGCCCATGAGCTGGCCCATGAAGTCCTACATCAGCGCGAAAATCGTTCGGAGGCCAAGACCAAAACCCGCAGCCAGCGCGAACTGGAAGCTGAAGCGACCGCCTATGTCGTCATGCGCCATTTCGGAATCGAGCATGTGGCATCTAACTATCTCGCCACCTACAACGTCGATGGAGAGCAACTGCGCGATTCGCTCGAAACAATCAGCGGCGCTGCCAAGCGATTGAT
>Ga0116228_10001354_pt1 | contig 20287 bp, 20 predicted proteins | sample S1TSphfallax_2_FD_89694 | JGI IMG/M metagenome (GOLD analysis project Ga0116228, IMG submission 89694) | Host-associated microbial communities from peat moss isolated from Minnesota, USA - S1T2_Fc - Sphagnum fallax MG | ecosystem: Host-associated > Plants > Peat moss > Unclassified | place... | reverse complement strand
TATGAATAACTTACCCATGGACCCTTGTTGATAACCGGGCTCATTTTCTGAATAAGGAGCCAACAAACACTAATAACAAGAGCCCTCACCAAATATTTCCAAAAAACAATTATTTGTCAAAAAAGAGAAAAATTTCGCCAGCTTTAAAAATATTTATAATTTATAATAAAAAATTAAAAAAATTAAATTTAAAAAAAAAAACTGTTTGGCAACAAAAGCAAAAAGGAATAGGCAGAGCAGATTGAGCTTTAAAGAACCGGACGAAAAAAGACCGAGTACAGATTAACCTAGCCCACTTTGGTGGCACGCAAGTGGGCCCAGCAGCAGCAGCAGCAGCAGCAGCTGAGGATAAGGGAACCAAACAACACCCCCACATCACTCCCTAGCCTACCAAACTCACCAATCACTAAATTCACAACACTACCCTACATAGTCACTGGTAGCCCAGCACTCATTTATCCATTTCAAAAAAATAAAAAAAATAAAAATCATTTTTATCCGTTTTCTATTTATTCTATTACTCATCCTATCATATTACTATTATCAGTATTAGTATATTATTATTATTATTAGGGTTTTTTTTAAATGGCGATATTTCGCCATAAAACTAAATTTAGAAAAAAATAAAAATGTGAAAAAGGTGAATTTGGAGGGTTTTTAGTCAGATTTATGGCTAAATGTTCCTAGGGATGATTGTCACTTTTTTAACATGTTTTTATGGATTGATCATCATTTTAGCTACAAAAAAAAATTCCTGAAATTATTATTTTTTGATTATTATGTGCTTTTTATATTTTACTCACATTGGAGGATTGGACACATAAAATATATATGATATAAAAATAATATAATAATATTTATAGCATTTTGGCATAGTGCAAGTGATATTTTGGCATAGTTCAAGCTGGGTTTGTTTTGGAAGAGGAGACGAGACAGACACGCACAGAGAGACAGAGAGCGTGAGAGAGAGAGAGAGAGACGAGAGGGTGTGGCAGCGATGGCGGCTCTCTTGGCTTCTTCTTGTGCGCTTTCTTCGTCATTGACGTTGCTCGCTTCTTCTCCCTCGTTTACTAGCTCTGCTCGCCTTCCTTCCTCATCTCGTTCCGTATCCGGAGTTGGAGTTTTTGTTGCTCCTGCGGCTGCTTCTTCTTCTGCTGTCAAGGTGTGTGCGGCTTGCTTGCTTTCTTTCTTTCTCTTTTGGTTTGTCTATTTGCTGAATCGGAAGAAAGAAAAATTGTGTGTTGTGAGCTGCGGTTTTCGGTTTTTGATTTCAAGGATTATCGATTCATGCCTTCCGTGTGTGTTTGATGCAAATGCTTTCTGTTATTGTTATTATTATTATTATTATTATCTGTCATGGTTCTTTTGGTCATGGATATGCTTGCTTTTTTGTCTAGCTTTTTTTCAGTGGATTGGTTGTATGGAGTAATGCTGATGCTCCGAAGCAGTTTCTCTTCTGGTTTTTTTTAATGTCTCTACCATGCGATGATTGTTTAGGTTGGAATCAGATGCCAGATAGCAGCAGCTAATGCGGATGATGAAGAAGCGTCGTCGTCGTCGTCGTCAGTCAAGAGACGGGACATTTTCGTTGCTCTCGGTGCTTCCACCATTGCTGTAAGTATTTTCCATCACTGAAGGCGACCAAAAATAGAGAGAGAGAGAGAGAGAGAGAGAGAAAGATTTGTATGTTTCTCCAAAGAAATTTTCTTTTCTTTTCATTTCCGTTTTTTTCTTCACACTGCAAAACTACTGAAATCTGGAATTTTGACAAAAGATCAAAAAACACACCTGGCATTATTGAGGGATTGTGATGCATGCAGGCAGGAGTGTGGAGCTTCTCACCAATGACTCCAGAAGCAAATGCTGCTGATTTGATTCAGAGACAACAGCGATCAAAATTTCTAAGTACAAATAAAACTTTCCCTCATTCACTGGAGATTCTTCTTTTGTTTGAAGCATTTCTCAGTTTATTTTGCATTGGTTTTCTTCCCTTGAAGAATCAGATGTGATCTCCTCTTTCACATCCTTTCATGAAATATTCTTTCTCAATGAGGAGCTCTGGAGCTTTTCCCAATTGCTCTACAAAATTCTTCTGCACATGAAATAGGCTTATCATCAAGCAGATGAGCATTCAGTTTCTCTTTTCTGTACTTGGCTCCTGTAAAAGGTGCCTCCAAAAAATCTGATACAAAGAACTGAAAACCATTTTGATGAATTTCAAAGTCTCTTGGTGATTCCTGTTCTCTAACCTGTTTTCCTTTGGTCAATGGTATGTTGGGGTTGAAGCTAGTGTGAAGGAGAAGCTTCAAGTTGCTATCAAGGTCAATTTCCTCATGACTTCTTCTTCCTTTAGACACTTTGATGTATTTTTGGAGTGTAATTTTTGTTTTTCCTTCTCCTCTCATCCTTGAATAATCTATTCACCAAAGTTTCACCATGCAATTGGTCATGGTTTTGTGGAGGTGGTGTAGCTATGGTGCCATTTTTTGTTTGGTGCTATCATGGAGGTTATGAATTTGTGGACTTGTATTGGATGATTATGCAGGCTAGTCCAGAACTGGTGCCAGACTTGCTACGTTTATCCCTTAATGATGCTTTAACCTATGATAAGGTTTGTGTTTTCAGCCACTTTGACGGACGAAAGGAAGTTTTTTTGGGGGTCATTTCTGTACCTTTTTTCTTCTCCAACACCTGCTCTCAAGGCATCATCACTCATCACTTTTGACACCGCAAGTTTCTGTAGAACACACAAAGTATTTGTAACTTTGCTATTTGTGCTTGAATGTTGAGCAGGGCTCCAAGACTGGTGGAGCAAATGGATCAGTACGGTACATCCCTGCCTTTCTTGCTAAGACCTTTTGTTAGCTTGGCTTGTTGTTTGTTGTTTGTTTGTTTGCTTGTTGTTGCCAATTGTTTCGTCTGCTAAAAAGCCTGCCTGACATTAATGGTGTGCAGTACAGAGCTGAGCAGGCCAGAAAACCAAGGGCTAGAGAAAGCAATGAACGTGCTTCAAGATCTGAAGAAGGAGATTGATGAAGGGGCTAAGGGTGGTCCCATTACTTGGTCTGATCTCATTCACATAGGAGGTATACACTCCTGTTGCATTGCCGTGCTTTGCTTGCAAATTTTATTATCGCTGCATGTATGGCTTTGTGGATCACTGTTTGCTGTCTAAGCCAGTTCATTGAATTATATTTCGGGCAAATGGGGTGAAGGCTGATGGTTTAAATTGTATCATGTCCAGATTCCACTGAGATCCTTACCTTACCATTTAGTCTTTTTTTTATGTGTGTTTGGCAGCACAATCAGCCTGCAAGAGAACATTCATTGACTCAGCAATCCGCAAGTGTGGAGGTAATGAGCAAAAGGGTCTCCAACTATATGGTGCATATGGCTCAAATGGGCAGGTTGAGCACCACTTTCCTCTCCCTTTTGGCTCGGGCAGAGATTCTGTATCTTAAAATCTTGCATCTGGGTATACAACTTCTGGATTCCCTTCTGCCTGTTCAATGGCGTGAACTTCAGATCCATCTGACCTGCTTTCTCTCTGTCATCCTACAGTGGAGTCAATTTGACAAGCTATTAGGTCGCTTTGAGACATCAGAACCTGATCCGGATGGAAGAGTGCTATCATGGGAGAAAGCATCACCGGCAGAGATTAAGGAAAGGTTTGCCAACTTGGGATTCAAGGCACGACAGGTAAGGAAAAAAACCCAGACTCAACTACTGCTGCTGTTAGTGTGCTCCTATCAATCTGACCCCAAATCCATATGCAGATCTTGGTCTTTTTACATTCTAAGTGTAGTTTGTTGGGATATCACACAGGTGGCAGTTTTATCTGCATTCCTTGGCCCCAATCAAGTTGAGACAGAGGCAAAGCTAGCCACTGACCCTGATATTGCCCCTTGGGTGAAGAAATATCAGGACAGCAGGAAAACAGTCTCTCAGACTGACTATGAGGTAATAGGCAACCTCCCCAACATCTTGATCATTTAACAAACACAAGGGAGAAGAGGGAATAGGGTTTGAAAATGTGGTTTAGCCCTGGAAGACAGATTTTGTGTCAGTTTCTTGAAGCAGATGTGAGGAGATGATGTACTGTATTCAGAACCTGATTAGTGCTGACACAAATCTTACCTTTTTTGTGGCAGGTGGATCTTATTACAGCATTCTCAAGGTTAACTACACTTGGGCAAACCATTAACTATGAGGCTTACAGCTATTATATACCAACAGTCCTGAGATTCTAGTAATTTTGGAGTTCCAGGTTTGAGCAAGTTTCAATCAGGGCTTTACAGTTTTTGTCATAATGTGGATTAGTATGTGGAGGATAATTGAGGTTGCATTTGTGTTATTTAGAAGCATCTTGCACTTGGGCTGATGCTGGAGTCAGTTAAAATTTCTCTTTGCAACTATGGGGAAGATTTCTCATTGTCCAATTGGGAGATAAAGTTGAGTTCTCCATTTTTGACAGTTCAATCAGGCAAAGGTTCTACAACTGTTGCACTTTGTGTATGATGCCATTCATTGTAAGTGCAAATCTACGTCACTGGTCTCTTATGTGTGGTGTTCTCAATCACTTTGTCAGAAATGAAGCTCATTGTTCTTTTTGGCTTATTCACTGGAAGAGCAACTCCTTATCAGTTAAAACTTTCCTGTTGATGCTTGAAAGTAAGAGTCTTGACTGCTGTGTCATTCCTTCACAGTTTCTCTCAGTTGCAAATGCTGTGGTTGTATATCATAGCTCATCACTTTTCAGAAGGCAACAACTTCAAATGAATCTTGTGGAGAGATGAATTTTGGAGTGTGAAATTTAGATCTTAGCTTCAGTGTACTTTTTTCCTTAGCTAGATCTGCAGAGAAAAGGACCTGGAACTCCAGTCCAGCCATCAATGCACTGCATCAAAGGGGCCATGTGTTTGCCATCCAAGATAGCTTCATAGACCTTTTCGATCTCTTCACCAGGAGAGATGGTCTGCAAGCCTGACAGTAGCTGGGTTTGGAGTTCAGAACGAACAAATCTGTAGAGAGGGTATGTCCGACAATCTGTAATTCTGTTGGGAACTGGGGAGTAACCCTTGTTGTTGTCGTATGCTTCTCGCACATTAGGAACTTCAACATCTAACCTCTCCTTCAGCTCCTCCTCGAAGTTGGAGATTTTGTGGAAAATGGAGGTGGGTGCAGGGTTCTCACTGGTGGAGCTCTTGAGTGTGTGCTCAACTAGCACTTGTCGGAGCTTTTCCATGAGTGGGCAAGTGTGGCTGGAAGCATTGTCAATGTATGTGAATGGTGGTTGATGGTCCACTACCTGCAGTAGATCCTTCTCAGCAAACCGTGATGGTAGAAGAGTGCCATCAGCTCCTGCAAACAAAGTCTTCTTTGCCACTTGTGCAACAATTTGCTTTACAGTGGCCTGCATCATCTCCTCGATATGGCGCAGATCAATTGCCTGGCAAAGAGCCACCAGGTATGTTGAACTCATGAGCTTCAGAATTTGGATGGATTCTTCTGTCTTGCGTGCAGACACCAACCCAAGAGAGTTCACATCCTGGTTGTGTTGCTCAGCACTTTGAACATGGGTTGTCACTGGATTTGCAAGGTAGTTAAGTTCTGAGAGATATGAAGCCATCGCTATCTCTGCTCCCTTCATGCCATAATCCAGGCTTGGATTAGGCCCTCCACTGAGGTTTGAAGGCAGCCCATTGTTGTAATAGTCATTCACAAGCTCAGAGAATTGTGCAAACATGAGCTTGCCAATAGCAGCAATGGCTAGCCGTAAGTTGTCCATTGAGACCCCGATGGCAGTTCCTTGGAAGTTTCCACCATGGACAGCCCTGTCTCCTGCAGCATCAATGAGTGGGTTGTCGTTGACTGAATTGATCTCCCTCTGGATTGCATGTGTGGCATACCGTATTGCTTCTACCTGACAACACCAGAGACCATCAGTTGCTTCTTGCTGGTAACATCCCTTTTGGCTTCATCATCTTTTGCAACTCTTTTCTTGCACATCTTTTTCCTAATCCCAGTACATTTTGCCAAGAAAAAAATCTCTGAAAAATGACAAAGCAGGGATTTTGAACAAAATCCCTGCTTTGTTGTTGTTCAAGCAGGGATGAAAGGCTCAGAGGTTTCAAGTGACAAACACAACAAAACAGTGATTTGCTTGGTGATGGTACCTGAGGACCGAGCCATTGTGGGGAAGTACGAAGAGCATAACGGTCCTGCTTGGGTTTCTTCAAAGGATCAGTCTCATGCAGTTTTGCAGCTGTCTTTGTGTACGAGCTTCCAGCAAGGAGCCATTCCATGATGGCTGCAGCCTCGATTTGACCTGGGTGATGCTTCAGTTTGTGAGTCAAGGGATCTGCAAATTCAGGCTTCCCCTGCATCACCTCGCAAAAGAGAGCTGAAAGGACTTCAGCAAGCAGGACCAGCACATTGGCATCAAAGCATGCAGTGGATGCCAAGGCAGAACCCACAGCTGTTCCATTCACCATTGCAAGTCCTTCCTTTGGCTGCAACTCAAATGGCTTTTGTATTCCAGCAAGCCTGAGAGCAATCTCGCCTGATACTTCAGAACCATCCTTGGTGATTGCTCTTGAGTTTGGTCTTGCGGTGAGAAGCCCTGCAATTGAATGAAATGTGAGCCAAAACTGTAATCAGAACATTTCAAAGTTCTTCAACTGCAAAACTAGTGTTGCATGCAATTCGCATAATAGAGAGTTCATCAGACACACATAGACATGTTTGACACAACACACCAGCGATGTATGACAAGGGAACAAGGTCTCCTGATGATGAAATGGTGCCTCGAAGTGGCAATTTCGGTGTCACATGAGCATTCAGGAGCTTCTCCATTGCCTCCAAAATTTCCCAGCGAATGCCTGAGTAGCCTTGGAGCAGGGTGTTAGTGCGCACCAACATAGCTGCTCGTGTTGTGCATGCAGGAAGCATATCTGCATCACCCTTTCCAAACACTCCTGCATTCAAAAATCTGTTCACCAAAACTCAAGGTCAGAAAAATTCCACTCATGACAATCAGCAGTATTTCTCCCACAAGAAGCACAGAGGATTCATGCACAGAACAGAGGCTCTTATGTTTGGGCCATTGTGTGAAGCAGGAGTTGAATGAGATTCAAGAACCATGAAACAAGGCACCTGATGAGCTCCTTCTGGAGCTCTACTCCTTGCTGAGTGCGGCGATGAGAGGTTGCTCCAAATCCAGTGGTGACACCATAGATGTCAGAACCTTTCATGATTTTTGAAAGCACCCAATTGGAGCTTTTGTCCACTCTGGTCTTTGCAACAGCAATATCCAACACCACTCTTACTTCTAGTCGCCGAGCAACTGCAGCCACATGGGCGACAGTCAAGCTCACACCCTCGAGCATCACCTCCTTGCACTCAGTGAATGTCTTCACCATACCTCTCACCTCCTCTAAATGGCTGCATTGTAACACTGCAGCTGCTCGAGCCCATTGAAGGGGATCCGAGCAGCTGGTTTCTGAATCAATCATAACACTACCTATGCAGAGACTTGAATCAAGTGCCGCCACATGATTCTTCTTGCTGATGATTGGATCACTCCCATCAACCATATCTGTCAATGCTAGAGAGCCAGTCTTCGCCATCACCGTGGCTACAGTGACAAAAGTTCAATCCAGATCAGTACCAGGTCTATCTCTCAACACAATTCTCGCCCAAACACGTATCTTTAGAACTCTACTCCTTGGAGATCCAAGAGCAATTCTCTCCACAGCTAAGCGATTCAAACTCAGAAACTCAATCCACAAACAAGTTCCACAGAACCCACTTCACATCAGCTCAATTTGAAGAACTTGTGACCTGAGAGACCAAGGACAAATATTGCTGGCGACTGTTTGTACTGAAACTCTTTTGCTTTCTCAAGGTACCAGAGCTGAGGAAAGTTACCTCTCCAGCAACTGGACCCAGACTGAGCCTGGACTGGAGCTATGTTGAAGACTGAAGGCTAGCTGGTCCAGAGAGATCAACAAGTGTGAATTTTGAGGTAAAATTGTGTTCTGTTTGCAGGTAACTAGCAGAGGTAGAATGGGAATGCAGTATTTATGAGGAGAGGATTGATAAAAAAACTGGATGGAAAGTGGAAGAAGAGGACGAAGAAGAAAAAATTGACCAGCAAGTGAACTCACACACCAGCTTTCCAATTTGACTGTCTGACTTCATAACTGAATCATGCACAAGACAAATGTCATGGTGCACCTTTTTCTCGTCTTGGCTGCAACAACAGCAGCAGCAGCAGCAGCAGCAGCAACAACAACCACCACTGGTGATCTGAGCAATCATCTTCTTCACCTCTCACTGGACAACTGTTGAACTATCTGATGATGACCACGGAACTGCTGCACCACATGCATATGTTGTCCTTCTTTGCAAGATTTATTCTGGTCAACTCTGTTTGGTTTATTGTTTGGTTTTTTTGGTGATTTGGGTAGTGGCAAAATCAGAGGCACAAATTATATCCTGCAACACTTCAGTCTCACTTTGCAATTTTTTAGTCTCAATCTTTGTAGTTTCTCTAATCTAATACTTGCAACCAACTGATCCTTTTCTCTTTTTTTTCTTTTTTGCCTTTATCAAATTCTCCTTTCATAATTTGATCTTCTCAAAACATAGTTACGAGCAATCCAGTAATATATGTATATCGTTATGGCCCAATAACAACAGGATTTCTTGGTTCTAAACTTATTGGGTATTCTTTCCTTTGCTTCAGGGTAATTCAACTGGAGCAAGCTGGTGATAGTTTTGGTCATGATGGTCACTCTTTTGGACTGATCATGGCAGATTTATCTCACATGATCATTTTCTCAGGGTTCAATCATTGGTTTGGATATTCAACCAGTATAAATCTATGTTGCATAATCTTGACCTCATTTTTGGGGACTAGATCATATTCTATATGAACCTTGTATAAATCTTTGATGGGAGTTTTGGGGATAAGATTCTTTTTTCTTTTTTCTCGCAAGAATTACAAAGCTATGAATCTGCTACTGGTGGAAAGGGCACAATCTAATGTAATCCACACTACAACTGTAATTCCTTTTTGGCATGCAAAGCTCAATATGCATTAGGAGTAGATGGAATGCAAATCCTTCTCTATACACTGTCCATTTGCTACTATTTACTCTACTTTGTGCTTGATATGGCATTATTTGTAGAGACTCTCCAGAGAAGTAAAAAGTACTATAAGCAGCCTGATCTTTTGCTTAGCAAAAAGTAGAGAAATTGAGAAATTAAAACATTTGGAAGTTTTATTACTTTCTTTCTTCACTTTCTTTCTTTTTCTGGCCGAAAGTTGAAAGTTACACCTGGTTGCTGGTTGATGATCTCACATGAGAGCTGATAGGAAGGACTCTTGTAAGAGAGAGAGAGAGGAAGAGGGGGCGGGGGAGGGGTGTGTGGGGGTGGACTACTTGTGTGTGCATTATGGAAGCAATCAAAGCATGAAAAAGGTTTTCCCTTACATGGGTATTGAGAGGTTGAGCATACCAAAAGTGTGTCTCTAACAGCCAGTAGTTAGACAATAGCACACAATTCTAGCTTGCACACCCATCTTCGCTCTCCCAAGTCCCAACTCTTGGGCATTCAGATGATATCTCAAATCCACAATTGTTTTGTTGCAAATAGAATCTAGAACAAAACTACCCATGAGTTTCATCATGAGTTTTATGTGTAACAATTCCCCCAAAGTCATAACCCTTTTAAAAGTTTGATTAATTAATTAGTTACTTAATTTCCTACCAATAAGCTTAGGTACTAGAACACTTAACACCTATTTACTCCTTGACTTACCTAATAACAAAGAAAATATGTGTGGGAGGAAGGGAGGGAGGGAGAAAGGAGAAGTGCCAAAGAGATGGAAACCACAAGATCAAACCCACAACCATCCCATTCTTGAAAAGCTTCCTTGATCCTGATTTCTGCTTTGGCTCCAAACTTGGCTTAGCAGCCTTGTGGCAGCAGACCTAGTGACTTGTTCTACTACCTTCTACATGACCTTTTGATTTCTCTGTTACCTGAAGAAGAGAATGACAATCAACTGAGCATTTTATTTCCAACAAAATGGTGGGTATTAAGGAAGGTTGTTTTTCAGTTTTATTTCTCATGTTGTGATCTTCCAAATCATGGTGCCTAACCATGCTCTTGGTACCTTTGGAAAGCCAAGGGTGCACTGAGGTTGTTTCATTAATGTTTAGACAAATGATGGAAGAGTTATTGAATATTGAACAATTTTGTCAAAGAAAATTCAACAAAATCAAAACTAAAAATGCTAGGGAAATTGGGGCAAGCTCTTGTTACTATTGGAAAACCCTTGATGAGTGAGATTTCTTGGAAGTGATTTCATGATTTTTTGACTTAAGGTGGGGGAGAGACACTGAATCTTGAATATTATTTGTCTCTAGATATTCATCTTATATAAGTTTTTCAAAACTGGGCTCTATCACCACGGTCGTATTCACACTTGAGCCAATGGCACAAGCCACGCTAGTATCAATTATTATATCATCTAAGTATTTAATTGAAATTCCCAATTTGGGTAAGGATAAAGGTAAAATGAGCTTGAAAATCTATCATTCTTGATATGGATAAAATTAAATTATTATCACCTCCTTGTCTCACATGTATCCTACAAATATAAATAAGCAAGTGAATGTTAAAAAAAGGTGAGAAAAATTGATATATGTATAATTGTGCGCAAGCATGACACATTGGCAATTGGAGGAGAGAGAACTAACTATTTGTAACTTGCATTCCAAAAGTGAAGCCATTTTCTTGAAACAAAATCCAACTAAGATAAGAAATAAACAAACAAATGAATAACATTTAAAACAATAGATTCAAGGTATCTTTACGTAATGGTGAATGGTTGATGAATTTAAATTTTTTTTGGCGGTGTCAAGTTGTAATCTTTTTCAACATTATTACATTATGTTAAAAGGTGACATCCATGACTTAAACATTTTTGTAACTATGATTAAGTTTTAGTCGTGTCATTAGTCATGTAGCATGATTTAGTCATGTGTATAATTACACAACTAATCATGTCATGATGTTCATTACTACATGATAAAGGCATGTGATTTGACTTCAAGATCAAATTTGACTAATTAACAAAAACTATTGGACATGTTTTTAAAATGTGAAAATTATATATTAAAAAAATTGTTGGTTAAATGCATGCACTTAAGAACAATATGTTCATAATTATCATTAGGGGGAAAAAATGATGTATAATTGAGAACATTTTTTAAAGTAACCTCAAGTTTTAGTTAACTATTTGAAGTCACACATAATCATTAACCAATTGCAAATGCTTTTAAATATTTTGATTTTGCACATGAACCACAAAAATAAACATATTCCAACATCATTGCACATTTTTTCTTTTTGACAAGCAATATTAAAATAGACCCAAACTACAAATGCATAGGTAGTTAGCATAGGTTAAAATACCTACCAAGGTAAGTATATAAACTAAGTTAATATATGCTTACCTATGTAGGTAGCTAAGTTAGCCTAACTACCTAGATTAAATTACCATTATCTAACTACTTGTTAATTCCTACCCTCCAACTATCTATCTATGTAGGCTATCTTAGACCACCTACAAACCTAGGCTAAATTACATGTATATTAAGGTTGAATTACATGCCTATCTAGTTTAGGTAACCTCAATATATTATGTAGGTGGTTTACTAAGTCTAGGTAGTATAAGTATGTAAGCTAAAATAGACTACCAACATATTTATGCTAAGTTAACTAGTTATTAATATAAGTGTTAACTATTGTAACTAACTCTTATTGTTGACATGGGTGTAATAATGTGAAACTAAATACCTAGGTATTAATTAATATAATTAAATATTACATTAACCTAATCAATCTATGTACCTACTTGCCTCCTTAGTTATTTACCTACTTACTTAACTAATTTACTTACATATTTAATCACTTACCTACCTACGTGATTAATGTACCTATTTAATTACTACAATGTGGGATAAAGTTATATGGGATAAAAGGTTTTAGTGTTGTATGGGATATGGGAATGTTTCCCTTTCCCAAAAGATTATCCCATATTGTTTATCATCCTTTCAAACTTGTAAACAATATAAATGGGTGCACTACAAGCATCCAAAAAAAGAAATGTCATTTCGTATGAGGCAATAAAAAAGGTTCAACTTTTAAAATCAAATTCAAAATGAAATAATATTTTCCTAATTAGGTGACACATGGCCTATGTTTTTAACCTTAACCTAGGTGGATTAGGTCTAAGCATAACTTGGGTGCCATGTGGTTTAAATCCATACCCAACCTATGTGCCACAAAGGCTATTGAGGCCTAAGCTTAGCTTAGGTGCCACATGGTTTAGCCTAGCCTAGCTAGCCTATGTTTAAGTGCCACACATGTCTTAATTACAATGTGCCACATGTGTCCATGTTTAATTTGTTAAGAAATGATATTTAAAATTTTGATGATTGTGTTTGCATGATTTTCTAAAATCGTGATCATCCATCCATGATTGTAGTCACAAAAATGGTATGGAATGGGGTAAATGACTATTATCATGGCAACTAGATGGCACAAGTGACGAGTTTAAATTTATTGCATAATCATTTGGTTGCTAAGGCAGATATGATTGACATTTTTAGTTATGGATGGAGTCATAGATGGCACCTTTTGGTGTAGTGTTAGTCCAAAGATTTGGGATTAAATACATAACATATTCAACAAAACCTGAACAAATCCATCATAAACAAGTGGATTGCCAAATGTGAAAATATATGTCATAATTTAAAATTCAATGTATGATGAATCTTATCAAATTTGAGAGTAATTTGTTTGAGTATTTGTGTATTTGTCTTGATTTGATATATTTTTTTTTGGGGTGTCATTTTGATATTCTAATTATTTGCAATATTTATTTGTTGTCAAAGCTATAACACCAATTTCGCAAGGACAATTGAAAAATGTGAAGTGGATGGGGTCAATTATGTATCCCCAAGTTTGTCTAACGTGTTCCATTTTCTCTTTCAAAATGAGCAATAGTTTCCTTTGAGGTTTTTTGTATAGTAAGGATTGAACATGGGATTGTTTTGGAAACAAAGGCCCCATGTTAGGTGTGAGTTGAATGTAGGACTCAGATTCTCAAAATAATTATTTTCAAGGTCCTTATGAATGTTGATTGGTTCTTGATTTGAAAAGGAACTTTTGTTCTTGGTTCTAAATTTTATGGAACCTTTAGTTTAACCTCTTTTTTTTTATTTTTTTTATTTTTTAAAATTTCTAAAACATTTAATTCCAATCATTTTCATAAAGTGCGTCTAATTTAAAACAAAGTATAGTTTTATTTCCATTACACACAACTAAACCAAAAAAAATGTGTAATATTCATTTGTTCAACTAATGCACATTTCAAAATAAAGATTACATAATACTGATTATGTACAATAAATCAATTGTAATATTTTGTTTAAAATTTAAGTCTAGGTTTATATTCTAAAAATAAATTTGTACTTATTTACCTAAAGAAATAAACCTTTCTAAAGTAGGGTACATAGCACCCCCAGGTTAAGTTTTAATTCAAATTTGAGAATAGGTAAGTTCCTTCATTAAGTTGTAGTGATGGTTCCAAAAAAACTTGGAACTTTTGGTCAAAAAACCTTAAAACTTGATGTATAACCTAGACCTAAACCTACAAAAATTGAAGAACCTACAAACATTAGTCCTCACTCAATGTTAAGAATCAAGAGGTATATTATTGTCATAAAACAAATAGTTTGACAAGAGAGGATGAACCTTTAGTGTAAGTTTATGTGTAGTACAAGTCCTTAAATGTAAGTTGCCATCTTCTTTTGATGTAAGAAATGTAACATAGGGTAATGCACTAAAAAACTTATATTGGTTCTTTACGGTTTTTTTATTAATGTTCATTGAAGTACCAACCCTCCTTGCTAGTATTGATGGGTTTCAAGCAATAATAATATGTCACAAGTGTTTCATTAGTACCATAGTTTGCATTCCTTCATCTTGAAAATTAATAATGTTTTTTTGTCCCCACATTTTGATCTATATTGGAATAGCATACTTAAAATTATGACATCATTCCAAAAATCTCATGCATATGCTTCATAAAACTCATGATGGTTATACTTTCTTAGGGCAAGGTTTCGTAAGGTCTCTTTTCATTAGGCTACTATGATCAAACACATGTGCTAATGGAAAGCCATTGAAATGGAACCTTGTTTCTTGTTGCATGGACTTGTGTTTTACGTTGGAAAACTACAAGCAGGTTGGTAATCTATAGGTATTATACTTAAGATTAATAATTAGCAACTCTCATTGAAATATCTATTTTGTGAAAAAATGGGGTCTAGCAATCCCATTTTGAATATTTCATAGTTTCAATAGTATAATTTAAGGATGTTAAGTTTTTTCATATCTTTCAAAATCATTGTGGTAGTTCAATGGATAAAACTATTTATCAGGTGCATGGTTCAATTCTCCTTAAATTTCACGCAATATGCTTAATTTTATAAAAAAAACTGACTTGTTTTCTTGAGAATTAATTACCACCAAACATTAGTTGCAAGTATGGTAATTAATGTTAAAATGTTTGGGAACATTTCACATGTAAGGAACTTTTTAAGGAACTTATGAGAACATATGATCCCATTAAAAAGGATGATAGGTGTCACTTTCAAATGATTGACACATTGACTCATAGATCACACAACTTTGCATTTGGTGAATGTTTGCCTTATAGACCTATGAGGTGGTTGTGAACACAACTATATTGTACAAATGTAATGGAAAGTTGTTGGAGTAGAACTTGTGATCAAAATGGTCTAATGGAAAAAAACCTTGATTGGTGTGATGAAAATGTTCCAAGAAGATATTTAAGTAACAAAAGAATAATCACTTTCACATTTCTCCACTATTGAATTTTCTATTTCTATGCAGAATTGAAAGAACTCCAAAGATCATAATTTTTTTTGGTTCCCAAAAAATTATCAAAATTTCTTATTATCACATGGAAGATTTTTTGCAATAAAAAAAAACATCCACTCACAAGTGGATCAAATTAAATGTAACTTAAACTCCTATGCAAAAGTCCACAAGTTTGAGTATGCAATGTGCATTATGCATGTTAGTGGTGCTCACAAATGGAAATATATTTCAAAATTTTGCTATGTAATCAATTTTTTATATTTAAACTATAAGTATGCCTTAACCTTTAAAGGAATAAATGGAGGTAAATTTGTCTTCTTCTTTTATTATGAGATGAATTGAACTTGTCACAATTTGAGGGCATTGCTAGAAATTTTGGTAGTTGGATATTACTAAACATAGTCCAAGAAGTCAAAACTTTAAGGTTAAACATGAAAGTCAAAATTTTAGAGCTAAACATGGAGAGATGAGTAAGATATAAGCCAAAGTTTGATGAAAAATGAGGAATCCCAAAAGAGAGAAGACAAGTGGTGTCACTTTTGCATTTTTAAAAACAACCAAAATTTAGGATTTTTTTTTTTTTCATTTCATTTTGTCAAAAGCATATGTCAATTACTTTCACATCACATACAAGCATTTTTCACTTCCATTTGCAAAATAATTTGATATGTGCAATATTCTTGTCATAGTTCCACTCATGGAACTTATTCAATCCCTTTAGGTCATACCCAAAATCATTCTACCAAAAATTATTATGGTGAATCCATGCCAAATATACAAAAGACCTAGTGTAACAAAAACTTCAATTAAACTTAAAATTGTGAAGAAGAGATTGGCTTCAAATTGACCAAATCCAAAAAAAATTCTTCCAAGTTCAAGGTTTCAAAAAAATTTAATCATTGCCTTATCATTGCAAAGTGTGGTCTCAAATGTTCAAAAAATCTCTAACCTTGCCACAACATTTGAATAATGGCTACATTGCCTTTAAATTTATAAAATATAATAAAATGTTTAAATAATTTATTAAATAATTTATTTAAATTTTTTTATTTAAACATAGGTGAATGACCTTTGACCCAATAGGTGGGCACATGTAAGCATTCGCACCTTGAACCTTTGATTTCTACCCAACCAAGTGTGGGCAAATGATCATAACAACCTTTTGACAAAGGATGCAATGTGGTGCCCCTTTCACAACTAGCATGCAAAATTAGCTTGGTGTGTATGGGCTAATTTTTGCCATCTTCCCACTCTTGGGGATGTAGAAAATAGAAATTGCAATTGCATGCGTAAAAATGGGCAAATCCTAGCTAGAATTTTTTCCCTTTATTGAAAAATAAAATAAAAATTGAACTAATTTGGTGGAATTTAGTTCCACTTATTCCCCTAAAAAATAGGATTGAGCAAATTTGGGTCTATTTGGCTTATAAGGGTTTCAAAAGAATGTTTTATTGCACAATGTGATCCATTGGTTTAGATTTAATCTTTTGTGTTGAAGGATGGGGACTTGTTTAATTTATTTTTCCCCCATCAGCTATCAATTAATTTGTTTTAAATTCCTTACAATTTTTAGAATGTTGTTGCACTAGAAGAAAAATAGGGTTTTGCAACTATCATTTGCAACTAATTTTTAGTTGCATGCAACACATGCAAATAAAACTCTTTGTTGCCAAAGACAAATCACACACAACTTTTCAATTGCAGATTATAGATCGCTCTTAAGATGTATATACAATATCATTATACACTTTGATCCATTCATATTTTTGTTAAGAAGTTATAAATATAATTAATTACTGCAACTAAAATTTTGACTTATCTTTTCGTGACATGTGTCCAATTTTGAATGTCAATTATATGGTGACACATGCCATTTGAACCATATCCTAATATTCAATATAATTAATAATATCTAAACCATCCAATAAAGTGTGAATTATATTTCAAACTTTGTGCATTTAAAAAACCAATTATTTGGTGACATCTAGCAATTTTAAGTTCATATTTTATTTATTATTTTAAATTAATCAATTAAATCTAGATGGTCCAATTTAAGGTCAATAGGATGTTGACACATGGCACTTAGATAGGTATGTAAATTTAGGATATATATTATATTAGATTATATATTTATTTTGTGGGGTTTAGCTTTTAATTTGAGCCTCTTTTATAGGTTCATCCCAAATGGCACTTGGTTTGTGAACATGTTTAGTGCACCTATGTACCACAATTTAGTGCACCACATTTTTATTAGTTGTATAGTATATTAACTTATGAATATTAGTTATACTGACCCATATCTACACCATTAAGTGTATTAACTTATGTATATTAGTTATATTGACCCATATGTACATCATTAGTTGAACACACAATCATATAACCCAGAAAATATACAATGTCAATTTTGTAATTGCAAGCATGGCCAATCTAGTTGTAAACAACCAATTGCACACAATTGAAAAATGATTGGTTGCATATAACAAGATTTCTTCTAGTGTTGAATGAATAAAAACCTAGCAAACTTTATCACCCTTCATTTGGAAAATGTATGTAAAAATTGTGAAATGGATGAAATTTTAGGGAAGTTGGCCCCATTTTGCTAAGGAAGGCTTCAAGGAAATGACTTAAGGAAATTGCATAGTGAATGAAAATATGAAAAAATGGCCTCACTTCCCCAAGGATAACATTGGAGGCAATTTGGCCAATTATTCCCTTGACAAAGGCATTTGAAAAATGTAACAAATGTTCCCATGAAAGTTGCATAGAAGATAAAGATATGGAGAAGTTGGCCACACTTTTCCAAGAAATGTAGCCTTTCTCTCAAAGGAAAATATCTATGGAAGTTGCAAAATGGATGTAAATCCAAGAAACAATTGGCCTTGCTCTTTTAAAAAATTGCACAATGGACTAAAATTCAAGAAATTTTGCCCCATTTCCTTGGGAAATGGGTAAGTTGCACAATGGATGAAAGCCCAAAGAAATGAAAGCATTTGGGAAAGTTGTGCAACAAATGGAACAAAATGAAATTGATGCAATTTCCTCAAGGAAATGGGATGGTGGATGAAACTCCATTATCCAATTACCCAAGGTTTAAATTTGTTGATTTTGTTCCAAGTGTCCAACTTTCCCAACTAGCTTGATTTCCAATCATTGTTGAACTTTTCAAAAGTTTTAAGGCATTTTAAGCAACTTAGCATTTGAAGGTGATGACTATTGAGAAAAAGGTTAAGTGATAAAAATTAGCACATGAAATTTGAACCTTAATCCTTTCACTTAAAGGATTGGTCCTAAATTGGTGCATTACATATCTTTCATTGAAAAATGATTAATGTGAAGCATACTTAAAATGCTTATTGTGAAAAACAAATAACCTTTCTTGTTTGGGCATTTGTTTTGTAGAAACATTGAACTTGGTGTTACATTCAATTTGTTGCAACTATTTTTAATGTTCTTCTAGGTTACCATAACTCAGGGTCAAATTTGTCACCATAAAAATGAATAATTTTTTTCACAAATTTCGTTCTTGCATAATGGAATTATTATCATTTTAAATTTTTTTCACATTTTGAATGTGCATATACAAATATTGGATGTTTGTGGCAAATTGTGGCATTGAATGCATGGTCAAATGCCTTATAGTTCATGCTTATCCATTCACACTTTTATAGTGCATGGATGTTCATCATTAAACACGCTTAATCCAAGTTATCAATCAAACACAAAAGCAAGTGCTTTGTCATAGTGTTGATGTATATGAAGGATCAAAGATGACCTCAAAACAACCATTGAAGCAATCAATTTCACTCATAAAAAAGAGGAAATGTCAAGTGGATCACTTGTAGAAGGTGGTTGTATACACAAATGCCTATACTTCATGGTCGCAAATTTCATCATCAAAGAAAGGTGGAGCCAAGGGTGTCAAGCCCAAAGTTCTTTCCAAGGATTGCATTTTTACACATGCGGTGTTCATTTGTTGGTCTATTGTACCATTTCTTTGCATTTTTCATTCAAATTTTAAAACAAAATGTTGATTTTGAAACCAAATATGACCCATAATATAATAAAATTTTGAAAATTTTGTATCAAACCTTACATTATAGTAAAGTATACGACTTTGGTTTGAACCATGAACACAAATTGCGAATTATTTTAATCATCAAGGACTTTCAAAAATTAGAATTCAATGGGTGCATGTAAAAATTAATTTTAATGGTTGAACACTTATGGCCTTTCTTGTGAGGTATATTAAAGCTCATAATAAATTTAAAAAGATTTCATGCATGTTTGATAAGGAAAAAAAAAATTGGGTAAAAAAAATAGTTGTCCACATCCTTATTTTAAAAATGCTTTAAACATATAAAAGGTCTTTTAAAACATGAATTTCCATGAATTTTGTTCATTGCAACTTCGCAAGTATAGAAGATTATTCCAAAAAAATAAATTAATATTCCAAATTATGATGTTCCCATGGTGATTTTTCAAAGTTGGCTACATCTTAAAAGCATTTTCCACTCTCAAAATGTTCCATTATTTCTTACTTTCACATGAAGGTGAAACAATCCACACTTTTGTCACCCATGTGGACATTTTAGAGAAATTGGTTTTGGATTTTCTAGATTATTTAATGATGAAACTAACCTTGGGTTACAATAATCTTCTAATAAATGGCATTTGTTGATCATGTTGATGTCCATATCACCAATGGTTTTGCCTCAACAAGTATTGTAATTTAAAATTAATTTGAGAAAAAACTTATTATATGTTGAATACTTCCTCATATATCTTATGCCTCATTTGGCCATTGGAAGTCCATAGTTTAAAGCATAATTGGAGAAGGAAATGAACATCCTCCCTCAAGTTTGTGTTGTTTTTGTTTGAGGTTTCTATGTCATGTTTCTTGTTTGCCGGTTCTAAGAGTTTGTTTGGTTCTTTGAAAAAGGAAAACATACCCAATCATAATTGTTGCTCAATGTTAATTGTTGTTAATTTGTCATAGCCATGCTCCTTGTGAAAGCTTTCTATGTAAGATGCACAGCAAATGGACCCTGATGTAAACGGTGCCATGTAGATTTAGCCTTAATTTGCCACTTTATGGTCTTGGACCTGCATCTAAATGGTGCCATGTAGGTTGAGCCTTGATTTGCGATGGGTCACTCTCTAAAGGCCATGGGTCTAATTTATGGCTCTCAGCCAATAGGACTGCTCTAATTCATTGGACCCTGGACATTAGACCCTCATCTAAAGTGTGACCCTAAACATAGGCCTAAATTTCTTTTCTATTTCTTATATTTCCCAT